>JAEEGJ010010984.1_pt1 | contig 23206 bp, 18 predicted proteins | sample 8958761 | NCBI WGS metagenome assembly JAEEGJ01 (sample SAMN16246546, study PRJNA631951) | gut metagenome | biome: gut microbiome; feature: rumen; material: RS-attached | host: Bos | place: Iran: Karaj | collected 2018-10 | reverse complement strand
AGAAATGAACCATCCTGACCAGTACTAACAGTTATAAGTGCTGTTTTCATTTAAAATCTCCCTTAGACATGACCTTTAATTAATTTTTTTAATGTATAAAAAATTCCAAGTTTTTTTAATATTACTTTAATAAGTCGAATTAATATAAATTCATCCTTACCAATTTGCTGCAGTTTTCTTATCTGTTTATAATTGAAATCAATTGTCTTAGGATGTACTAAAGGAAATTCCATTGGAATAGCAGGTCTTCCATCAGATTCATTATTTGTTCCAGTAAAATGAATTCCTGAATCCATACCAATATTTTGTACAAGATTATTTCTAGGATTAATACATAGCCCATTATTTTGTAAAACTTTATAAGACCATACATAAGCCCAGGAATCAATTTTATGAGCTTTTAGTCCTTCAAAGATATTTATCCAGTCTTTCCTAACCCTTTTATTCTTAAAATAGTTATTTGTTTTTATTAATTCTTTATATTCATCACCAACTTCTAAGTTGAAGTATTTCCATGAACGAGCCCAGTTTGCCCAACCCCAGCAATGCTGAATCTTTTCAAAGTAGTAACTTTCATTATTGGGAAGTTTAGACATTTGTAAAGGATTATCACCTGCAATATGCATAACTCTAGGCTCATCTTTATAACGTATTAATAATTCACGACAATATGGAAAAAAAGTCATATCAGGAAGACAGTCATCTTCAAGAACAATTCCCATTTCAACATTATCGAAAAACCAGGTAATTGCCGCTGAAACATTTTTTTGACAGCCAAGATTTTCATCTCTGAATAAAGTTTGAACCTTACACTCCCAATTTATATTTGATGTTACATAATCACGGACCTTCTGGCACACTTCAGCCTCTCCAGCTTTTGTTTTGCGAGGTCCGTCTGCAGCAATAAATAATTGTGCAGGTTTTAATTCCTGTAAAACAGGAAATGTTCTTTGAACAGTATCAAGTCTATTGAATACTAAATATAGAATTGGAATATCAAACATATAATTACCAGATTTTATAATACCACGAAAATACATAAATTTAAATAGAATTGAATTATTCTTACAATAATATAGATTATTGCGAAGAAAAGTAAAATGTCATAAAATATAAAGCAAATGAAAATTTCTAAAATTGCAGTAGCTGGAACAGGTTATGTAGGTTTATCATTGGCAACTTTACTTTCTCAGCATAATAAAGTTGTAGCAGTTGATGTTCTTCAAGAAAAAGTTAATTTAATAAATAATAAAAAATCTCCGATTCAGGATAAAGAAATTGAAGATTTTTTAGTTAATAAAACACTCAATCTTGAAGCAACAACTGATGGACTTTCTGCTTATAAAGATGCTGATTTAGTTATTATTGCCACACCAACAAACTATGACCCAAAATTAAATTTCTTTGATACCAGATTCGTAGAACAGGTAATTGAACTTGTATTACAAGTAAATCCTTCTGCGATTATGATTATTAAATCTACTATTCCAGTTGGTTATACAAAATCTATTAGAGAAAAATATAATACAAAAAATATACTTTTTTCTCCAGAATTTCTTAGAGAAAGCAAAGCTTTGTATGATAATTTATATCCTAGCCGTATTATTGTGGGTACAGATTTACAAGATAAAAAACTTTTAGATGCAGCCCACACATTTGCAGATTTATTACAGCAAGGGGCTATCAAAAAAGACATACCTACACTATTTATGAATTTTACAGAAGCAGAAGCGGTTAAACTTTTTGCAAATACTTATCTTGCTTTACGTGTTAGTTACTTCAATGAATTAGATACTTATGCAGAATTAAAAGGCTTAAATACTGCAAGCATAATAAAAGGAGTTTCCTTAGATCCTCGCATTGGAGATTTTTATAATAATCCCAGCTTTGGATACGGTGGCTATTGTTTACCAAAAGACACAAAACAACTTCTTGCAAATTATAATGATGTTCCTCAAAATCTTATAAGTGCAATTGTTCAGTCTAACACAACAAGAAAAGATCATATTGCACAGATGATTATTGATAAAAACCCAAAAACAGTTGGAATTTATCGACTCACAATGAAAAGTAATTCAGATAATTTCCGCGCAAGTGCAATTCAAGGTGTAATGAAACGAATTAAAGCAAAAGGTATTGAAGTTATAGTTTACGAACCTACTCTTCATGAAGACGCTTTTTTCAATTCAAAAGTAGAAAAATCTTTGGAAACTTTCAAAAAAGAATGCGATGTTATTATTGCAAACAGAAAAGCGCCTGAACTTGAAGATGTTTCAGAAAAGATTTACACACGCGATTTAATGGGAAGAGATTAGTATTTCTATTTTTTTTAATATTATTTATTTTTTATAAAATAAAATCTCAACTCTGGATAATTACAAATATTAGCAATAATATAGTCTATATTACTAAACTCTACTGGAGGTTCTGTATCTTTATTAAGAACAAGACATATGTCTTTCTCATTATCAATATTTTCAATTAAATTTTCACGTTCATAGAAATATGCAGAGGTCCATAATTCCATTAAATCAAAATTATAAATTTTATTATTTGGATAAGTATAAGCTATACAATATGGAATTTGCTTTTCTATAGCTTTATCAAAAACAAAAACTGTATTATCTGTAAGATTCTCATCCATCATTTTTGTAAAAGCTTTATTATATCTTCCAATAATTTTTTCGGATAAAAAGATATTTGTATAATTGAAAATAATACATAAAAGACAGGAGCAAACAATAATCAAGTTAAAGATTTTTTTCTTTTTAACTTCGTTAAATGATATAACAATATAGAATAAGACGAAACAACTTAATGGAAGAGCATATTTTGTCTGAAACACAGGTCTTACAATAATACTAATTATTGTTGCACATGCAATTAAGATAAAAGGAGTAATAAAACAAGCAAAATTAAATTTAGATATATTATCATTATTCTTAATTCCTGAAATTGTCCTTTTAAGTAAATAACCAATTAGCAATATTGAACTAATCTTAAGAATTCCTGTCATTGGCAGTTCAAATAAAATGTATTCAATTACATCAAGTGTAGTTACTTTAGGAATCCAATATTCTCCAGAAACCTCTGAAAGCTGACTTATTACAACCTTTGCCCAAGGTAAATAAAAGAGAATTCCAATAGCAGCTGTAATCAGTATATTTTTAATACTTTTCTTATTTTTTCTAAAGCATACTATGCTTATTAAGATAAAGTTTATCGCTATACCAAAGGCCGTCCAATATTGGCAATAGGCACCAAATTCTGCGAATAAAACATATAACAGATAACTTTTTAAGTTATTATATTTATAAATATAATAAGAGCAGATACAGCAAAGCATACAGAATAACATGCACCATGTATACATTCTTATTTCAACGGAGTATTCAAAAACTGCATACATTGATAAAAAAAGCAAAGTAAATAGAATACTGCTTTTATATGAAAATTCTTTGGCAAAGAAATAATTCGAAATACAAATAATGATTATTACTGGTATTACAGATATTATCTTTGCAGCTGTGGCAGAACCGGGGAAAATAATCATTGCTATTTTTAAAATGAGATAATATAAAGGAGGATGAACATCTTTTGCAGTCAGCAATATTAACTCTTTAATACTATGTCTGGCCAAACCCAATGAAAATGTTTCATCATACCATACATCTTTGCTTTGACATGCTAGAATAAGTAAAAAAAGTGAAGCAAAAACTGTTATTGCCCATGAAATAATTCTAAGTGAACATTTATCAAATTCTTTATTTGACTGGTAAATATACATTGAAAACAAAATAACAAGTAATGAAAGAAATATTTGAAGTTCCCATTTTATTATTCTTGCATTCCAAAGCCAGTGATTTAATGGACGATGCATATATTGTTCACCTAATGAAATTATAAATTCACGAATAGCTGGAATAAATATAATAAGAGAAGCGAATCCAAAAATTAAACATAAGAGTTTTATGATTTTTAAGAGCTTGTTACTTTTATCTAATATATGCATTCTATTTTTCTTCCTTAACTATATAAATTGGTCTTTGTTTTACTTCTGTATAAATTTTAGAAATATATAATCCGCTGATTCCAGTGCAAAATAGTTGAAGCCCAGAAAAAAAAGTAATAAAACACACAAGACTTGCCCATCCTTGTACTGGATCATCAAAAATTATTTTTCGAATAATTATAAATACAATTAAGATAAAAGCCACAAGCAAGGACAAAATTCCTGCAACAGCAGAAAAAGCCAAAGGTTTTGTAGAAAAGCCAATAATTCCATCAATTGAATATAAGAACAGCTTCCAGAAAGACCATTTTGTTTTACCCGCTACTCTCTCAATGTTTTCATATTCAAACCATTTAGTTTTAAATCCAACCCAAGGAAATATTCCTTTTGTAAATCTGTTTCGTTCGATTAAGGACAATACAGCGTCCTTATATTGTCTGGTCATTACACGAAAATCTCTTGCACCATCTACAACCGGGACATTACTTAATTTGCCCATAATTCTGTAAAATTTTCTTGCAAAGAAGGAACGGATTGGTGGTTCATTTTTTCTGGTTACTCGACGTGTTGCTGCACAATCATACCCCTCATTCTGAATTGCTTCCAACATTTGTGGAATTAATGCAGGAGGATCCTGCAAATCAACATCCATTACCGAAATAAAATCCCCACATGCCTTTGATAGCCCGGCATATAAAGCTGCTTCTTTTCCGAAATTACGGCTAAAGCTTACAAAATGCACGTTTTTATCTTTTGAAACGAGGTCATGTAAAACATCAAGAGTTTTATCTGAAGAACCATCATCAACAAAAACAAATTCAAATGATTTTATTGAAATATTATTTAATACTTTTAGAGTTTCATTATAAAAAATTGGAATTGCTTCTTCTTCATTAAAACATGGTACAACGATAGAGATTATAGGATTCATTCAATATTCCTCTCTTTTTCACTAAACACAATTAGTCTTTGTCCAATATAATTTAATCCAGTATATAAACACATACCTGTAAATAGTGCCAAATTATCACGTAATTTTTCAGAATAATTTGATAGTAAATAATAAACAGCTTTTTTAGCACAAAAGTAAGCAAGAAAATAACATAATGCTAAATTAATTATAAATAATAAAATCTGTTTAAGACTCTTTTCTTTATTTTGGAATGTAAAATATTTATTCAGAAAGTAACTTACAATTCCACCAACAATGTAATTACTTGCAGAAGAAATCCAATAGGATAAGCCAAGCAGATTATAGAGTAAAAACATTAGACCACTTCCAACGAGTGTGTTTATTACCCCAACAATTAGAAATTTAATTAATTTTTTATCTATTATTACCATATTAGTTAAAACTACTTTTCCATTAAATTCAATATATGACTAGATTATATTTTTTTTAATAAAATGTCATGTATTGCAATATCTCCATTATATACAATTTTTATTCCCATTATTTTATTTCCTAAACCAGCACATATTTGTTCGTATTCTGTTTCAGGATTATCTTTTATAATAAAAGTGCTAGAAAATTGTTTTTCAACATTTGAATTGATTTTTATTATGCTTAATTGAAATAACTGATTATCATCTAACTTAACAGAATCGGAGTTTTTTATAGCATATATCTTTACAGTTCCAATTCCCTTCATTGTAGCTGTATATTTGATATTTCCAAGTGGAATACCAAAATGAAGATATATAACCATACCTTGGATTATTAAAATAGATTTTTTATTATATTGTACAAAACAATTTCCTTTATATCCATCTGGGTTATTTGGAATTGAATCTGAGTCTTTAAAATAATCTTTAATTGAATTCTTAAAATTTGGATTATAAATTAAATTACCAGAAGTAATATTATGATTAAAGCAAATATTGTAAGCTTTAGCCTTTGATATTAATTCAATTCCGGTATTTTTACAAAATTTAAAAAATTCATCAAAAAAAATTTTTTCAGAGTAAGTATTTTCTGAGTCAACTATTTCCCCTTCAATCATCCCATTATTTGTATTATGCCTTGTATTTTCAATCAATTCATAAAAAACACCTTTTTCATCATACATTTGAGAAGCAATAGATTTATTTTTTTTGGAAAAAAACTTTTCGTTATATTTTTGTTCTATTTTATTATTTAAAGTAATTGTATTTGTTCCATAACACAATGCATTTTTTCTTGAAATTGAAGCATTTAAGATTAATTGATTACTCATCATAACAGTTTCTGTTCCATCAACACGTGAAGGATAATATGTATCATGGGTTATTTTATATCCTGAATTATTTAAGACATCAGTGAAACTTCGATAAGTTCCATTAATTGAGGACTCAAATCTAGCTAAATAATTAAATAATTTTGAATACTGTTTATCATAATAAAAATTTCCATCCATGTAATATTTAAAAGGACTTCTCCAATCTCCAGGAAAAGACCATGTTATAAAATTAAAATCTTTATTATATTTTTCTTTATAAAAGTTTTTTGAAATTAAAATTAATCTTTCCCATATTTCATGATTGCAAGAAGTTTTTGCTCCTGTAAAAATACCTTTTGTATAACATCCTTTTTTTATGCTATAGCTTCCATAACTATTTCCTTTTGTACCACAATATTTATGGGATAATTTATCTAATATAAACAACATTCCAGACTTATCTTTATAAATTGAAAATAAATCCCTGAGTTTTTGACATTCCTCGTTTGTTAAATTTTTCCAAGTTGATTCAATTGAAATATTATTTGAAAAAGTATACCATCCAAAATCAGCATCTTTTATACGTGAATTTATATCTATTCCAAAAACATTTTTACCATCGTGAAATTCTTCTCGCATTTCTTCGTTCGATGGAAATGGCTCTTGAATTCCTTCTATTTTACTCGGATCTTGTCCATTCATAAGAGCATCAGTAAAAATATAATTACAATGGAAAAAAGTATGGTCCCCAATTTCATTACCATTTTTTAATACAGTATCCATTTTTTTCTTATCATTAATGGTTAAATAATCTGTAGTTTGAACCCGGTTAAATGTTGCTGTATAGTTGTATTTTTTTAGAATTGGTATAATTAAATCAAAATCACTTTCACGAAAATCATCAAAACCAATTGAAACGTAACGTTTATTTAAACTAACATCATTATTATTAATTTGTTCTGTATAATTATTTTGTTCACTTTTATGTTTTATAATTTCAATATAATCATGATATAGAGATTTGATTCTTTTTATATAATATTTTATTAATACTTTTAGATTACTTCTTTTAATTATTCTTAACATAACAAAAATCTTTTAATTTGTCGTAAATATACTCAATTGCTTTTTGATTATCAATTTTTTTCCAAACACCTGTATTATTTATTGAAACTTGTGGATTAAAATATTTATATTTATTAATATGATTTTCTTCATCAAGTCCTAAAAAATCCATAATTTTTTTTGATTGATTATCATATTCATTACAAAAAAGATCAAAATTTGTAACAAGAGTATTTTTATCATTCTTAAGCATTGGAACAAAAGTTTCAGTCCAATTTTGAACAAATATCTCAGGATTTATGGGTACCCAATCATTACCAGGTTGTAATCTAGCTCGAGCATAAACATCTCTTGGATCAGAATAATTCATTAGAACTTTATAATCACCAAAATAGTCGTTTAAAATATTATTATCCGGTCTTCCTACTGCCATTAAAAAGTCACATATTAAATATTCCTTTGATGGAATATTTTTTAGGAATGAAATGAGATACTTTTTTGCTATTTCTCTATATTCTTTTAGTGAAAGTCTTTTAGAATAATAAGTTACATTTTTAGGTGCATCAAAAAATGCATATGATGTAATATCTTTTACAAATTGTTTTGAAATTTCATAATAATAATCATCATATATTGGTATATCAGAATTATAATATTCTTTGCATCTATTAATAAATTGCAATATAGCTGCATCATGAATACGATCTATATTATTATAGCAAATTCTTTCCAGATCTATTATACTTCCGGGATCACGTAGAATATCAACTTCATATGAATTTTCAAGTCCTCTTTCAGGATTTTCTCTGACATCAACTCCACCTAAAGAAGTACAGTTTGAAAATTCACCAAGAAAATCTCCCAGAGCCGATGATCCTGAAAACCCAACTCCATCTATTGCTACTAAATGCTTAAATTGATTTGAATTTTTTGAAATAAGTTTGGTTTCATCCAGATTTTCAAAAAAGATTCTACCATCATCCTTAGAAGTTTTATGATTTTCAACAGGTAAATAAACAATTTTTTCTCGCTTAAGAATTACTTTTACTATATGTTTAATTGTTTTTATTATAATCATATACATCCCCATTTAAAAAAAAGAGTATTTTTAATTAATTTTTTTATATTCTCATAAAATCTGGTATTATTTTTTTTATTTATCTTTAAGTTTACTATATCTTTATTATCTAAAATAAAACGATATAATTTATTAAATTGAAAAAACTCTTTCTCTGTAAAATCTAAATTATTTAAGTTTTTCAAAATTTGTAAAAAATTAATTAGAACTTGATACATTTTATTTACAAAAAAAGCTTTGTATTTATTTTCAAAATATCTATTATAATCATAATAAGTTTGTAACTGTAGAAGAAATCTCTTAGATTCACTTAGCCGAGACCAAATTCCTGTAGGTAAAATCCTATAAACACCACAAATATTATTATTAAAAAAAGCTTTTCCAAATCTTAAATGCATAATAAATCTATCATAGTCACCTTCAAAAGAACGTTCCGAATCACTTCCTATAGAGTCTTTTACAATTTGAGGAATACCTTTTGAATAAATAACATTTCTAAAAAATTGGCCAGTTGTTTGAACAATAATTAAATTATCAGAAAAATAATCTTTTAATTCAAATCCACGGCTTTTTTCTTTAACATTTATAAAAGGCTCTTCTCTTCCATCTTCATATAAATAATTAACATTTTCATAGTAAATAACATAATCTTTATGACTTTGTAGAAAATCAAAAGCTCTCTGTAAAAAATTTTTATCTGTATAATAATCATCTGCATCAAGAAGGCAGAAATATGGAGTTTTTGTTATTTCTTTTGCTCTTAGAATGTTTACTAAATAACCGCCATTTTCTTTATTATATAGCGGAAAAATAATCTCGGGATATTTATTTGCATATTCTTTTATTATTTCTATGCTCTTATCTTTTGTTGAACAGTCATCTGTAATGATTAACTTATATTTAAAATTTACATTTTGACGCAAGACTGAGTCTATTGCCTTTATTATATATTTTTCCTGATTATAATTTGACATTATAATCGTAAGCATGATTTGATCCATTCTACTTTTGAAATCCTTCTATTCGACATTCATGAGTTTTATTATCTTCATCATAGTTAATTCCTATGAAAAGAATTTTACCAGTATAATTTGAAAGTGATTCAAAATATTTTTTTTCTTTAATTTGATTTAAAGCAGATTCAGCACTACCATTACGTTTAAGTTCAATTATTAATACTGGCTCTTCTTTTTTTAATGGAATATAAACAACATCGGCAAAACCTTTACCTGCAGTCATTTCCTTAATGCAGGTATATTTATTTAATGCATAAATATATGAGAGATATATTGCACTTTGTAAGGCATCTTCATTGTTGTAGCTTCTGTTACTTGTTACATGAATATGACTTATATCCAGGGCCTTTGCTACAGCTTCTGAATTACCTTTAAGTGTTTCAGCAAGAAGCTCTTTTGAAGATTGAATTATTTTATTTGTTACTGAATATTCGTTTTCTGCTTCGATTGCATTAAACCATTCCTGGCGAACTTCTCTATTTGGAATATGACAAGTTTTTTCTTCCCTGTCGTAAGCTAGATAACCAAGGTGTATAAGATAGGTAAATACATCACTCTTTGTATTAAAGGAAGTCATTGTATTCATAAATCTTGTTACATTGACATCTACAGCTTCACCGGAAAGCATTTTAATTACATCTTCCCTTGTTCCTTCAAAATTGTCGCGTATGCGTTCTGTTATTGCTTCATAAGTTGAAGTTTTTCCCCAATAACTTCCAAATTCTTTCTTTTGAATAGATTTGACAACAGATTCCGGATTATAAATTTCATATCCATGCTGATTATACCCATCATACCAGTTTTTGCATTCTTCAAAATTGATATTATATTTTGTGCAAAGTTCTTGAACTTCATTTGAAGTAAAACCAATATACTCAGCAAGCTCTGAAGCATCCATAATTGTATATTCTTCAAAATTATTAAGCTTTGACTGTATCTTGTCACGAACGACAGGAAGAATTCCTGTGAGGTATGCCAGGGCAATTGCAGGTTTTAATGTATCACTTTTAAATAATCCATTTAAAAGACTTAAATATTCTGCAAATAACTCTGGACTTGTTTTTTCTCGAACAAGAACGTCATATTCATCAATAATAATTATGAATTGTTCTTTTGTTTGTGTATAAATTTTTAATATGCTTTCACCAAGAGAATCTTCTTCTGTAAATTTTACTGAATTAAAAGTTTCTGAAAATTCGATTTTGAGTTTTTTTGTAAGATTTTTTAAGAGGTTGTTTTTATCAGAAGAGTTTTGATATTCACTGTTTAAATCAATTTTTATCACATTATATTTATTTAGATTTTTCTGATAGTCAGGCGTTTTAGAAATCTTAAATTTTGAAAATATTTCTTTTGAATCACACCCCTTTGAGTAATAAGCAGCAAGCATATTTCCTGTAATCGTTTTTCCAAAGCGCCTTGGGCGTGAAACACAGACATATTTATTATCTGTTGCCATAAAATGATTTATTACAGAAATCATTTCTGTTTTATCAACATATATTGGTCGAGTAAGTGTTTCTTTGAAGTTTACATTATCTGGATTTAAGTAAATACCCATATTTATATTATATCATAATAATTATTTTTTTGTATATTTGAGCAGCTTATTAATTACGAAATACACAATAGCAATAAAATAACCAGGATTTATCCTTTTAGGCTTTAGCTGATTATTAATATATTCAACAATTGTAGGAAGAGTTTGTAAGTATTGTTTTCTTCCTGCTGAGAATTCTTCTATATTACTTTTGTAAATTTTATTGTAGTCTTCAAACTTAATTTTATTCGGTTTATCAAAATCAATCAGATATCCATTTACACCGTTTTGAATATATTCATTCATAGTGCAGTCATTATGAGCAATAATTACACAACCGCGGCTCATAGCATCCAGGAAGGAAAGTCCAATTCCCTCCTGTTTTCTTGGAGCAATGTAATATTTTGTTGTATCCAGTATATCAAGCAGGTCTGTTTTATTTTCGAACCAGCTGGTTATTTCAATATTGTAATTTCTGATTTCTTCATCTGTTGGTTTGATAAATGGTTCATTGTCCCCGTCAGTTACGGAATGAAGGATTGTCTTTGAACAATCTATTTCATTAATTGTGTCAGGGAAGCATTTTAGGAGTTGTGAAAAAGATATATTACGTCGCTGCCAGTAAAATAGTTTGTCTTTTTTTGTATTATTATAGTTTAATTCTGGATAATATTTTAAATAGATAGATTTTAATCCAAAGGCTAGAGATTGCTTATGAAGCTTCTTACAGAAGTTAATTATTTTAACATTTTTTAATTTATTAAGTGTTTCACGGCAATATATAAAACCGTCGTACATTGGTACATAAATCAGATTCTTGCAGGTTAGTTTAGAAAAATCTGCCATGTAATAAAAACTGATTATTGCAAAATAATTCTTCTGATTTATTTGTTCATAAGGTAATGTATCATTCTCTTCAAGTTCAACATCCACATTATAATTTTCACAAAGAAAATCATAAAAGAAACGAGAAGAGCCTGTCTTATTGAAATTGAAATTGTTATTTATGAATAAAATTGTCTGCATAATTAAATAGTAATCTTCCAAGTCTGATAAATATTTGTTCTACCGCCAAAGCCTTCTTTCTGAGCTATAAGCCCTTCGTTCAAATAATGACCACCCTCTTCTGTTGAAATTCCGAAATCAAGCCAATCTTTAGAATCTTTATAAGTTTCAATTACAGTTGCAATTGTTAAATCAAGCGCACCGATTTCTCTGGCAGTATCGTTTGCTGCCATATATTGAGTATGAATTGCATTATCATATATGAACAAGATTGTACCTGCAATAAGTTTTCCCTTATAAAATGCTCCAAGTAATTTTATATTTTGAGGAAATCTAGATTGAAGAAGATGAAGTTCAGAAGGTTTATGAACTGCACTTGTTTTGTGTCTCTGTAAAACCTGATTTTCAAGTTCTAGGAAAGTTTCAAAATCATCTGTTTCTTTTATCTCTACTCCTTCTCGTCTTGCACGTCCAACTTGAGCTTTGCGGCCTTTTGGCATCTTTAATGGTTGATGAAGATTAATAGTCGTCGAAGCCTCAACTTTCAAAATTTGAGCGCCATTATAAAAAAGTGAGTATACATCTTCTTCCGCCGGCTGTTTATGATAAATATGAGGAATATGTTTATAAATGATTTCCTTAATTCCATTTACAGCAGCATATTCTTTCAGTGCAGAAAGACAGTCATTCATATGATGCTGCTTCATATCGTTCCCGGTAATAAAACCACCATAAGTAAGTCCACCATGAGAAGACAGAATACCATCCTTAATACTGGCTGGGAAAATAGCAATCAATTTATCTTCATCATAAAAAAGCAGCGAATTGTCTGAAAAACGGTCTTTATGATATTCCATAAAATTCCGGTCGAACATAAAAATACCGTTTTTAGAATTATAAATAAAAGTATTCCAAAGCTCGCGGTCGCTGTCTTTATATAATTCAATCCTAATCATAACAAACCTATTTTTTTAAGCTTTTTAAAAAATCATCGTAATTTCTGATGTATTCTTTTTCATCGTAAAATTCGCTGGCTAATACTACGAGTTTACAACCATAAGAAAAATCATGCATTTCTCGCCACATGTTTTTACCAATGTAAAGGCCGACGTCAGGACGATTCAGCAAAACTGATTCTCTTTTTTTCCCATCATCAAGTATGAAACGGCAGGCACCGTCCATTGCAATAATAATCTGCTCAAGTTCTTTATGTGCATGAAAGCCTCTTGATTCATTTGGAAGTGTATCAAACATATAATATACACGCTTTACTTCAAAAGGAATTTCCTTATTATTTTCGAGTGCAACCAGTTTTCCTCGCGCATCACCATGAATTTCAAAATCTATAAGTCTGTAATTCATATACCCTCCTGCTTTATAAATCTCTTTTTCAGTGCTTTAATTTTACGCTGAAAAAATGAATCTGTCATGTAGTAATTGTTTTTGGCAAGGTCAAGAAAATCAGCAAACTTAAATCCAATTTTATCATTTAAGATCTTTCTGATTTTATCATCAGCATAAGCCATACAAATCTGATTATAACCCCACTGGCGTTTTTCCAGAGTTTCACAATTAAGAGCACTCATACCCCAGATAAATCTATAACATTCTGAAGGAAGCTTACTACATAAATCATTACCAGTAATTTTCTCAATCATTTCTAAATCTGAGATTTTTAAGAATGTATCCATCAAATTGAAGATTTCAAGTCTGAAACGATTTGCCGCAGCATCTGTACGACTTCCAAGACTTAATTTATTATCTTTTATAAAACGATAATTAACGTATGCTTTTTCAGTAATAATACATTCTGTATTCATCATGAAAATAATATGCCACTGATAATCCTGATGCTGTATTAATGATACATCCATAGGAATTATCTTCTGATAAACTTCTCTTCTTAAAGCCATTCCAGGTGAAAATACTTCATTAAAACCGTAGAACATTTTTTTCAGCATTGAAAATCTGTTCATTGATGTATCAAGTTCCCAGGTTTCGTATATCTTATTGTTATCATCCATTACATCAAGAGGTGAATAGATTGCTCCGATTTCAGTTCTAGATTTAAATGTATTTACAACAAATTCAAAGTAATCATTTTTCAGGCTGTCATCAGAAGCCATATCAATTATGATTTCACCACTTGCATGAGAAAAAGCAGTATTAAGTGCAGCTCCAGGGCCCTGGTTAAATTCCTGTTGAAAAAGATGTATACGGGAATCATTTTCTGCAAGTTTTTTTATTACTGCTACATTTTTATCTGTTGAACAGTCATCGACAATTATAAGCTCCCAGTTAGAATATGTTTGATTTACAAGACTTTGAATAAAGTATTCCACATATTTTTCATGATTATAACTGGCACAAACTACTGAGATTAATGGATTTTCGTTTAGAGGTTTATGATTCATCAAAAATTATCCTTCAAAAAGGGCTCATAAATAAAGTTATCGAATACATTTATATTTTTTTGAACTCGATTGTAATTATCTTTTACAGCATCAAGACGGGAAAGGTAATCTTCTTCGCTGCACTGTTTTAATACATCTTCAAGTCTGTCAAAATCGGCAGGGGAAATTTTTATAATACCGGCTTCATTGAAAAACTCTCCAATTCTTGTTGCACCAAGATAAATTGGAATTGTCATTGCGGCAAAGCAGGAGGTGATTTTTTCTGTATAATAATAAGGCTTTACATCATTTTCAATTATAATTGAATATCTGTAAGGTTCAAAAACATGATCAATTTTATCTAAGAAAGGCCCGCCGTCAAAGGTGCCGTAGGTATCAGCCAACCCCAGCTGCTTGCATTTTTTTGCGATTGCAATTCGAAGCTTATGATATTCAGAAATATTCTGGTTTGAAGCCATTATCGAAATATTTTTGGTTTTATGATTACAGGCTTCCGGTGACATTATTCCGCCATATTTTTCGGAACCATACCAGGGACTTGTACAGAATGGAACAAATTTTGCATTTGGTAATGAGTCAAGCAGCTTTTCCGAAAAAGTAAAAATATAATCAAAATCCTTTTCCAAGCCTTTATGATTTTCAAAAAGCTTATATGAATCAGGCTCAATGGTTTCGCTCTCTGAAAACATTGCATAAGTATGGAGCGGTTTACCACTTCGTTGTAATAAATCTACTTGAGAATAAAAATGTATATCAAGTCCAAAATTAAAACGGTCAAAATAAACATACTGTGATGAAGAAAATGGTTGATGAGCACTTTGAGAATCTCTTAGAAAGACTGGAATTAATTTTTCTCCATTTTTGTTATATACATCATATAATGGAGCATCAAATGGAAGATACATATTATATTTGGGTAAATGTATTTTTCCATAATAATCATGAGTAAGATAAAAGTGGTCGTAAAAATAATTCTGAAACTTTCGTCTTAAGTTCATTAATTGTTACTCCAAATATTAATAATATCAATTACATATTTAGCCTGTTCTTCTGTAATCGCAGGACCAATAGGCAGACTTAATTCTGTGTTATGAATACGCTCTGTAATTGGTAATGAAATTTCATTCCATGCCTTATAACACTTCTGCTTATGTGGAGGAATTGGATAATGAATTACAGTTCCTATTCCTTTTTGTTTCAGATATTGCTGAAGTTTTTCTCTCTTTTCAAGATTTTCAGTAAAAATCGGGAAAAGATGGAATACATTTTCATTATAATCTTTCGTCAGAGGAAGAGTTATAGCAGGATTGTTTATACCTTCAATGTAAAGACGTGCTATCTGCTTTCTGTGTTCATTATCATTTTCAAGATATTTTAGTTTTACATCCAGGACAGCAGCCTGTATTTCATCCAGACGGCTGTTTCTTCCTGTATAATCAAAAACATATTTTTTCTTTGAACCATAATTTGCGAGGGCTCGGACAGTTTCTGCAACTTCAGCATCATTTGTTGTCACGGCACCGGCATCTCCAAGGGCTCCAAGATTTTTTCCAGGATAAAAGCTGTGACCGGCTGCATTACCAAGACTACCGGTTCTCTTTTCTCCGAAACGGCAGCCATGAGCCTGTGCATTATCTTCAAAAAGATAAAGATTGTATTTTTTACAAAGTTCCCCTATCTTCTTAGAATAAGCCAGGCGACCATAGAGATGTACAATCATTATAGCTTTAGTTTTTGAAGTAATTTTTGATTCTATTAAATCTTCATCAATTTCAAGAGTTTCATATTTTGGTTCTACAAGAACAGGCACAAGACCATTTTCTGTAATTGCAAGAATTGTAGCAATATAAGTATTTGCAGGTACAATTATCTCATCACCTTTTTTGAGGCGGCCAAGCTCCAGGTAAGCACGTAAAATCCAGATAAGCGCATCAAGGCCATTAGCAACCCCAATACAGTATTTTGTACCAATGTAGTTTGCATAATCTGCTTCAAAACGTTCGTTTTCTTTGCCCTGTAAATACCAGCCGCTGTTTACTACACGGGTTACGGCCTCATTTATTTCTTTACTATGTAAATCAGTAACTTCTTTTAAACTTAAAAATGGAACATTCATAAAATCCCCTTGTAATACACTATTTATAAACCAAATTACGAATTTTCAGTTACAGTAATTTTGCCTTCGCCTACTTCAAAAATCTTATTGCACTTTTTAAGTGTTGAAAGACGATGGGCAATTATAATCAAAGTTTTCTGGCCAATTAAATTATCAATTGATTCCATAATTTCTTTTTCTGTAGTCTCATCAAGTGCAGAAGTTGCTTCATCAAAAATAATGACACTCGGATTTGTATATAAAGCACGGGCGATGGAAAGCCTCTGTCTCTGACCTCCAGACATTTGAACTCCGCGTTCACCAACCATAGTTCTGTCTTTTTCTGGCAATGATTCAACATAATCATAAAGCATTGCCTCTTTCATTGCATTTTTAACTCTTTCATCATCAATTTCTTTTTCTGGAATTCCAAAAGCAATATTAGCCCGGATAGTATCGTCTATTAAATAAGCAGTCTGTGGTACATAAGAAATTTTATCAAGCCATGAACTGATATTGTTGTATGATAATTCAGTATCATCTATCTTAATTTTACCAGAATCTGGTTCCAGCAATCCCAGAATCAAATCTACACAGGTTGTTTTACCAGCTCCAGAACTTCCCTTTATTCCTATTGCATCTCCAATTTTGATTGTTGCATTTGCCTTATTTAGTATTTGTTTTTCTTTATTTTGAGGATACGCAAATGTTAGGTCAGTTAATTCAATCTGCTTAGTAAAATCAACTTTATCATTGCCTTTTCTGGTTAAATACACCTTAGAATCTGCAATATTTTTATAAACAGCTTCAAGAGCAACAGACTGATGTATTAAACTGTTAATATTATTAGACAGTGAACTAACCGTAGGCATTAATCTAAAGGCTGCCATAGCAAAAACTGCCAGTTTTGAAATCATAACATCAGATACTGCATTTCCATTAATAATACTCATACAAACTATAAGAATAAGGGCTGAAATACATACACCTTCAATAAGTCTCGAAGGAATGTATTCTATTACAGTTCTCTTTACATCAATTTTATTTTTCTTTTTGTATGTAGTTGTATATTGATTAGTAAAATATTCCTGCTTTTTAGTTACAATTATTTCTTTAATTCCCTGAAAGGCCTGATTACACCATTTAAAGCATTCTGCTTCGGTAATACGGTATTTTTCCCCCATACGGCGTAAAGGTTTACCTATAAAGAATACAGGACCTATCAAAACAACAGCTGCAGAACCACAAAGTCCAAGAGCAATCGCCGCATCTGTTATTACAAGAAAAATAGACATAAAAGTGATAATGAATAAGGTTGTAAAGATTGTAAATAAACTTTCAACACTATAAGTAAGACTTCCCGCATCACTAATTACATTTCTTAATAATTCAGAAGAATTATGATCTACAAAAAAGGAATATGGTCTGTTCATATAACTGGTTAATATTCTTTCGGAAATATTTACCTGTAAATCAGCCCGGAATTTATTCTGCCAGTAGCGGCAAAATATCTGATATATATTCTTAAAAATAAAAAAGGCTATAACAAATAAAGAAATAGCGAAAATAAAAGCATTTGTTGATTGAATATTAAAGAAATCTACTATTATTTTTGCATATTTATTCTGCATCAGCTTTTCTGGAGATAAAATCGCCTGAACAAATGGTAAAAGTAAGGATACTGAAAAAGTTTCTAATAATGAGGCTCCAAGAATTGCAATAAAGTTAAAAACAAAACGGATTTTGAATTTTCCACTAAGAATCCCTAGAAATTCTTTTATTATCGAAAAAGCCTTAGTTATCTTGTTAAAAATCATAATAACATTATAATAGTATTTATTATAAATTCCTATAGTTTACATTTAATTATTGGAGTCCAGGTAAATGGGACAATTCATATATTTATTAATAATCTACCCCCTCTATCAGATTATAGAATTCTGCTATACCCTAAGTGATGGAATCGTAAAAAATCCGGGACTTGCCATTGTTGGCGTAAGTCTTGCGGTAAGTTTTCTTTGTCTTCCTTTGTATGTAATTGCTGAGCGCTGGCAGGAAAAAGAGCGCCAGACTCAGGCTAAGCTGAAACCAGGCATAGACCGCATTAAGGCTGTTTTTGAAGGTGATGAACAATATATGATTTTGACAACCTTTTATCGTCAGAATCATTATCATCCGATGATGGCACTTCGTTCCTCACTCAGCCTTTTAATTCAGATTCCATTCTTTATTGCGGCCTACCAGTTTTTAAGTAAACTTGAAGCCTTAAATGGCCGCAGCTTCTTTTTTATAAAAGATTTAGGTGCTCAGGATGCACTATTTCATATTGGAAGCTTTCCGGTAAACATTCTTCCAATCACAATGACTATTATCAATATAATAGCCGGAGCCATTTATACAAAGGGACACGCTTTTAAGGAAAAGCTGCAGATTTATCTGATGGCTCTTTTCTTTCTGGTATTCCTTTATACTTCACCAAGCGGTCTTGTTTTTTACTGGACTCTCAATAATGTTTTCAGCCTTGTTAAGAATGTTTTTTACAAGCTTAAAAAACCGCTGCGTGCCCTTTATTTCTGCCTTGTAGCTGGAGTTCTTTTTATAGACTGGTATCTTATTTTCAAACACGGAGGCTTTATCTATCGCCGTCTTACTCTTGTTGCGGCCTTATGTATTGTTCCTCTTTCGCCTCTTATCTTAAAAGGAATAAATCTTCTTTTAAATACTAAGCTCAAAAACTTCTGTGAAAATGACAAAGCTCGGAATATACTATTCTTTACTTCTTCTGCTGCACTTGCCCTTCTTCTGGGCTTTGCTATTCCGTCTTATGTAATTTCTTCTTCGCCAATCGAATTTTCTTATATTGATAATTATGCTTCTCCCTTTTTCTTTTTAAGATACAGCCTTTTTCAGTGCATTGGTCTTTTTCTTGTATGGACAAGTGCCCTCTATTTTCTTTTCAGTAAAAAGATTAAAGCAATCATAACAATTCTCTTATCAGCAATTTGTTTATGTGGAATTGCAAATGCCTTTATCTTTGGCGGAGATTATGGTGCAATATCCACAATTCTTACTTTTACTAATGCAGGCCAGATTACTCCTTCAAAAGGCTTTGCTCTTTTAAATCTACTTGTCTGTATCATAATTATTGCTTTAATTCTTTTCTGTCTTATTATCAAAAAGACTCAGATAATTACTTTCCTGACCAGCATTTCACTTGTAGCGGCTTTGGGAATCTGCATTATTAATTCTGTTCCGATTACAAAAGGTTTTAAGCAGGCAAAGGAATTAAAAGCCAGCGGAGAAAAAGCAGACACTCTTACCCCTGTTTTTAATCTTTCTAAAACTGAAAAGAACGTAATTGTAATTATGCAGGACCGTGCATTAAGTACAATTTTTCCTTATATTCTGGAAGAAAAACCGGAACTCAAAAATCAGTTTGAAGGCTTTACCTATTATCCAAACACAGCCTCCTTTGCAGGCTTTACTCTTTATGCAGTTCCTGCTGTATACGGTGGTTATGAATATACTCCTGAAGCAATGAACCTGCGCAGTTCGGAGGCTCTGGTAGACAAACATAATGAAGCCTGCAAAATGATGCCGGTCCTTTTTGATCAGAACGGATTTACTTCTACTGTAACTGATATTTCCTGGGCAAATTATGTATGGATTCCAGATCTCCGTATTTATGATGATTATCCTCAGATAAAAAAAAGACCTACTATCCGAGTCTACACTGATTACTGGCTTAAAAATCATCCTGATGTAAAAGGCTTTTCTTCTCAAAGCAATTTCCTGAAACGCAACTTCTTCTGGTTTTCTTGCTTTAAGATTATGCCGGCTCTTTTGCGGGAAACTATTTATGATGAAGGACACTGGTGGCAGGCAAAATCAGGAAATGAATTTATCGAAGATTTTCTTAATTCCTATGCTGTTCTTGACTATCTTCCTGAGCTTACAGAAACAAACTCACAAAAACCAACCTTTACCTTGCTTGTAAATGACGCAACTCATGAACCTGCCATGACGGGTTATCCGAATTATGATTTAACTTCTTCTGATATTGGTCCAGGCCCTTTAGATGATGACCCTCATTTTAATTGCAACTCTTCTGCCCTTTACAGATTAGGTGAATACATGGAATACCTTAAGAAAGAAGGAGTTTATGATAATACAAGAATCATTATTGTTGCAGACCATGGTGGTGGCTGTAAGTATGATTCATTGATTGATTTTACAAATTATACCTCTTACAATCCTCTTCTTCTTGTAAAAGATTTTAATTCAAGCGGTGAACTTACAATAGATGAAACCTTTATGACAAATGCAGATACACCTCTTCTTGCAACAAAAGATATTATTGAAAATGCTGTAAATCCTTTTACGGGTAAAGCACTCAAAGATACAATTAATAAGGATAAAGTTTATGTGGCTTCAGGTGAATGGAATCCTGATAATCAGCATAAAAATACTTTCAAAGTTGATATGTGGGAAAGTATTCATGACAAGGTAAGTGAAAAAACATATTGGAAGCATGATATTCCTGAGGGGCTCGAGGAGGAAAAATAATGATTTCAATCTCTAATTCAACATTCCTTTATATTGACCCTGGAACCGGTTCAATGCTTTTTTCCATTCTCATCGGAGCCGCTGCCACACTTTTCTTTTTAGGCAAGGCAGCCTGGATAAAACTCAAGGTCCTTTTTACTGCAAAGAAAGGAGGTGTTTCCACAACAGCAGATTCCAATTACAAAAAATATGTCATATATAATGAAGGACTGCAATACTGGAATACTTTTAAGCCAGTCTGCGATGAATTCGAAAAGCGTCAGATAGAACTTACATACTACACTTCTGCCGAAAAAGATCCCTGCTTTGAAATGGGCTATAAATTCGTAAAGCCGGAATTCATTGGAGAAGGCAACCTTGCCTTCGTAAAGCTTAATATGCTCTCTGCAGGTTTTGTATTAATGACAACACCAGGACTTCAGGTGTATCAGCTAAAACGCAGCAAACGTGTTGCTCATTACAGCCACGTACTTCACATGCCAAATGATGCAACTACATATCGTTTGTTTGGTCTTGATTATTTTGATTCTGTTTTGCTTACAGGTGATTATCAGAAAGAAGATATTCAATTCCTTGAAAAACAGCGGGGCATAAAACCAAAGCAGCTTATTACTGTTGGCTGTCCTTATCTTGATGTTTATAAGGAAAACATTGCAAAAATACCCGAAGAAGAAAATCATCCCTTTACAGTTCTTGTTTCACCAAGCTGGGGAGATGTCGGAATCCTTAAAAAATTTGGAGAAAAGCTTTTGGATCCGCTTGCCGCCACAGGCTGGCGAATTATTATCCGCCCTCATCCACAATCAAAAAAATCAGAAGCAGAGATGCTTGCCCGCCTCGAAGAGCGTTATAAGGATAATGCTAATATCGAATGGGATTATGAACGTCAGAACATTTACAGCTTGAAAAAAGCAGATATTATGATTTCTGATTTTTCGGGAATTATTTTTGATTACACCTTCCTCTGCGATAAACCGGTTATGTATGTAAATGCAGGAATGGATTTACGACCTTATGATGCCTATGATTTGGGCGACAAAAAGCTCTGGCAGTATGCAAGCCTTGAAAAATTCGGAAAAGAACTGGAAGAAAAGGATTTTAATAACATAAAAGAGATAATTCAAAACATGAGCGACAGTAAAGAGCTTTCAGATGCCCGTAAAACAGCTAAAGCTCAGGCCTGGATGCACGAAGGCGAAGCCGGAAAACGAATAGTAGACTTTATGATTCAAAAATGCCTATAATAAAAAATCCGTTAAAAAACGAGCCGAAAGGGTCGTTTTAGGATTATCGAAAGAATGGCTCAGAGGCAAGCTATGCTTGCCGATATGACATATATAAGGAGAATTAAACATGTCAAAAACAGTTTACCTTGGAATTACAGGAGACATCATTCACCCTGGAATCATTAATATAATTAATGAAGGTGCTAAGCTTGGTGAGCTTACAATCGGTCTGCTTACAGACAGTGCAATTGTTTCTCACAAACGTTTACCTTATCTTACTTATGAACAGAGAAAAACTGTTGTTGAAAATATCAAAGGTGTTGCGAAGGTAATTCCTCAGGAAGAATGGAGTTATGTACCAAACCTTAAAAAATTAAAGCCAGATTATATTATCCATGGTGATGACTGGAAAACAAATTATCTCAACCATATTCGCGATGAAGTTTTTGAAGTTATGAAGGAATGGGGCGGACAGGTAGTTGAGATTCCTTATACACAGGGAATCAACTCTTCTGCACTTGCAGAAAATGCTTCGAGCATTGGTACAACACCAGATGTTCGCCGCGCAACCCTTCGCCGCCTTATAGCTGCTAAGCCTATTGTAAGAATTATGGAAGCCCACAGCGGACTTTCCGGCCTCATAGTAGAAAATGCCGAAGTAGAAAAAGAAGATGGAATCCACCGCTTTGATGGAATGTGGTCTTCTTCCCTCACCGACTCTACCAGCAAGGGTAAGCCTGATATTGAAGCAGTAGACCTTACTACCCGTATGCATTCTTTAACTGATATTCTTGAATGTACAACAAAGCCAATTATTTACGATGGTGATACAGGAGACATTCCGGAGCACTTTGTATTTACCGTACGAACACTTGAACGCAATGGTGTTTCCGCAGTTATTATCGAAGATAAAAAAGGTCTCAAGAAAAACTCCCTTTTTGGAACCGAAGCAAAACAGGTACTTGCAACAGAAGAAGAATTCTGCGAAAAG
>JAEEGJ010010983.1_pt1 | contig 23207 bp, 20 predicted proteins | sample 8958761 | NCBI WGS metagenome assembly JAEEGJ01 (sample SAMN16246546, study PRJNA631951) | gut metagenome | biome: gut microbiome; feature: rumen; material: RS-attached | host: Bos | place: Iran: Karaj | collected 2018-10 | reverse complement strand
TTTTGTGCAGGGCATCAACGATTTCCTGTTCGGACGGCACACGTGGAGAGTGGATGTCATATACACCCGGGCCCACTTGCGTTTCGAACTTCGCTTCGTTCAACGCGTCGAGCAACTTGAGGTCAGAGCGGCTCGCTTCGAACGTAATCACGTCGGCGTCCATGTTGTCGATATCACGAACAATGTCATTGAATTCGCTATAGCACATGTGCGTGTGGATTTGCGTTTCGGGCTTGACCTTTGCGTGCACGAGGCGGAATGCCGGAATGGCCCAGTCGAGGTATTCCTTGTGCCAGTCGCTCTTGCGGAGCGGCAACTTTTCGCGGAGGGCGGCTTCGTCAATCTGGATGATTCTGATGCCGTTCTTTTCGAGGTCCAAAACTTCGTCGCGGATGGCAAGGCCAATCTGTTCGGCTTGCGTCTTGAGCGAAACGTCTTCACGCGGGAAAGACCAGTTCAAAATCGTTACAGGACCTGTAAGCATGCCCTTCACCGGCTTCTTGGTGCAACTTTGTGCGAAAACGGACCATTCAACGGTAATCGGAGCACTGCGGCTCACGTCGCCCCATACGACAGGCGGCTTCACGCAACGAGTGCCGTAACTTTGTACCCAAGCGTTCTGCGTAAACACGAATCCGTCAATCTTGGAACCGAAATATTCCACCATGTCATTGCGTTCAAATTCACCATGCACAATTACGTCAAGGCCGATTTCTTCTTGCAGCTTAATGCATTCTGCGATTTTCTTCTGGTTGAATGCAACGTACTGTTCGCGAGTGATTTCGCCCTTGCGGAATGCGGCGCGGTTGGCACGGACTTCTGCTGTCTGCGGGAATGAGCCGATTGTCGTTGTCGGGAATGATGGCAGTTTGAATTCGTTCTTCTGCACTTCGCGGCGTTCGAGACGGCTCGGCTTGCGTTCGAAATCCGCAGTGGTGAGGGCGGAAAGCTGTCCCTGTACTTTTGCGTTTTCTTGCACGCGAGCGCTTGCGAACAAAGCTTTGTTCTTTGCGAGAGCTGCTGTGTCACCGCTTGCGAGTTCTGCAAGTTCCGTGAGCTTTTCTTCGGCGAATGCGAAATGCTTGAGAATATCGGTCGAAAGCTTCTGTTCTGCAGCGACCGTGTATGGCACGTGCAAGAGAGAGCAAGATGTGCCAACAACAACATTTTCTGCAACCACATACTTTTCAATTTCTGCGAGGATTGCGTTCTTCTGTGCGTAATCGGCACGCCAGATGTTCTTGCCGTTCACAACGCCTGCGAAAAGAACCGTGCTCTTCGGGAATCCCTTCTTCAAAAGTTCGAGCGACTTGAGGCCTTCAACAAAGTCAAGGCCGATGCCGTCAAATCCGAGCGCAATGACATCTTCGTAAACATCGCGGATGTCGCCGAAGTAAGTCTGCAAATTGATCTTCAACTTGGCGACTTCGTGAATTTGCTTGATAAGTTCAACGTAAATGGACTTGAAGAGTTCGCGTTCTTCGGCGGTGACGTCAAAAACCAAAGCCGGTTCAGCAATGCTAATCCACTTGGCGCCCGCAGTAGCGAGTTGATCGGCGAGCTTTGCGTAAGCAGCAATTGCGGCAACAACAAAGTCCTTAGCCTTCTTCTGACCATTGTAACGGGCGAGGCGGAGGAACGTATAAGGACCAATCACCGTCGGAATGGATTCAATTCCGGCCAATTTGGCTTCGTTGAATTCATCAACCGGCTTCTTGCCGACGAGCTTGAGTTCGGTAGCATCGTCAATTTCTGGAACAATGTAATGATAGTTCGTATTGAACCACTTCTTCATTGGGAGCGCCTTTACATCGCCCTTTTCGCCCTGATAGCCGTGTGCAGCTGCGAAATACTTTTCAAGCGTGCTCAATTCGAGACTGCTGTAGCGTTCCGGCACAACATTGAACAAAAATGCGGTGTCGAGAACGTTGTCGTAAAAAGAGAAATCGTTGGATGGAATGAATTCAATCTTTGCGGCTTGTTGCTTTTTCCAGCCGTAAAGACGGATTTCGGCGGCAACCTTTTGGAGCTCGGCTTCGGAGATTTCGCCCTTGAAGAACTTTTCACTTGCAAATTTGAGTTCACGATTCTTACCGATACGCGGGAAACCTATTACAGAAGTATTTTTCGTTGTCATATTAATTAACCTACCTTTTTATTTGCTTTTCTTGAACGCTCCCAAATATATTTCCATTTTTATCATCGGTAAAATACTATTTTTTGTATGTTCACCATAGATTTTTCCTATGGTGATTTATAACTAACAATAAAGAAAATTTATAATTAACTTGTAAACCTAAAACCTAATACCTATAACCTAAAAGCGAAGCGACCTAACAATGACTCTACAACAACTTAAATATGCCATCGCTATTGCAGACACGCGAAATATCACCGAAGCGTCTAAACGAGTCTTTATCTCGCAACCGAGCCTTACCGCCGCTATCCACGAACTCGAAGAAGAAATGGGCGTGACGATTTTCAACCGCTCTAATAAAGGCGTGACCATTACAAACGAAGGCGATGAATTTCTTTCGTATGCAAGACAAGTTCTGGAACAGGCGACGCTTTTAGAAGACCGTTACAAAGGCGGCAAGGGCGGCAACACCATTTTCTCCGTCAGTTGCCAGCACTATTCTTTTGCCGTGAACGCATTTGTCGATGTTATCCGCAAGTTCGGCGGCCCAAGCTACGATTTTACGCTCCGCGAAACGCAAACCAATGAAATCATTGACGATGTCGCCAAAATGAAAAGCGAAATGGGTGTGCTCTACCTCAGCGACAAAAACGAAAAGGTCATCCGCAAGCTTATACAAAAGAACAATCTCGTGTTTGAACCGCTTTTTGCAACACCGCTTCACGTGTTCATGTCGTCGCGCAATCCACTTGCGAAAAAGGAAAAAATAACACTAGCGGATCTCAAGCCATTCCCGTACTTGACATACGAACAGGGCGATTTCAACTCGTTCTACTTTGCCGAAGAACCGCTCACCGCCATTGACTTCGATTGTCCGCGGAATATCAAAGTACGTGACCGTGCTACACTTTTCAACTTGCTCATCGGTCTTGACGGCTATACGATTTGCTCCGGTGTCATCAGCCACAAGTTAAACGGCAAGAACATTATCGCAAAACGTCTCGATGTCCATGACAAAATGACCGTCGGTTACGTGATGCGCAAAGGCGTCACAAAATCGCGATATGCCGAGGCGTACATTGCGGCCCTCAAGAAACATTGCAAGTAGGGGAGGCGTTTTGGGAGGGGAATGTGCGTGTCCTCCTTGATGAACTATAATCATATTTCGGTCTCATTTTGCCACGAATTTGACAATCTTTTTTCAAAAAATGCCACGAATTTGACGATGTTTTTTGCGAATTTGCCGAAATTTCGCTAAAAACGGCAATTGACCGAAATTCGCATTGGCATGATGAAAATTGAGCTACGCACTCTCATTTTTCATCTCGCAACAACTTCTCGAACAGTGGGAGATGTCCCCGAAAGAATCCCATAAAAATGACCGCGTAAATACCTACACGAACTCGACTATGAGCTGTTTGCCGAGGGCGTGCGCCAGCTTGTAGAGCGTCTCGATGGAAGGTGAACCTTTCGGAGTTTCGAAGCGTTGGTATGCCTGCGGGGTGATGTTTGCACGCCGCGCCACATCGCTTTTCTTTTGACCCCTGCGCGCTTCGAAGAGTTTGTACGCAATTTCGATTCGCGGGGAAAGCTCGACGGGGTAAAGCTCCTTGTCGGAATCGGGCATCGTCTTGGGGAGGATCATCGTGTTGCCGAGATCTAGGTCGCATTCCATTGCGCCGTCGAGTGCATCCTTCGCCTGCCTGAGAGCCTCCTCCTGCGTGTCGCCGAATGCGTTCACGTTGGGCAGGTCGGGGAACGAAACCACGAAACCCATGTCTTTGTCTTTCTCAATTTTCGCTGCGTAATTCATGGTTGCCTCTACTGGTCAAACTGTTTCAGGATGCGCTTGAGATAGACTCCTTCTATCTCGTGTTTATTTCGTTGTATTGGAACGGGGCGTTTGCCTTGCTTTACGAATATGTGGTGGTCGCCGTTGATTCGCCCTAGTTCCCAGCCTCTTTTTTTTGCGTAGTCACAGATTTCTTTAAACTTCATTGTTTAAATTACAATATATTTGTTTATTTGTCAATATATAGATTTATAAAATTAGGCTTTCACTCTCATTTTTCATCCTGCAACAAATTCTCGAACAGTGGGCGATATCCCTTGTGTTTTGGCTTGTCTGCGTCGCCAAGGCGACTATCCCCGCAGAAACATCCGGTGCATTCTCCGCCGCAATGTAGTCCTTCATCTGCTTGAAAAGGCGGATAAGGGCTTTGCTCTGGGCTATGGCCTGTTCGCCCTTGAGAACCGTCATGAGCATGTAGATGCCCTGCTCGGTGAAGGCGTAAGGCATTTTTCTTGTTCCACCCCAACTTGATATCCGATTTTTGGACATCAAGTTTCCTTTTTTATAAAAATTGTCGAAATTCAACGAATTTCCGCAGTTTGAAGTCCAAATTTTGGACTTCAAGTTTTCAAATTCTTCTGAAGTCAGCTGAAAGCGAAAATCTTCATCAAATTTTCCGATATTATTTTTTACCTGTTCATTAAATTTTCGAGTTTCATACCCGTAAATCTCAGCCAAGTCGGCATCGAGCATCACCTTTACCCCGCGGATGGTATATATTCGCGACTTGAGCAAATCCTCGTCTATCAGGGAAAATTCGGGCTTTTTCGGCGCGACGGCCTCGGCCGCACTGGCCACAACATCTTTCTTCATTGTCAACTCCTCTGGCATACAAGCGGAAAAATACCAAAGACTATACACTTGTGCACTAAATATAAACTCGAAAATCTTGTTTGTCAATAGACCCGCGCGATTTTTTGAAAAGGGGGAAGTCTCCCCCTCGCTTTCCTTCGCCAACCACAGGTCTCAAGGTCCCTGAGCTTGCCGAAGGGCCGCTACCCCTTCTAGCGGGGACACCCCACAACGCCCCGACTGCAAAAAAACGGGAAATATTTCCTATTCCCCCTCTCGCAGTAGCCTCTCGAACAGTGCGTGATATCCTACGATATCTTCCAGCTGCATGATGGTCGTGATCTTGTTCCCCGCGTCCTTACTTGACGCACCGCAGTGGAAAAGTTTCTCGGTGTTGGTCCCGAAATCCAGGTAGATGTACCTGTCGTGGAACACGTTCCCCGTGGTGCGAACATCATCAAGTTCAACATCCGGGCGGGCGGCCCTGAAGTCCGCCAGCATGCTCTCGGTCAGGCGGGTGCGACCGTACTGTTCGCTGAAAATCTTGACAGAAACACCATTCGCTACACACCGCAACAAATCGAGAGTCTTTACATCCAAGTAGTCATCTACGATCAGCACAGACTTCTTCGCCATGCCGTAAATCTGCGTGTAAGCGACATCGGCCTCCAGCCGCTGCCCGTTCAGAATCAGGAAATGCTTGAAGGTGCTCGGGTCGATGAAATTCGCCATGACTTTTTGGAGAAAACTCTCGTTTCGCTCCACCTTGTTAGAAAGCGTGCGGACATCCGTGGCAATCTCGGCGATATCCCGCGTGTTCTGGCTCGTCTGCGTCGCCAGGGCGACTATCCCCGCAGAAACGTCTGGTGCATTCTCCGCCGCAATGTAGTCCTTCATCTGCTTGAAAAGGCGGATAAGAGCCATACTTTGTCGTATCGCCAAATCGCCTTTCAACACAGTCATGAGCATATAAATGCCTTGTTCCGTAAAAACGAAGGGGGCGTACTTGATATTAGATCCGCGAGAGCCTTTGTTCAAGGTCAAAATTTTTGACCTTGAAGCACTGTTATTTTCTAATTCCGTGTTTGCTGTGCAATTTTTGCACCGCAAATCTTTGGTGCCATTTGCATCTGTAATTGCGGTCAAATTTTTTGACCGCAATTCTTCGACTTCCTTTTTGGACAGTTGGAAACGGAAATCCTCCGCAAAACGCTCGATATTATTCTTGACCTGCTGATTGAAAGCCTTGGTCGAATACCCGTAAATCTCCGCCAGGTCGGCATCAAGCATCACCTTTACCCCGCGGATGGTATATATCCGCGACTTGAGCAAATCCTCGTCTATCAGGGAAAATTCAGGCTTTTTCGGCGCGACGGCCTCGGCCGCACTGGCCGCAACATCTTTCTTCATCGTCAACTCCTCTGGCATACAAGCGACAAAATACCAAAGACTATACACTTGTGCACTAAATATAAACTCAAAAATCCAGTTTGTCAATAGGCCCGCGCAATTTTCCGAAAATTATTTTGGTGGGGGAAGTCTCCCCCTCGCTTCAGCCTTGCCCCGTGTCATCCTAAGCGAAGCCTGTCATTCTGGAGTGAAGCGATAGAATCCAGGCGAAGTCGAAGGATCTAGGGCAAGTCTTTCGCTACCCTCTCTCCTAGTGGGCTCCGCCCCCTAAAACCCCTGACACATTCGAGACGTACGACGCATAATTCATATCGAAAAAAAGCTGATGTTGCCCGGACAGTTAGGGTAAAATGAAAACGTCAGGAGAAATTCTTCTGGCGCTTTTGTCCGTAAAACTTAATTATTTTGACAAAAATGTAATCAAGATAGATCTTTTTTCTTTTTAAGCTCTTCTTCTAAAAGATGAAGATTCCGCTCCTTCGCTGCCAAGTCTTTCTGCATAAGGTTAAACCTACTTTCAGCTTCTTTTAATTCTGCCGTTTTTTTTGCACATAATTCCTGCGTATAGAGGTACTTCGTTTCCATATCTTTTATTCGGCATTGAAGTTCTTCATTTCGCTTCTCAAGCATCATTAAATGTTCATTATAATGAGTAATAGCGTCTTCGAACTTTTTCGATTCGTCGCCATCGGAAAACTTGATATATTGCCTCAACTGTTCATTGACAAGCTTCAGTTCTTTGTCTATTTCGGCAATACTACGGAATTCAACTTTACTTTCAGTTTTAATGTAATGCTGTGGTGCCCAAGATACAGATTCCGATTTTAGCATATCATCATCTTTAACTCTTTTTGATATAACGTTATCGATATTTCCTTCAAGGGCATCCATTATTTTAGAAATCGTGTCTTCCTTAAGCATGTAAGACTTTTTATCCGGTCGAACAGCAAAAGAATTGTCAGACGTGTTGATAAAAATAACGTCATTCGATTTCTTTTCTTTTTCCAACACGACAATATTCATCTTAATGCCTGTGTATGGAACCCAAAGCGGAGGTAGGGCGATTACCGCAACCAAGTGGGTTGCAGTAAAGCTTTCGCGCAATTTTTTCAAAGAATCAGCACTTGTCAGAATAACTGATGGAACCAAAACTACAGCCCGCTTCGCATCGGCTCCTCTTAAAAGAGAATACACCTCACTTCTGCGGCCATACGGAGACTTTTGGGAGTCGGAGACGTTCATGCCCAAAGGGCCATCGGCAAAGAACTTGTCACACTTGTATTCAGCACCCTGTTGAATAAAGTCCTGGATATAAATTTCAAAATCTTCGTTTCCACTCAGAATTTGTACCATTACGGCAATAGACGCTGTAAGCGGGTTTATTTCATAGCCAACATATTTCTTTGCATTTATTTTGAGCGATGAACTAAAATAGCCACAATAGGCATCTAAAAAAGTCTCGGTGGGTTTAACGTCCAGAATCCGATTTGCCAGGGAAAGTACGCTTTCGTTCGTCGTATTCAAAACGGTTCGAGATACATCGCTGTTGTTTGAAAAAGAAAAGATCAAGTTGAAAAGTAAATCTATAGATTCCTTGTCCGTCGGCAACTCGATACTATTTAAGATGTCGAACAGTTTGGAACTATTTTTATCAAAGCAATCTAAAAATTCTTTCTCATTTAAAAATGCTTCTCGCAAACATCCTTTGGGAGTTGCATAATATTTTTCTGCAATGTCCATTGTTTTTGCAAGCGCATCTTGATCTATTTTTTTGCTGGCAAACATATTCATGTACTGCACCAGCGTCTTGAAGTCTTCTTTTTTTGAGGTTTCCTCGAATTGGAACATGAACTTCATGAACAGCAAGCGTACGCAAAAAGAGGCGAAGCCATAGAAGGGGACATAGCTCCTTAAATTATCAAAGAAATTCCAAATATCTTTTTCGTTATTTAAAATCATTGCCTCTCCGTCATTTCAAAGAAATAAGAATCATTTTTCTCTTTTTCTAAAGAAAGCATCTTTTGAAAAATGACTAGTTTTTTCATAGAGTTTATATAGTTATCGGCAATTGCTTTTTGTTGCCCTGCAATTGGCGAAGGCATTTTCAGTTTTCTCAACAGCGTCACAGAAATGATTGCTATTGTTGATCCAGCCACACTGTGCTTAATCTGAGCTTGACAATACTTTGAATTCAGGAAGGCTAGTGCATAATTCAAATCGCACGCAATTTTAGCGTTGCATTTCGTTCGAAGGCACGCGCAAAAAGACGGCACCAGCAAGCCTTCGTCTTGCTTTGTTATCAAGCAGGCGTCGTAGGGCGAAGAAAGCTTGATGACAATGTCGTTCTCCGCAGTAATGCGTCTCGAATCAACCACATTGCTCAACGTGTCATGTATTTTTAGTGTTCCAAGATCGGCTGTAGATACAAAACCATTGGCAATGGCTTTGGGAATAAGGACCTGGGCGACGTTATATCCTGCGCTGTCGTCTTTGACCTCGATTCTGGAGGTGATCTGCCCTCCGGTGATGTCAAATATATCTTCCAAGCAAATGTATTCCATCGTATTGTCCTTGAGTGTTATGCGCACCAGTCGTTGTCTTCAAAGTTATAAAAATTGTTGATGTAGTATTTGGGCCGACGGATTTTCTGTTTCCCGTAGTAGAGGATCTTGAGGGGCTTCTCCTTCTTTTTCGTGTAAGGAACCTTCTCCTTTTCGTCTACAAGACGGTCCGTGATATCGATAACCCGCTGCTCTTGGATATTGTGGCAATTAAGATAGGGATCGCTCCGGTTCAGCGTCATCAATTCATGGTAACGTTCTTCGCCAATGCGTTCAACGCTGAGAATAGCATCCTTATGGTCATGCTTTACGCGTCCCATGTAACGAGCTATCTTCGCCGCTTCCTGACCGTTTGCTGCCTTGATCGGAAAATGCACCAGCACATAGTGCTTGCGGCCAACATGGCCGCACTTGCAGGCCACTTCGTACATTTTCAGTGCTTCGCAACCGTCGAATGGGACGAACTTGGAATGATATGAATTATTAAGCATAAGACAAATCTCATATGATATTTTTTTTATAAGCATAAATATAGAATATATTTCTGATAAGCGTATAGATTTTTTGATATATTTTTTGTAATCAACTGCTAATGTGCGAAATTTGCTCATTTTTGGCATATTGTTTTGAAATTTTTATATTTTAGTAGCCGTTTTAGGGCGATTCCGCCTCAAAAATCCTGTGCAGGCAGGGATCTCCATGCATCATTAAAAGTCTACTTACAGCGGGCGCACTCTTTTTTAACGAGGCAATTTTCGCAATCAACACTACCGGCCTTACAAGTTGTTCGGCCAAGCAGCCATAGCGAATAATCTATTATACCAGGGAACTCAGGGCAAAGTTCCCTTGCCTTATAAATAATTTTATCGTTACTAGCTTTCTTTTCAACAAGCCCCATACGAGACATAACTCTACGCACATGAACATCCGGCGATACATCTATTGAATAATAGTCGGAAAAACGTATCTTAAAATCTCGCGCCAAAATATTGGTTGCCATTGTGGCTATTTTTATTCCAATTCCGTTAAATTCAAGGAATCGATAAACCACGGTTGCGCTACTAGGTTTACCTTTCCAAATATTGCTAGCATCATCCGCATAGTCTCGGTGTATTCGCTGAACGGCTTCATAAAATACTTTACCCATGCTCTCAGGGAATCGATGCAGCCTATTCTTTCTAAAAAACCTCACATATTCTGCAGCTGATTTTGAAAGCAACGTTTTCATTGAAAAATCGCCCAACACTTGACAAACCCTGTATGGAATCATCCAAGCCGCTTCCGCTTTCATCTGGCGATCCATACAACACGCAAGCACATACGCGTGTGGATAACGCTTAAAATCGTTCAAAAATGTGTTGGCTGCTTCATCGTCGACAAAATGAACTTGATTATCCTTGGGTGCATTATAGCGATCCCAACCTAATTTGACAAGTATGGGTTGTTTAGACATTAGTTACCTTAATTATTTAGAACCCCATCTCCGCACCTTACGTTTATGTCTTTAAAGCCTCTTTTGCACAACCATTTCTCTATTGAAGTCTTATACGGAGTGCTAAAAGAAGGTCCAAGGATAATTTCATCAAAAGGATTGTCAATTGTAATTGTTGCACGAGGAATCCCGAAATTATCAATTTCATAACGAGCTTTTATTCCCGTCATTGTGGACTCGTCATGAAATTGTAATATTTTAAATCTCCATTCAGCTTCAGATTTCCAAACCTTATTTTTTACATTAAAATTACTCGGTAAGTTAACTTCTGAAATGTAGAAAACCCCATTGACATTTATTGGGTAAATTTTTTTAGAATAAATTTTTAGGGTGTCTTGTAATGATTGTTCTAAATTAGGAAAAGCATCTTCAATATTATCGTTTATACCAATGTATTGAACTTTAAAAAAAAGCTTTTTTTTATTCGCATCCAATGTCGAGTTTTCATATTCATTAGGTACCTTAAATTTGGATGTTTTTAATCTTAGGCATAGACCTTTATCTTTTGCATAATCCTGTCTCCAAAATTGCATAGAATCAGCCAATTCGGTAAAAGACATTATATAAACATTATGACCATCTTTTTGAATTCCGTCAGCTCCTACAGACATAATATCAGCACATACATTAAAAAAATCCTTCAAATCCTTTCCTTTCAGCTTATCATGATACGACTTTCTATTTTTTTTGAAGAATTTACCTAAAAATTGACCTTCTTCAGCATCATTCAAAAAACGGTAATCGGTAAGTCGTATTTCAACTTTCCCTCCATTTTTAAACATATGCTGTAAGGTATCAATCTTCGTATAATGATACAGGTAATCGGGAATTTTTTCTTCAGTCATTCGATAAACCATTCCTTTTAATAATACATTTCAATGTACTGGTAAGCCTTCTCGAAAACATCGTTGTCCTTAATTTTGTATTTCAACCAAAGAATCGAGCGGAGCTTCTGCTTGACTTCTCGACGGGCGGTAACACTCTTGAACGCATCATTGAATTGACGAACAATCTTGACAACTTCATTGTCGATGTCATTCACTACCTGCTCAACGATAATTGGCATTTCTGGGGTCTTGATACTTTCAAATAGTTCGGTAAGCGCAGCCTTAGCTTGAGCCCGCTTATCATCCGGCGTTTCGATTTTCTTTTCTTCTTCGAGCAAGTCCTTCGCCAACCTTAGCAGTTCCTTCAAGAACTCAAGACTTGTAATCAAGCTTTCTTGCATTTTGGAACGGAGTTCATCCAATTTTTCGGCAAAAGCCTTATATTTGGGTTCTCCGGTATGTTCATCGAGACGCAATTTGAGCAGCTTTTCAATTTCAACAATTTTCTTTTGGACCTTCGAGGCATCAGAAAGCACAGAATCAATCACATCAGCATCTATAACCAGTTCTTCAAGAGATTTGCCGATATCAATGGAATCAATGCTGTTATGAATAATTTCGATAGTCTTTGCCCCAAGCAAAGTCCATATCAAATTACCGCCGCTTATAGGACGCACGCTCTGATACACTTGGGCAAGCCAGGAATAATCTTGCTGGTACGGAGCAAGGCAAATATCAGGACTTATAATTTCCCAAGCCTTCGAAAGACGAGCAAAATGACTTGCAAAATAGGTCTTTGCGCTTTCATCCTTGAGGCATTGCTGAGCTGCTTGTAAGCCTTCCCAACCGCCAATAGTACGATCAACTCCAGGAAAAAAATCCACACATTCTTGAACATATTTAGGAATCAGCAACTTAACTTCATCCAGATTCTTGATGACCGTCGTGATAGATTCTTCTTCGAAAGCAAGGCACTTCGCCACATCATCGAACACACCGACGAAATCAACCACAAGACCACACTTCTTATTCTCGTTATATTTACGGTTTGTGCGGCAAATAGCTTGCAAAAGTGTATGATTCTTCATCGGCTTGTCAAGATACATACACTGGAGAATCGGTGCGTCGAAACCTGTCAAGAGTTTCGAGGTGACAATCACAAACTTGAGCGGCGAAAGCGGATCCCTGAACTGGTCAAGCAGTTTCTTTTCTTCATCACGAGTGCGGCGGTATTCCTTGTAGTCATCAGCCTTGTCACCAGCGGTATGCATAACCACAGTGGTTTGGTCCGTTGATCCAAGCAACGCATCAAGAGCCTTTTTGTACTTAACACAACATTCGCGGTTGTAAACGACCACTTGAGCTTTCATTCCCATCGGTTCCACATATTCGCGAAAATGGTTCACGATGTACTTACAAACGTCGTTGATTCGCTTATCCGATGTAAAGAATGCTTCTACAGTAGTTCGTTTGACCAGTTGGTTTCGGTCATCTTCGCTCACTTGGTCAGTCAAGGCGTCAAATTCGGCTTGCAGTTTCTTTTCATCCAAGTGCATTTCGACCGGGACGGTCTTGAAATTTAGTTCCAACGTGGCGCCATCGGCAATTGAGTTTTGGAAGGTGTACTTGCTGATATAGCCATACTTGTCTTCGTCGGCCCCAAAACAGGCAAAGGTGTTATGATCATTGCGGTTAATCGGCGTACCCGTCAAACCAAAGAAGAACGCATTGGGCAATGCCGTTCGCATTTTGGCGCCAAGGTCGCCTTCCTGCGTTCTATGGGCTTCGTCCATCAATAGAATGATGTTATCACGGTCATCAATGACCTCATTTGCATCCAAATCACCGAACTTGAAGATGGTCGTAATCAGAATCTTGCGCTGCTGAATCTTCTTTTCCAGCTCTTCCTTACTGGTAATGCTATCCACATTTGGGATTTCGGCGCGAGTAAAATCACCCGTAATCTGGTCTTCAAGGTCAATACGGTCATCGACAATGATGACGGTAGGCGCTTTCAGTTCATTCTGACGGCGAAGCTTCTGAGCGGCAAACACCATCAGCCACGACTTACCTGACCCCTGGAAATGCCAAATCAACCCCTTACGAGGTCCCTTGCCTTTACGGTATGTAGTTAAAACACGCTGCACGATGGCTTCACCGCCAAGGTATTGCTGGTAACGACAAACAATCTTAATCTTGGATCCGTTGGTTGTACCGGAGAACACCGTATAAAACCTATAGATATCAAGTAAGCGGTTCGGAGTCATCAAATGCAAGTAGTTGTGCTCAACATCAGCCAGCGTCCCGTGAAGGCGTTGCTCATCGGCATACCACGGTCCCCATTTATTGACAGGACAACCGACACCGCCATATTGCAATTCCTTACCCTCGCTTGCAAAGGTAAGGATATTGGTCACGAACATTTCCGGAATGCTTTTCTGATAATTCAAAATATCAGTAGCGCCATCAGCCCACGTTACCGATGGTTTAAGCGGAGTCTTGGCTTCACCAATGACCACTGGGATTCCGTTAATGAGATATACCAAATCCAACCGCTTGCCACCTTCCTTGCTCTTACGCGGGAACTCCCACTGGTTGGTCACAACATAGGAGTTTTCCTTCGGGTCATCACTAAAGAAGCGGATGTTGATGTTATCGCCGTTTTCGCCAAACGGATAGCTATTCTCTTCAAACAAAAGGTTACGGAAACGGTCATTGGCAGAAATCAGCTCATCCGAAGTAAATCCACTGGCAATGGCGGTTCGTAGCTTGTAAATAACCTGGTCAGCCTCTTCAACGGCAATAGGATTCAGCTTTATCAAAGCCAGCCTAATCCAATCTTCTACAAGGACTTCATCCGGCCTACGTGGAACATCCTTGGCTTCGATGTATTTCCAGCCGCATTTTTGGGCGGCATCAATCAGTTTCTTTTCGACGGTATTTTCTTCGTTAAAGAGCGACATGACGGTTTCCTTGATGGCCTCAATATAATTTAATTAAAATACCCTGATTTATCGGCTTGGTTGTATATCCGTTCAAATTCATTTTGAAGTTCTAATGGCGGGAAAAATACCTTCAAATCCCTAAATCCTTTCAATATAACTCTACGAATAGCCGTTCCAGTCAAATAATTCTGTTCAACTATACCCAACACTTCTTTAGACTTTAATAGTTCACAAAGAAATCGTGGAGCTACCTTCGTGGAATCAGGTCGTAATATAGCTATAGAAGATAAAATCGCTTGTTCGCGTTCCTGTTCAAGAGGGAATATATACTTGAAATAGCTACCATCTTTAGCAACCAAAACATCATTCAACAAAGGCTTACATCCGTTTTGGCATAATTTTTCGTATTCAGAACGGCTTAAATGCTTGCAATCACCATAATCGAAACCATTGTGGTTCATGTCCTTAACTGAAAGCATAGGTATTTCACTGTCCATATCATCTGGAGGACTATAATGCGAACCATCAGAAATATATGTACATGCATCTACCATTCTTCCAATGGGCCAATTCTTTTCATTCCTTAAGAGCGAACCAAACATCTCGATAAACCGCGATTTGAACTGACAAACCCTGATTTATCGACTTGTTCCATAAATGCAACATAATACTGTTGCTTTTCCAAAGGCGGTAATGTTATTTCAATATTCTCAAGTTCACTTTTTGTAATATGCTTTAAGCCCGCTCCGCCATGAGCCTTGGTAATAATCCTATCAATATTCGCATCAAACGATATCTTTAGGAATGTTCGCAATATCATCGGTTTTTCCTTAACCTTAAAAATATGCTGATTCAAAATAGCCTTATCGCCAAGCCAGATAAAGGATCCAAACGATGTTCCTGGTGTACCAGACCATGAAAAAAGCAAATCACCATTATCTATAATAAATCGCTCCTCAACAGAGCCATCATAATAATGGTATTCGGCAGAAGGATCATTTAGGTTTTGAATACGAACTATAGGCAACCCCAAAGACTTCCATTCACTCGGTTTGAATGCCCTGCCATTAACTAAATCACAAACATCGCCTATTCGAATACGATCATATTTTTCGTTAGACATCTCGATAAACCGCGACTTGCTACCCGATGTATTTACGGTGCGATATCTTGACATTGTTCTGGTTGACCATTGCATATTGTAGGGTGGTATCTAGGCTTTGGTGGCCTAGTAGGTGCTGGACTTGCTCAATGGGCATTCCCTTGTCGATTGCCATAGTGGCTAGAGTTCGTCGGAATTTATGCGGATGAACCTTGGGTATATTGAGTTCACGGCCAAATTGCCGCAACCGTATTTCGACCCCACTGATTTGGAGCCTATCATAAGGAGCCAGCAAAGACACAAACAAGGCCTCGTTCGTATCAGAACGCTCTTCGAGGTACCTTTGAAGGTGGATTTTGGTTCGAGCATCAAAGTAAACCCGTCGCTGTTTATCCCCTTTACCAGTCACAACACATTCCCTATTGTGGAAGTCGATATCTCTTCGGTTTAATTTCACAAGTTCACCCACGCGCATCCCGGTAGATGCCAGTAAATCGACCAAAGCCAAATCACGGGAATTGTCGCAGTGGTCACGCATCTGTTCCAGAGCCTCATCCGTATAAGTTTCCTTGACTGTCTTGCCTATTTTGACCTTGTGAATACGGCGAACGGGACTCTTGATGATGTAATTTTCCTCTTCCAGCCACGAAAAGAAGCTAGATAAAATACGCCGGATGTTATCGACAGTCACCTTGCTAGCCCCGCTATCGACTTGGTATGTGTTCAAGTAAAGCCGTAAATCGTCGGTGGTTATGTGCGATACATTCTTTCGGATCACTTGTAAGGCCTTATTCAGTGTACTTCTATAATAGGCTATAGATTTGTCTGAGCAGCCTTCCACCTTTTTGGCCGATATGAACAGTTCGATAAGGTTTTGATTAGTGTCAGTTGCGATTTCGGGCTGTTTTTCAACGATTTCAATGTTACGGAACGAATATTCCAAGACAGTCCGCAACTGCGACAGTTGTTCGTTGGTGAGCGTATTGAACATAGCCTGTTCAATATCGCGAATAAGATTGTTTACCATACTAAAATCCGAGGTTGTGAAGCAACGCGCAGACCCGGTATTTTAGTTATTGATCAAGCTCTTGATGACGGAATCAATGTTTTCGATGGACTTACGGAGTTCAAACCCTGATTTATCGGCTTGTTCAAGAAACGAAATAAAAGCATATTGAGCTTCTAATGGAGGAACCACGATTTCAAGAGGCACAAGATGTTTATTGTTTATTTGTGGGATTCCTGAGTTATCAGCAATATCCTTCAAATCTAGGCTTTTGAAAAAACTATATAGGTATTTTGAAGAAAGTCGGCTTCCAGGAATTACTCCAATTATATTTAAATCCACACAAGAATCGCTTACCAGCACCCTCTTTTTATTGGTATAAATAGCAGCACCCCTTTTAGGGAAAACAACTGTTCCTGCCGGAAGCCAAGTATTCTTAGCAGAAGCTTTACTTAAATACTTCTTAGAATGAGTAATCCCTATTTCATTGCCATCCAGATTCATATCCGAAACCTTTGCATATACAAAGTCGCCAGCATCTAACTCATCTTCAACAGGCATCGTTGTTCCACTTTTAAAGCGACATTCGATTCCTAATGTGGAAACTTCATATTTGGGAGAATGCGTGGTCCCAAACATCTCGATAAACCGCGATTTGACCATTTCATCGGTCGCGGCAAGCAATTTCTTGTAGGATTCCTTCAATCGGTACGCAGCCCAAAGTTTTTCTGCAAGCACCTTCTGTTCTTCGATTGAAGGTAATTCAAATTCTTGTTCCTTAAGATCCTTCCAGTTCACTGTAGGCGATAATCCACCAACGGAGATTCTTACAGCCCGTTCCATAAACTGGTCTGAACTAATAAAAAAGGGGAAAAACTCTTTAGTTACAACATTTTCTTTAGGCCGTAAAACCATTCCATGAGCAGAGAAAATGCCATCAAAAGGAGCAATCGCCACCTTCCGTTGATACGCACGGCGTTTACCGAACAAAACATCGCCTTTACGCATCAACAACTTGTCTCCAATAGGAGCAGCTTCGGCGCCCCACCGAGTTATAGTAAAGCTTTCGCTATCTATATGCTCTAACCCAATATAGACATTCTTGTCCGATTCCTCGGGAATCTTCTTTTTGGTGCTGTTAATTGCAATATCATCAAATTTGAATTTCATATTACAGCATCTCCAAGAGGGTTGAAATACTGGCGTTCACTTCGTTTCGACAGGATTTCCAATTTGCGTATGCTTCATCAATATTCAAATGCGAACCCGTCGTTATTTCGTTGATAAAAACATACTTTTGAATACTCAGGTCATATCGTTTTTGCTTAATTTCGGCAATATCAACGGTTCTCTTGAAGGAATCTATATCATCAGGATTGTTGTACGCATTAACAATCTTGGTTATATGTTCCGGTTCAAGAAAACTTTCCGCATTTTTACGAGTCACTTCATTCTTGGCGTTGATAAAAATGACCTTATTTCTTAAATTAGGCGCCTTATGGTTATTGCAAATAAGGATGCAGGCTTCCATCGGGGCGTTATAAAACAGATTAGGTCCCAAACCAATAACGGCTTCTATTTTGTCAGATTCAACCAAACCAGAGCGAACATCCGTTTCTTCGTTACGGAATAATATCCCATGAGGCAACAATATCGCACTACGGCCAGTTTTTTCATCCATCGAAGCGGTAATATGCTGAATAAAAGCGTAATCAGCTCTACCTTGGGGTGGCGTACCATAAAGGTTTCTTCCCCATTTATCATGTTCAAACGCAGCCCGATCCCATTCGCTAATGGAATACGGCGGGTTGGCCAATACAATATCGAACTTACGGAGCCTAGAGCCATCGACAAAAGCCGGGTGACGCAGGGTATCTTCGCGAACGACCGAGAAATCCTCGACACCATTCAGATAAAGGTTCATACGGGCAATCGCACTGGTCAGAGCATTGATTTCTTGGCCAAAGACCTTCACGCCTTGCCAGGGTTGCCCCTTGTCGCGGAGGAAACTCAAACACTTGACCAACATACCGCCAGAACCGCACGTAGGGTCATAAATCGATTCATCCGGTTTAGGCTGCAAAATTTCAGCCATTAAGGTCACGACGGTTCGGTTCGTGTAGAACTCTTGTGCCGTATTACCAGCATCGTCTGCGAATTTACCCACCAGATATTCGTAGGCCTGACCCATTTCATCGGCTGGGCAAGCGGCAAGAGACAGATTATACTTGCTAAATTCCTCAATCAAGTCCGTAATGATGGCATCCGGCATCTTCGCCTTGTTCGTCCAACCATCCTTCGGGCCAAAAATACCGTCCAAACCGCCAACAATGCGTCCGTCGGTTTCGACACCGGGATTCGCCTGTTCGATGGCTATAAACGCCTCTACGAGCCGCTGTCCCACATTCTCGGTAACGGCGCGAACATCCTTCCAGTGAGCACCTTCGGGAATGCGAATCGTCAAGTCTTCGGCCTGCATTTCGGCATACTCAACACCGCCTTCGCAAACGAAACTTTCAAACTGTTCATCGTAGACATCGGAAATACGCTTGAAGAACAGCAAGGGGAAAATGTATTCCTTGTAACCAGCCGCATCAATCTGGCCGCGCAAGCGCGTTGCGGCACCCCACAGGAAGGTCTTTAGGGTATCCAAAGAAATCTGATAGCCAGCGGAGGTGAATGTTTTACCATCGTATTGCATTACGATTCCTCCATCAGCTTGGCAAATTCAGCCTCGCGAAGCTTGACTTCCTCGTAGGCGGCCTTGAAATCAGCCAGCACATCGGCATACGGACGCACATCTTCCTTATGGTATTGCACATACTTGTTCGGCGAGAGGTCAAAGGACTTCGCAGCAACCTCTTCCAGCGTAACGACCTTGGCGAAATCCTCTATATCCTTATAGTCGATATAGAGTTGGTATAGACGGTCCACATCCTCGTCTGATAAGATGTTCTGAGCGCGTTTCGTAGTTAGGATCTTGGAGCCGTCAATCATCAGGATTCGCGCACTATGTTCCGTCGGTTTCAACTTACGGAGAATCAAGAAACAAGGCGAAAGGCCTGTTCCATAAAACAGCTTGTCGCCCAAGGTTACGACCGCTTCCACAAGGTCGCTCTTGACCATCTTTTCGCGGATATCGCCTTCGCCACCGGTGCTTCGGAAAAGAACGCCTTGCGGCATCACAACCGCCATACGGCCTTTTCCGGGAGCCATGGACAGAATCATGTGCTGGATCCAGGCATAGTCACCGCATGAGTCACTGGGAGTCCCCCAAATGTTACGGCCATACTTGTCCGAACTCCATTCGACCGAGCCCCACTTTTCGAGGGAGAACGGCGGATTCGCAATAACGCAGTCGAACTTGGCGATTTCACCACCTTGCAGAATCTTCGGCGAACGCAGCGTGTCGCCCTGCATGATGTTAAAATCCGATGCGCCATGCAAAAACAGGTTCATCTTGGCGATTGCGGAGTTCACCACATTCTTTTCCTGACCAAAGATGCTGCCACAGCAAAGGCTATCGTGGTGCATATGATGGACGGCTTCTATCAGCATGCCGCCTGAGCCACATGCGGGGTCATAGACAGTCTCACCCGGCTTCGGGTCGAGAATGCGGACTAGCAACTTGACCACCGAACGCGGTGTATAAAATTCACCCGCTTGCGCCTTGGAGTCATCGGCAAATTTCTTCAAGAGGATTTCGTAAGCATCGCCCATAAGGTCAGCCGGATAATCCTTGTTTCCCAATTTGCGCGTGCTCAGATGCTCAATAAGGTCACGAATCTTGCCATCAGATAGACTACGCTTATCCGTCCATTTTTGGGCCGAAAACATCGAAAGAACGCCATACAGCGTATCAGGGTTAGCAAGCTCGATTCCACGCATGGCACCGACAATAGCGGCACCCAGGTTTTCGGAACGGTCACGAACATCCTTCCAGTGACAATCATCAGGAATCACGAAACGGTGCTGTTCCGGCAGGCTCGCATATTCCTTATCGCCACCACTCTCTTCCAATGCAGCCTCAATTTCTTCATCATAGACATCGGAAATGCGTTTGTAGTAGAGAATCGGAGTGATGTAGTCCTTGAAATTGTCCTGCGAAACCGGACCGCGAAGGATATTGCAAGCCTCGAACAAATAGTTGTACAAGTTCTGTACATTCTCAAGTTTCTGCTCCTGGGCAGACTTGGGCTTGTCGAACAGGTCGTTTCCTTTAGCGGTCTTAGTTTTCTTGGGCTTCGGCATGGGCTAACAGGTTGAAATTTCGACTACAATATAATCAAATACGGCGGCAGATTATTGGATATCCCTGGTAATGAACCCCTGAGAAACAGCCTTTTCCAGACCATTGAAACCGATATGGACGAGGTCTCTGTTATACGTGAGTGGATTCTCGTCTAAACCGGTGAAATTTAGACGAGGTTTAGACGAGATTTAGACGGAAAATGGCGTTTTTGGTCTGAAAAAGACCTCCAGCTGAATATAGATAGCCAAAATAGGCTGATTTAGCCCAAAGGGTGTACCACTTAGCAAAAAAAGTATATTTAACTTAACTGGTAATGATAACAATGCTCATCCAAAGGAGTGATAAAATGAGCCTCTTTCCCATACGACTCAAAGTCAAAGGAATATGATGAGATGATAAAGAAGTTTTTAAGTAATAAAAAGTTCTATAAAATGCGGGAAGTTTTCAAGAATTATATATAAATTCATTATGGAGGCAAATATGACAAATAAGAGAATTGAAAAAAAGAGAGATAAGTCCGATGAACACTATGTTATTGAGTTGTGCTCTAAGGTTTTGAACCAAAATGAAGAAGACGTTGAAACGCAGTATGGTTTTGAGTTCTTGAGGGGCGATGTCCTAAAAAATGGAGTCTTGATGGAGAATGTCGGACGGAAGCTTCCTGTAGATGTGTACTATAAAAAGCTTAATCTTGTAATTGAATACTGGGAACGCCAACACACGGAACAGGTAAAGTTCTTTGATGGAAAGAAAACCTGTGACGGAAGAACGCGTGCAGAACAACGTGTCATATATGATCAGCGTCGAAAAGAGTTGCTTCCTAAAAACGGAATCAAACTTGTCATTATCAAGTACAGCGATTTCGGAGAACGCAAACGCCTTTGTCGAAATCCTGAACGTGACATGGCTATAATCAAACAGAAATTGATTGATGAACAAGTATTGAATGCTGACGGAACAATCAAGTGTAACTAGAATCCGCATGAAAATGATTGAAACGATCCTTAAACGCATGCAGGCCCGTTATTCTCAAATGCTGGACACCTATTATCCGGCTTTTGATACTACGGGCTTCACGGAGCGTAATTTGACGTTCAATTTCTGCCATGAGGCGTTGTGCCTAAACGAAAACATGATTGCATGGCAAGAGGTTCCTTTAAGTGATAAGGAGCAACATCTGGATTCCATTATCTTTGATGATGTAAACAAGTCTATTTACATCGTTGAAGCCAAACGCCTTGGGGCTGAAGGTGCTATTGGTTCCATTGAAAGTGATATGAAACGTTTAGACGGATTATCAACGGATTGGAAGAAAATTCGTGGCGTTGATGATTATTATGTTCCCGAGAGAAAGAACTACAAAAAGTACTTTGTGATTTTGGTAGATCTTTGGGCTCCACATGGAAGTACGGAAGAATCAGTCAAAAGCCACAAGAAATATGTTTCTTTTACTGAAACGGTGAAGGAATTTGCTTATAACCAAATAGTTGGCCCATTTAAGGTCAATGGCAGAACTTTGGATAACCAGGAATATTTTCTGCTATGTGCCGTGAAGGTAGCTGTGTCTTAAATTTGAGGAATGTTCAAATAAGCCGGATGTAGCCATGTTCTCCTTTATCAAAAGATTCTTTGAAAATCGACGCAATAAAGCCGCTGAATGCGATCGATTGTGCCGTGAATTGTTGCAACGGTTGACAAAGTTGTTGACGGATTACATTGATGTCGATAAGAGTAATAAAGACGCTCTTCGAAAATGGTTTGATGATAGTGAGAAAATGCTTGCTGAACAGGTGGATTCGGTAAAATACAAGAAGTCTTCCTTTTATGCACTCTTAAAACAGCAGTGGAAAACTTTTGATGCGTTTAGAGCTCAGGCTTCCGAATCAATCCGTGCGATATCTATCAAAGAATGGCGAAAACGTGTAGATTCTGAACAAGTTTCAATGATGCTGAAACAGTGGAGTTCAGAACAAAAAAGTCAAAAGATTAAGGCTTCAAAATCAAAGAATCTGGACCGAAAAATAGGAAAGCTGGCGAATCAATCTGCTGAGTCGCCTTCTACTGAAAACGCTTGCTCTTGTTGTGGTAAAGACGGAAAGAGAAAGAAACTATATTCAACAGAGAGTGAAGCTCTGATTGTTGCAGAATATCGTTCAAAAGAAGCGGGCTATCCACTTCGCGTATACCCTTGCCCTCAAGGAGTCGGATTTCATATCACGAGTAATCTGGTGTGAGTTTGTTTTTAATGAGATGAAATTTTTTTATGCCCACTCCTAAATTCCCCATATCCCATGTCCTTGTGGACTGTGAAAATGTCGGGCTGAACGGCCTGACCGACATTGTTGTGAATACGGACGGCTCTCCGCTGAAGTTCGTGCTGTTCCACAATTCCACGAACAAGATAAATCTTTCGCTTACGCAGCTGAAGGATTTCGGCTACGCCCTGAGCGAGGGCCGCGTCGAACTTTTGAAAACCAATCAAGTCAAGTATAAATAATCGAGAAAATCGAAAGGATTCCGAAACAAAGGTGGTCATTGAAGATGGGCTGACTATTGGTGGGAAACCTCTCCGCGATGTCTATGAGGCACTGGGGCATGCCAAGGCGTACGACAAGATCCATCTGCTTGTCAAACACAAGTCCCTGGAAGAATCCGATATCCTGAATTTGCACAAGCTGTTCTATCAGTTGATTGACAAGGAAAATGCAGGAAAGTATAGAACGGTTCCGGTTTTTATAAGTGGTAGTCATTATGCTTTGACTCCGCCCCAAAAGGTTCCGTCCGAAATGAAAAAGTTCGTGGAATGGTTCAACAAAAATGAATCGAAGATG
>JAEEGJ010010981.1_pt1 | contig 23212 bp, 16 predicted proteins | sample 8958761 | NCBI WGS metagenome assembly JAEEGJ01 (sample SAMN16246546, study PRJNA631951) | gut metagenome | biome: gut microbiome; feature: rumen; material: RS-attached | host: Bos | place: Iran: Karaj | collected 2018-10 | reverse complement strand
AAGCGTCGAATATATTATATGCCTGGATGCAGATGAGACCTTAATAAAATATACATGCGACAGCTTATATAACAAGGCTGAAAAGTATGGCTGTGACCTTATACAGTTTAAACACAGACATATAAAAGAAAATGATAATCTTAAGGGTATACCAGAAACTGGAATAATCACTGGTAAAGAGACTCTTTACGAACTTGCTGATAATGAAGTAAACCGTAAAAAGTTACTTACCCTGTCTATTGGTAGTGCTGGATGTACAAATAAATTTTATAAGACACAGCTAATAAGGACATGCTCCTCATGGTATGCAGAAGGGGTAATATATGAAGAACCGAAATTCGTTTATCCCCTTTTCTTATTTGCAAATAAAATACTGATGCTTGATGAAGATTATTATGAATACCACTGGCGTCAGGATTCTACCATGACAAGCCAGTTAGGTAAACGACTTCTTGAACATCCAAGAGTTCAACTTGAACTTCTTGAGGATCTTATGGCAAGGACTGATTTATATAACAGATACCACGATGAGATAGAATATTATTTTATAAAGTCATTCTATTTAGAGACTTTGGTATTTGCTTATACAAACAGGGGAATCATTCCTTTGGAGTATATGTCCAATATGCAGAATGTATGTAAGGAATTCTTCCCTAATGCAGCTAGCAATAAATATATAACTAATGATCAGGTACTTATGAAAACAGCAGCATCGCTTGATAAAGAATTTGATAATATGAGTGATTTGCAAATGTTTGAAAAAGAACTGACAAAACTAGTGTTATAAAATACTAAAAATGGAGACAATATGGGACAAGCAGTAGTAATTCTTAAAAAAGGCCAGGGCAGGACTATTAAGGCTGGTGGGGCCTGGATATATGATAATGAAATCGACAGGATAAATGGTCAGTATGAAAATGGAGATATTATAGAGGTCCAGGACTTTGATGGCTATCCAATGGGCAAAGGGTTTATAAATATGAACTCTACTATAGCTATCCGTATGATGACCAGAAATCCGAATCAGGCCATAGACTCAGATTTTATTATGAAAAGAGTTAAGGATGCCTGGGAATATAGAAAGGCTGTAATAGATACATCTTCCTGCAGAGTAATATTTGGTGAAGCAGATTTTCTTCCTGGACTTGTAGTTGATAAATACGAGGACCTACTTGTAGTAGAATCTCTTGCTATGGGAATCGACAGATTCAAGGAAGAGATAGTAGATGACCTTAAGAAACTTATGGAAGAGGATGGCATCAAGATTCGTGGAGTATACGAAAGAAGCGATGCCAAGATTAGAATTAAGGAAGGTCTTGATAGGGTAAAAGGCTTTATCGGCCAGCCATTTGAGACAAAGGTAACTATAACCGAGAATGGTGTTAAATATATTGTTGATGTTGAAAATGGACAAAAAACAGGTTTCTTCCTTGACCAAAAGGGGAACCGTATGGCTATGCAAAACTTAATAAGAAGTCTTGCAAAAACTAATCCAGGCTTGTCAGTAATAGACTGCTTTACCCACACAGGTTCATTTGCTCTTAACTGCGGACTTGGCGGGGCAGCTCATGTAACAGGTTATGACGTATCGGAACTAGCAGTTAATCAGGCCAGGGACAATGCCAGCTTAAATGGCCTATCAGACAGGGTAGAATTCAAACAGGCTGATGTGCTTGATCTTCTTCCAAAGCTCAATGAGCAGGGAGAAAAGTATGACGTGGTTATATTAGATCCACCAGCATTTACTAAGACAAGGGATAAGATTAAGCAGGCTATGAAGGGCTACCGCGAGATTAACATTCAGGGACTTAAGTTAGTTAAAGACGGTGGCTATTTTGCAACCTGTTCATGTTCTCATTTTATGGACTACGAGAACTTTACAACAGTTATTATGCAGGCGGCAAGGTCAGCTCATAAGCGCCTTCGCCAGATAGAATATCGTACTCAGGCAGCAGATCATCCTATACTCTGGTCTGGGGATGAAGCTTCATATTATCTAAAATTTTATATATTTCAGGTTGTGGACGAGAAGTAATATCGTGTAAAATATACACTCGTAGGTTACCATACCTGTTAGGTAGGAATATCTACCATATGCATAGCAGGTGAAAGCATGGTCCTAGAAAGGGAAACTAAAATGGAAGACGTTAAACAGGGGAAGATACTAAATATTGCTTACTCAGGAGTTGAAGGGGCATTTGCCAACATTGCTGCAAAGAATATCTTTCCTGATATGAATATGGTTGCGTGTAGCGACTTTAGTGAGGCATACGAAAGCGTGGTTAATGATACATGCGATTTTGCAGTGCTTCCAATCGAGAATAGCTATGCCGGAGAAGTAGGTCATGTAATGGACCTTATGTTTAGCGGCAACCTGAATGTAGTAGGAATATATTATCTTAGAGTAACTCACAACCTTCTTGCTATTAGGGGGGCTAAGATCGAAGATATAAAAACTGTTATATCTCATCCTCAGGCTCTTGAGCAGTGCAGAGGCTATATCAAGGCTCACGGCTTTGAGAAGATTCAGGAAAAGAACACTGCATTCTCAGCGAAACAGGTATCTGAAAAAGGTGACAAGTCACTGGCAGCAATTGCAAGTGTAGAGACTGCTAAGTTATATGACCTTGAAGTACTTGCTCATGAGATTAATGAAAGTAATGATAATACTACCAGATTTGCTGTGCTTTCAAAGAAGAAGATAGCGTATTTTACTGATGAGGGTGTTTATATAGGAAGCACTACTCAGGATAAAGATGCTATGTCTAAGCATGCTCAGAAGATATTAGATACAGAGAATCCAGGCCATCACCACTCAGGCAACAACATGTTTATCCTTATGTTTACAGTTAAGCATGAAGCTGGTGCCTTAGCCAAAGCCATAGCTGCTATCGGTGATGAAGGTTTTAACATGAAAGCCCTTCGAAGCAGACCACTTAAGGGACTGGCTTGGCAGTATTACTTCTATGTTGAAGCAGAGGGAACTCCAGATGATAACCGAGGAAAGAGTATGCTTAAAGAACTTTCTAAGCACTGCCTTATGTATAAAGTATTAGGTACATACAGAGCAGATTAATGCTCGCAAGCTGCCTTTATTTATGTTAAAATAATTCTTGTCTGATTAATCAGAATATGGGATTAAGAAGTTGGAGGCATTACTTTGGAAACTTGGTTTTATGAAGTAGTTAGAATAGATGGAGACTATGCATATCTTGTAAGAACAGATATAGAGTCTACAGATGAAAAATGTGTGGCTAGAGCATTACTTCCAGCTACAATAAGTGAAGGCACACATTTAAAATATGAATTAATGCAATATGAGGAGTGTTAGTGGTATGCCACTGACACTTTTTGCATTTTAGAATAGGACTTGTAGCAGCTATGTTGTTTTTAGTTATATTTTCATTACTTAGTTTTTCGCTAACAATTTTTTTTAGACATATATCAGATTCAAGGACACTTATATCAGTTGCCATAGGCTGCGCCATAAGTGCCAATATATATACAAGTGAGTCAGTACCAGTAGTCCATGGGGGATTAATATTTGGAATAGATTCCATATTATATTCGCTTTTTATCTGCGCAGTAATCTATAAGGCTAAGGATTATAGCGTTAAAGATGCCAAAGATATGACCATATCTACCATTATTGCTATTTTGGTTAGTGCATTAATAGAGCTCTTTGCAACCTGGTCATATACAGGACTTGGCAAGGGGGCATTTAACATATTCTTAGGATACCTCTTTTCAGCAGTGGGAAGTCTGATAGGGGTGTGGCTTATGTTTTGCTTCTTTGAGAAAGCAATAAAGAAAGACTTTAATCAATACCTTAATATTCTGGTTTGTATATTAATAGCCAGCTTTGTTAATTCGGTGGTTTACTATCTGGGAACAAGTCTGATATACGGAACAATCAACAGGTTCTGGTCGCCAGCATCTCAGGCGGCATTTGTAGGAAGGGTATGTATGGCGGTACTTGGTATGATTGGATACTTTATTAATTCTAAGTACTGGAAGCCAAGAAACTAGACTAAGTTGGGATATTTGATTCCAATTTATGAATAGATAATATGAAAGGAATGGGTGGTTACATGGAAAAAACATACGATTTTTCGAGGTATTTAAAGGCGCAGGCACAGGACTATGATGTGGCTCTTAAGGAGATTAAGGAGGGCTACAAGAGGTCTCACTGGATGTGGTACGTATTTCCACAGATAATAGGACTTGGTCAGAGTCGTACATCAATATTCTATTCAATACAGGACCTTGATGAAGCTAAGGCTTATATGGAAGATGAAACACTTAGAAAGCATATGCTTGATATATGCGAGGCACTTGTTGGACTTGAGACCAGCGATGCAACACATGTATTTGGCTCACCAGATGATGTTAAGCTTCATTCATCTATGACTTTGTTTAAAGCGGCTTGTCCAGATATAGATATATTCCAGAAGGTAATTGATAAGTTCTTCGCTGGAAAAGATGACAGAAGAACAATCGAGATTATTTCTTGGAAACAACAATGATTTTTCTTTACTTGGAAGTTTGTTTCATTGTATAATGTAGATTGCGGTGTTTTGGGATAACCGCAATGAATAAAAAACAAATAAAGAGGTAAAAAACATGTCTGAAACAAAAACAAACCAGGTGGCTGCTTGGCGCGATAATAAGTGGATCAGCGCAGCTATTCCAGCACTTTTATTACATTGTAGTATCGGTACTGTTTACTGCTGGGGAACTTTCTCTGCTGAGATTGGTAAGTACATCTATGGAGCTGAAAATGCTCAGGCACACGCAAGTGCAGTACAGTGGGCATTCTCATTAGCAATCTTCTTCCTTGGTATGTCTGCAGCATTCCTTGGAGACGTTGTTGAGAAGGATATTCACAAATCTTCACTTATTGCTACAATCTGCTTTACAACAGGTATGGTAGGAACAGGTGCAGCTATTCTTTTAAAGTCTCTTCCATTAATATTCTTATGTTATGGTTGTATCATGGGTATCGGTCTTGGTACTGGTTACCTTTCACCAGTTAAGACTCTTATGCTTTGGTTCAAGGATAAGAAGGGTCTTGCTACAGGTCTTGCAGTTGCAGGTTTCGGTCTTGCTAAGGCTATCGCTACTCCTGTAATGCAGATGTTACTTGATAAGTTCGACGGTAACCCAGCTTATATGTTCTTCATTATGGGTGGTGTTTACTGCGTTATGATGTTCATCGGACATCTTCTTCTTAGAAAACCTTCTGACTGGGTTGAAGCTCATGAAAAAGGTGGTATCGGCGACTTCTTCAAGACACTTGGAAAGAACTTCAAGTTCTCTTTCTCAAACAAGATTTTCATCGGTATCTGGTTAATGTTCTACATCAACATTACATGTGGTCTTGCTCTTATCTCTCAGGAGAAGGCAATCTTTAACTCTATCGGACTTACAGTTGGTGTTGCTGCTACTCTTGGTTCAGTAACAGCTATTGCCAATGCTGCAGGTCGTCTTGGATTCTCAGCTTGGGCTGATTACTTCAAGGATAGAAACACAATCTATAAGATAATTTTCATTCTTTCAATTGCACTTACAGGTGCTACAGTTCTTACAACTGGTATTACAGCTAAGATTGTAGTTCTTTGTGTAGCACTTCTTATTATGGTCAATGCTGGATACGGCGGAGGTTTCTCTAACGTTCCAACACTTCTTTCAGACCACTTTGGTATGAAGTCAATTTCTGCTGTTCATGGTATGTGCTTATCAGCATGGGCTATGGCTGGTCTTACAGGTAACCAGATGGCAACATGGATTGTTAACCACTTCGGTAAGTTTGAAGAGGTAACACTTTCAGATGGTTCTACAGCAAGCATCAACCCAACAGGTTATCAGACAGTTCTTTACGTAACACTTGCACTTTACGTAATAGCACTTCTTGTATCACTTATCCTTGTTAAGCCATCACCAAAGGCTCTTGAAGCAAAGGCAGCAAGCAAGGAAGATAAATAAATAAAAATAATTAATAAATTATATTTTGTAAAGGAGAAAAAGAAATGAATATTTCACCACTTCAGAAAGCAAGATATGAGTACAGCCCTAAGCTTCCAGGTATGCTTAGAAATGGTATCTCAGATATCTGCGTAAAGGTTGGAGATGCAACAACTTCAGTTGCAGATCAGGACAAGATTAAAGCACTTTTCCCTAACACATATGGTAAGGAAGAGATTACATTCCAGAAGGGTTCTAACACATCAGCTGCTAAGAAGCAGGTTGTAGGTGTTATCCTTTCAGGTGGTCAGGCACCAGGTGGACACAACGTAATTTGTGGTCTTTATGATGCACTTAAGGCTACTGATAAGAGCAACGTTCTTCTTGGTTTCAAGGGCGGCCCTTCAGGTCTTATCGATGATGATTTTGTAGAGTTCGATGATGCATTTATCGATGCTTACAGAAACACAGGTGGTTTCGATATTATCGGTTCTGGTAGAACAAAGCTTGAAACAGAAGAGCAGTTCAAGGTTGTTACAGAAGTAGCTAAGAAGCATGGTCTTACAGCTATCGTTATCATCGGTGGTGATGATTCTAATACTAACGCTGCAGTTCTTGCTGAGTATATGGCAGCAAACAATACAGGTGTACAGGTTATCGGATGTCCTAAGACAATCGATGGTGACCTTAAGAACGAAGATATCGAAGCTTCATTCGGTTTCGATACAGCTACAAAGACATACTCAGAAGTTATCGGTAACATCGAAAGAGATGCTAACTCAGCTAAGAAGTATTGGCACTTCGTAAAGGTTATGGGAAGAAGCGCTTCTCACGTAGCTCTTGAGTGTGCACTTGAAACACAGCCTAACATCTGCCTTATCGGTGAAGAAGTAAAGGCTAAGAAGATGTCACTTTCTCAGATTGCTGATCAGGTTGCTGATTCAGTTGCTAAGAGAGCAGCTAATGGTGATAACTTCGGTGTAGCTATTATTCCAGAAGGTATCGTAGAATTCGTTCCTGAGTTCTCAGTACTTATTGCAGAAATCAACGAACTTCTTGCAGGTAAGAAGACAGAAGAGTTCAATGCACTTCCTAACTGGGATGCTAAGTATAACTTCATCAAGGCTGGTCTTACAGCAGAGTCATTCGCTGTATTTGACATCCTTCCAACACTTATCCAGCAGCAGCTCTTCCTTGAGAGAGATCCACACGGTAACGTACAGGTTTCACTCATCGAGTCAGAGAAGCTTGTTTCTGGTCTTGTAGCTGCTAAGCTTGAAGAGAGAAAGAAAGCTGGTACATATAAGGGTAAATTCAATGCACTTCATCACTTCTTCGGTTATGAAGGAAGATGTGCATTCCCATCTAACTTCGATGCAGATTACTGCTACTCACTTGGTTACAACGCATTCATGCTTATCCAGTATGGTTATACAGGATACCTTTCAAAGGTTTCTAACCTTTCTAAGCCAGCTGAGGAATGGGTTGCAGGTGGTATGCCAATCACAAAGATGATGAACATCGAAAGAAGAAACGGTGAAGATAAGCCGGTTATCAGAAAGGCTCTTGTAGAGCTTGATGGTAAGCCATTCAAGTACTTCGCTGAGCACAGAGATCAGTGGGCTGTTGAAACAGCATTCACATATCCAGGTGCTATCCAGTATTACGGACCTTCAGAAGTTTGTGATCTTACAACAAGAACACTTGCTCTTGAAAAAGGCTGATTAAATTAAAAACTTATAATTTGATTTAGACTAGATATTAAATTACTTGTAATCCCCGCATAGATTTCTATGCGGGGATTTTACGGGTAAAAACACATGGGGAGAAAAATTTATGGAAAAGAGAAGTTCCTTTAAAGGATCAATAGGTTTCGTACTTGCAGCAGCAGGTTCTGCAGTCGGCCTTGGTAATATATGGAGATTCCCATATCTTGCAGCAAGGGATGGTGGCGGCCTTTTCCTTGTAATTTATTTAATACTTGCATTAACATTCGGTTTTACTATGTTAACATCAGAGGTTGCTATCGGTCGTAAGACTAAGAATAGTCCTCTTACAGCATATTCACAGATAAAAAAAGGCTGGAAGCCTCTTGGAATTATATCTTGTATAGTTCCTATAATCATTATGCCTTACTACTGCGTAATCGGTGGTTGGGTACTTAAGTACCTTGTGGCATTTATCACTGGTAATGGTTTCAAGGCAGCAAAAGACGGATATTTTGGAGGATTCATCACAGACCAGTGGTGGCCAATTATCTTTTTCGTTATATTCCTTGCTTGCTGTGCATTTATCATCTTTAAGGGTGTTAACTCTGGTATTGAGAAGTCTTCAAAGATTATTATGCCAGCCCTTATCATTCTTGTACTTATAATTGCTGGTTACGTACTTACTATTGGATATACAGACCCAGATACAGGTGTTAAGAGAACAAGTCTTGAAGGACTTAAGATATATGTTGTACCTGACCTTCAGAATGCAACAGTAAAGCAGGTATTCAATGTTATAATTGATGCTATGTGCCAGCTCTTCTATAGCTTAAGTATTGCTATGGGTATTATGATCGCATACGGTTCATATGTTAGCGATGATTCTAACCTTGCAAAGAGCGTTAACCAGATTGAAATCTTCGATACAGCAGTTGCTTTCCTTGCTGGTGTTATGATTATCCCAGCAGTATATGTATTCATGGGTAAAGATGGTATGCAGGCATCTGGTCCTAGCCTTATGTTTGTAACTCTTCCAAGAGTATTTAAGAGCATGGGCTGGATAGGCAATATCATAGGAGCATTATTCTTCTTCATGGTATTTTTCGCAGCTCTTTCAAGTGCTATCTCTATTATGGAAGCAGTTGTATCAAGCTTTATGGATCAGTTCAAGACATCAAGAGTTAAGGCAACAACTATTGAGACTGTTCTTGCAGCAGTTGTTGGTATCGTAGTATGTCTTGGTTATAACATCTGGTACTTTGAAGTAAATCTTGGCTCTGTAAAGGGTGGCCAGATTCTTGATATTCTCGATTATGTTTCTAACAATATCCTTATGCCAATCAGTGCTATCGGTACCTGCCTTCTTATTGGTTGGATTGTTAAGCCTAAGACTGTTATTGATGAAGTTGAGAAGAACGGTGAGAAGATGGGAAGAAAGATTCTCTATAAGGTTATGATTAAATTTATAGCTCCTATACTTCTTATCATTATCTTACTTAAGTCTTTCAATATAGATGTTATAGACTTAGTTGAGAAGTTATTCTAAATTGACTTTTTAATCAACATATTATAAACTTTCAAAAGATGAAGCAAAGGCGCTTCGAGATTCCTTCTCGAAGTGCCTTTCTTTATATGTAAAAATGACGCGCATGGCGACAGGAAAATATAAAGGAGACACCTGCATGAATATAGAAAACGATAGTATCCATGAAGAATGTGGCGTATTTGGTATATGGAGCCCGGAAAAAATAAGTGCTGCAAAGTACATATACTACGGACTTGTAGCCCTTCAACATAGGGGACAGGAGTCTGCTGGTATAGTTGTATGTGATACCAATGGACCAATAGGAAATATCTGTAATCATAAGGGTATGGGCTTGGTTAGTGAGGTTTTTCATAAAGATGTTCTTGATAAACTTCATGGCAATATTGGCATAGGTCACGTCAGATATTCCACAGCAGGTGCCAGCACCGTGGAAAATGCCCAGCCAATCTGCTTTAGCTATGCTAAAGGTACCCTGGCTCTAGCTCATAACGGGAATATTAAAAATGGAGATGAGCTTAGAAAGAGACTTACTGATGAAGGTGTATTCTTTAATGGAACTACAGATTCAGAAGCTGTGGCATATACAATAGCTGAAAAACGTATGAAGTGCGAATCTATAGAGGATGCAGTCTGTCAGGTGGCAGGTGACCTTCAGGGCGGCTATGCGCTTCTTATTATGAGTCCACAAAAATTAGTTGGTGTAAGAGATCCTTATGGTCTCAAACCACTTTGTATAGGTAAATTAGGTCAGGCATATGTTCTGGCTTCAGAAAGTGCTGCCTTAACAAGTGTAGGAGCAACTTTAGTTAGAGATGTAGAGCCGGGTGAGATAATAGTTATAACCAAGGAAGGGATAGTATCTAAGCATATCCCAGTTCCTGTTAAGAGAGCACATTGTATATTTGAATATATTTACTTTGCCAGATTAGATTCCAAGATTGATGGAATCAGCGTATATGATGCCCGTATTAGAGGCGGTAAGGCTCTAGCTAAAAGATATCCAGTAGAAGCTGACGTTGTTACAGGTGTACCAGAGTCAGGCTTAACTGCAGCCGTTGGATATGCTGAGGAGTCTGGAATACCGTTTAAGCTGGCATTTTCCAAAAATAGTTATATAGGTAGAACCTTCATAAAACCTTCTCAGGAAGAAAGAGAAGCTTCAGTACATATGAAGTTATCTGTAATAGAAAGTGTAGTTAAAGATAAGAGGGTTGTCCTTATAGATGACTCTATTGTAAGAGGAACAACTATAGCTAATCTTATAAAGACTATGAGACAGTGTGGTGCTAAGGAGATACATGTAAGAATCTCTTCTCCACCATTCTTATATCCATGTTATTACGGTACTGATGTGCCTGATAACTCGCTTCTTATTGCTAACGAATACGGAACTGAAGAGATAAGACAGAGAATAGGAGCAGATTCTCTTGGTTATATGAACCTTGAGGATTTGGAAGAGATGACAGGAGACCTTCCAATATGTAAAGCCTGCTTTGATAACAATTATCCAGTATAATGCAGATTGTTCGTAAAATAATTCAAAAAAATATTTTGCCAAAACACTAGGTTTAGTAATACAATATAAAGTTAGGAAAAAAACAAAAAGATTATAGAAGACAAGTCAGCAGTATTTTTGGCTATACTGCAATAATTGAAAGAGGTGAAAGACAAGATGGGACAGGATAATATGCTTAAACCTGTTAATAAGAAACTTGTTCTTGAAGATGGCTCTGTCTACCAGGGTATAGGCTTTGGATATACAGAAGATAAATTCTTTGAGATTGTATTTAATACATCCATGGTTGGATATCAGGAGATTATATCAGACCCTTCATATACATATCAGGGTGTTGTTATGACATATCCAATTATTGGTAACTATGGAATTAATGATGATGATTATGAAACAGGAAGACCTTCAATATCAGCAATGATAGTGAGGGATTATTGTGATTATCCTTCTAACTTTAGATATAGCAATACTCTTTCAGAAGTTATGGAAAAGTATGAGATAGCCGGTATCTATGGACTTGATACAAGAAAACTTGCAAGACATATTAGAGATAACGGTTGTATGAAAGCATGTATCGTTTCTATAGATGCTTCAACTGAAGATACAGTTAATAAGCTTAAGGCATATGAAGTGCCTAGAGATGCAGTATCAAAGGTAAGCACAAAGGGAATATATGATTACGTTGATGACCAGGAAGGAAAGGCTATGCCATTTCCTGGCTGTACTAATATACAGGCTGGTATACCTGAGCGTAAGGCAAATGGCCTTAAGGTAGTAGCTATCGACTGTGGTATGAAGAAGAACATACTTCGCTGCTTATATAAGAAGGGCTGTGATATAACAGTAGTTCCTTTTGATACACCAGCAGATAAGATAGCAGGCTACAATCCAGATGGAATATTTATATCTAATGGACCTGGAGATCCAGAGGATGTTACAGCTACTATAGCTACAATAAAGAATCTTATAGGTAAATATCCAATATTTGGTATCTGTCTTGGACACCAGATTATATCTCTTGCTTATGGAGCAAAGACATATAAGCTTAAGTTCGGTCACAGAGGTGGTAACCACCCTGTAAAAAATCTTAAGAAGAATCTTGTTGAGATTACATCTCAGAACCATTCATATGCAGTTAAAGATGACAGCTTAGATGGCACAGGCCTTACAGCTACACATATCAACCTTCTTGATAATACTATCGAGGGTGTTGAGTGTACAAAGGATACAGTGTTCTCAGTACAGTATCACCCAGAAAGTGCTCCTGGACCACAGGATAGCTCATACCTCTTTGAGGAATTTATAGATAATATGAATAAGACAAAGGAGGACAAAGCTAATGCCTAAGAGAGATGATATTAAGAAGATACTTGTTATCGGTTCAGGCCCTATAGTTATCGGCCAGGCAGCAGAGTTCGACTATGCAGGAACTCAGGCTTGTCTTTCACTTAGAGAAGAAGGATACTATGTAATCCTTTGTAACTCTAACCCTGCTACTATCATGACTGATAAGACTATAGCAGATAAAATTTATATGGAGCCTCTTACTCTTGAGTTTATTGCCAAGATTATCAGACATGAGAGACCAGATGCAATCCTTCCAGGTATTGGTGGTCAGACAGGTCTTAACCTTGCTATGCAGCTTGAGAAGAAGGGTGTCCTTAGAGAATGTAATGTTAAGCTTCTTGGTACAAAGTCAGACAGTATTGAGAAGGCAGAAGATAGAGAATTATTCAAGGAACTTTGCGAGTCTATAGGCGAGCCAGTCCTTCCTTCATATGTAGTTAATACCATCGAAGATGGTGTTGCTGCAGCAGAGAAGATAGGTTTCCCTGTTGTTATCAGACCAGCTTATACACTTGGTGGTACAGGCGGCGGTTTCGCAGATAATAGAGAAGAGTTTGATGAAATTATTAAAAATGCCCTTGCGCTCAGCCCTGTAAATCAGGCGCTTGTTGAGAAATCTGTTAAGGGCTACAAAGAGATAGAATACGAAGTAATGCGTGATGCCAATGACACTGCCATTACTATCTGTAACATGGAGAATATCGATCCTGTTGGTATCCATACAGGTGACTCAATTGTTGTATGTCCATCGCAGACACTTGCAAACAAAGAATATCATATGCTCCGTGATAGCGCTCTTAAGATTATCAGAGCACTTGAAATCGAGGGTGGATGTAATGTTCAGTTCGCTCTTGATCCTAAGTCATTTGACTATTATGTTATTGAGGTTAACCCACGAGTTTCCAGATCATCAGCACTTGCATCTAAGGCCAGTGGTTATCCTATAGCAAGAGTATCTGCAAAGATATCTGTAGGTATGCTTCTTAATGAGATACAGATTGCTAATACACCAGCATCATTTGAACCAGCACTTGACTATGTTGTTACAAAGATGCCAAGATTCCCATTTGATAAATTTGCTGATGCTAATAACAGCTTAAGCACTCAGATGAAGGCTACAGGTGAGACCATGAGCGTCGGCCGTACCATGGAAGAAAGTTTACTTAAGGCAGTTAGATCCCTCGAGATAGGTCTTTTTCACCTTCACAGCAGCAAGTTTGATGATTACAAAACAGAAGACCTTATGGAATACATTGCCATAGGTACTGATGATAGAGTATATGCCATAGCAGAACTCCTTAGAAGAGATACTAAGGTAGCTGATATCTGTAAGAAGACTGGTATGGACCAGCGCTTCATAGATGTGTTTAATAACATAGTAACTATGGAGAAGGTTGTAGCAGCTCATCCATTTGATAAGGATGTCTTATATCAGGCTAAGCGTATGGGCTTCTGTGATAAAGAGATAGCAGTACTTTGGAATTCGACTGAACTTAAGGTATATGAGTACAGAAAAGAACAGAAGCTGTTCCCTGTATACAAGATGATTGATACCTGTGCTTCAGAGTTTGAAAGTTATATTCCATACTTCTATTCAACATATGAAGAGGAAAATGAGTCAGTTGTACTTGATAAGAAGAAGGTAATCGTTCTTGGTTCAGGTCCTATCAGAATCGGTCAGGGTGTAGAGTTCGACTATTCTACAGTTCATGCCGTTATGACTATTAAAAAGGCCGGATATGAGGCTATTATCATCAATAATAACCCTGAAACTGTATCAACAGACTATACAACATCTGACAAGCTCTATTTCGAGCCGCTTTGTGTAGAAGATGTTATGAATATTATTGAGCTTGAGAAGCCAGATGGAGTTATTGCTTCGCTTGGTGGACAGACTGCTATCAATCTTGCTCAGCCACTTATGGAAAGAGGAGTAAAGATTATAGGTACAGACTGTGAAGCTATTGATAAGGCTGAGAACAGAGATTCATTCGAGAAAGTTCTTGAAAGCTTAGGTATACCACAGCCAAAGGGATGTGCTGTAACTAATATCGAGGATGGTGTTAAGGCAGCAGCAGAGATTGGATATCCTGTACTTGTTCGTCCAAGTTTCGTACTTGGTGGACGTGCTATGCAGATTGTATCTAAGGAAGAAGACCTTAGACATTATCTTAAGACAGCCGTTGAAATTGACGAAGATAAGCCAGTACTTGTAGATAAATATATCAAGGGTAAGGAAGTAGAAGTTGATGCTATCTGTGACGGTCAGAATGTATTTGTACCAGGTATCATGGAACTTGTAGAAAGAACCGGTGTACACTCTGGTGACTCTATGAGCGTATATCCACCTTACTCTATATCGGATAAGGTTAAGGGAACTATACTTACATACAGTAAGCAGTTAGGTCTTGGTATAGGTATTATAGGTCTCTTTAATATCCAGTTTATTGTAGATGATGATGACAATGTATTTATCATCGAGGTTAACCCTAGATCATCAAGAACTGTACCATTCCTTTCTAAGGCAACAGGCTATTCACTTGCTGATATTGCTACCAATGTTATCCTTGGTAAGTCACTTAAGGAACAGGGAATATTCACTATATATCCAGATGAGTCTAAGCGCTGGTATGTTAAGGCTCCAGCATTCTCATTTGCTAAGCTTCGTGGTATGGATGCTTACCTTTCACCTGAGATGAAGTCTACAGGTGAGGCTATAGGTTATGATGACAAGCTTCATAGAGCTATGTACAAGGCACTTGTTGCTTCTGGTGTTAAGCTTCAGAACTACGGTACTGTACTTGTTACACTTGCAGATGAGGATAAGGAAGAGGCACTTCCACTTATCAAGAGATTCTATGATATAGGTTTCAACATTGAAGGTACTATAGGTTCAGCTGAGTTCCTTAAGGAACATGGTGTAAGAACTAAGGTGCGTCATAAGTTATCAGAAGGTAGCCATGAAGTACTTGATTCTATACGTGCAGGCTATGTAAGCTATCTTATTAACACAAGAGCTATTCTTTCTGGTGTTCACTATGAAGATGGTGTTGCAATAAGAAGATGTGCTATAGAGAACAATGTATCAACATTCACTTCTCTTGATACGGTAAGAGTGCTTCTTGATGTACTTGAAGAAATTACTATTAGCGTAGATACAATTTAGTTTTGCTCCCGCTAGGGTAATGAATATTTAATCCCCCGCCAATGGCGGGGGATTTTTTACACATGCCCACCGAAAGGCGGGGGAATTTTTATATGTGCGTCCGCGTTCGCCCATATAATGACGTTGGCGCCACGGCGCCCTTAGATAATACCTCTAGGAACGATTCTTTAAAATATATCTTGACACATATCTTTTACTATGATTAAATTACTCATGTAAACCGATGAGGAAGAGTAGTAAGTTATTTCCCTTCATCATGAGAGAGCTGTAGATGGTGAGATTACAGTGATGAATATTTAACCGAATGGACTTCCGAGGGCGAGCGGAAAAGGATGATAATCCTGAGTATGTAAGACGGAGCAGACTCTCCGTAATCAAAGTCAGCATATGATGGTATGCGCTAAAGTGGGTCTCCTTTCTTAAGGGAAAGATGATCAAGCCGGGTGGCACCGCAGGAGATTATATCCTGTCCCAGCATTTAGTATGTGGGACAGGTTTTTTTTATGCGCAGGCTCGCACAAGGTAGTTCCCCAGCTAAAGCTGGGTGCGAGCCGCGCAGCGAGTAGGGGGATTTCATCGCCCCTACTCGATTGGTAAGGTGTCCCAAATCATCAATGCGAAAGCAAATTTTAAAAGAGAAAGGAAAACGAATTATGAAAAAGAACATGGTAAAAAGAATTTTCGCAGGAATCATGGCTGGAGCACTTATGCTTTCAACAGTAGCTTGTGGTAAGAAGGAAGAAGCCGCATCAGGAGATGTAAAGACATACAAAGTAGGTATCTGTAACTACGTTGATGATGCTTCACTTAATCAGATTGTTGATAATATCCAGTCAAGACTTAACGAGCTTGGTGAGCAGAACAATGTTAAGTTTGAGATTTCTTATGATAACTGTAATGCAGATGCAGCTCTTATGAGCCAGATCATTACAAACTTTGAAACTGACAAGGTAGACCTTATGGTTGGTGTTGCAACACCTGTAGCTATGCAGATGCAGGCAGCAACAGAAGAATCTCAGACACCAGTTGTTTTCGCGGCAGTATCTGACCCATTATCATGCGGTCTTGTAGATTCACTTGAAAAGCCAGGTAAGAATGTAACAGGTACATCAGATTATCTTGATACAGCATCTATCATGAACCTTATCTTTGTTCAGAATCCAGATGCTAAGAAGATTGGTCTTTTATATGATGCAGGACAGGACGCTTCTACAACAGCAATTGCAGATGCTAAGGCATATCTTGATGAGAAGGGTATCGAATATGTTGAATGTACAGGTACTAACGTAGCTGAAGTTCAGCTTGCAGTATCAGAACTTATTGCAGATGATGTAGATGCAGTATTCACTCCTACAGATAACACAATTATGACAGCTGAACTTTCAATCTATGAGCAGCTTGCCAATGCTGGTATCCCACATTACACAGGTGCAGACTCATTCGCACTTAATGGTGCTTTCCTTGGATACGGTGTAGATTATGCTAACCTTGGATCAAACACAGCTGACATGATTTATGACATTCTTGTAAACGGTAAAGAAGTAGCTTCAACACCAGTTATGACATTTGACAATGGTACAGCTACAATTAATACAGATACATGTGCGCTTCTTGGATATGATTACGATAAGATTTCAGAAGCATTTGCACCATACTGTACAAAGGTACAGGGTATCGAAACTGCAGAAAGCTTTGAGGAATAATAAAACATGGACATGAGTTCTATACTCCCATTATTACAAAATGCAACGGAGCTTGGATTAATTTGCTCCTTAACGGTACTAGCTTTATATTTAAGCTATTCTATGCTTAATGTATGCGATCTTTCTACTGACGGCTGTTATACTCTTGGAGCTGTTGTCGGTGGTATGGTTGTATTACAGGGACACCCATATCTTGCAATACTTGCAGCAATGGGAGCAGGAATTCTGTCAGGTTTACTTACAGCATTTTTACAAACATATATGGGTATAGATTCACTACTTGCCGGAATTATAGTTAATACTGGCCTTTGGTCTATTAACATACATATTATGGGTGGAAAGTCTTTACTTAACTTGTTTGGAAAAGATACAGTTTTCTCTATTGCTAAAAATGCATTTAAAGATACACCAGTACATGAGTATTCAAATCTAATTGTTATTGCTGGATTTGTAATATTAGCGGTTATCTTTTTAAGCCTATTCTTAAAAACAAGACTTGGTCTTGCTATAAGAGCAACTGGTAATAATCCGGCCATGGTTAAATCATCATCTATTAACCCAGCCATTATTACTATTATTGGTCTTGGTGTAGCCAATGCATTTACTGCACTTTCTGGCTGCCTTATGGGACAGAGCCTAAAGAGTTTTGATATTAACATCGGAACAGGTATGGTAACAATAGCCCTAGCATCGCTTCTTATAGGACATACTTTCTTCGGAAAGCGTTCAATAACCACAAGAGCTATAGGTGTGGTAATAGGTTCAGTTATATTTAGACTTGTATATGCATTAGCTCTTAGAATGGATATTCCATCATATATGCTAAGACTTGTTTCTTCGGTAATAGTAATTATATTTATTGCTGTTCCTTACCTTAAGAAACAGTTTCCACTCCTTGCTAGAAGGATGGCGGTTGCATCAAAAAGGAGGGCTGAATAATGTTACAGCTTATTGGTGTTAACAAGGTATTCAATGCCGGAACAGTTAATGAAAAAGTAGCCCTTAAGGATATTAATCTTGATGTTAAGCCTGGGGATTTTATCACAATCATAGGTTCTAATGGTGCTGGTAAATCAACCCTCTTTAATATGATTTCAGGTTACTTTTATTCAGATAGCGGTAATATCATGCTTGATGGTAATGATATTACTCTCTTGCCTGAGCATATAAGAGCGAAGAGTATAGGACGCCTTTTTCAGGATCCTATGCTTGGATCTGCTCCAGGAATGACTATTGAGGAGAACCTTGCACTTGCAGCTGGTCATGGCGGATGGTTCAGTCACATCTCTAAGAAAGATAAGAGTCTCTTTAGAGAAAAATTAGCTCTTCTTGATATGGGCCTTGAGGATAGAATGAAGCAGCCAGTTGGTCTTCTTTCAGGTGGACAGAGACAGGCACTTACACTTCTTATGGCTACTATGAATCCACCTAAACTCTTACTTCTTGATGAGCATACAGCAGCTCTTGATCCTGCTACAGCTGATAAGGTAATGGAGATTACCAAGAATGTAGTTGAAGAAGAAAATCTTACCTGTATGATGATTACTCACAATATGGGAGCAGCTCTGGAGTTTGGTAACAGAACTATCATGATGGACTCTGGAAAGATTATTCTTGATATTGAAGGAGAGACTAGAGAAAAGTGTACAGTGGATGACCTTCTTAATGAGTTCAAACAAAGAGCTGGAGAGAGTTTGGACAACGATAGGATGCTTCTTAGCAAATAGTTCACAATATGAACTAAAAAATATTTTTTAAAAAATTTTAAAAATAATATTGACAAATAAAAAAATAGAATTTATATTAGGACACATAAAAGCGAAGGCGCTTTGGATTAAATTCCAAAGCGCCATTTTTTTTTACAAATTCGCAAAGTGAATTATCTCGGCTAAGGCCGGGGCGAATTCAAGAATATTTTCAATGCGAGATGCGCACTCGCCAAGAAATATCTACAAAAAGATTATAGTCTATTAGGAGGTAAAAGTTTAAATGAGCAGTTTAGTACCAGAGATATACGGTAGCTTAGTATTTAACGACAAGGTAATGCGAGATAAACTTCCAAAGGATATTTACAAGGCATTACGCAAAACCATTGATGCAGGAACACATCTTGAACTTGATGTTGCAAATTCAGTTGCAGTAGCAATGAAGGAATGGGCAGTAGAAAATGGTGCAACACATTACACACATTGGTTCCAGCCAATGACAGGCTTTACAGCAGAGAAGCACGACAGCTTCATCTCACCAGTAGGTGATGGCGAAGTAATCATGGATTTCTCAGGTAAGGAACTTGTAAAAGGTGAGCCTGATGCATCAAGTTTCCCATCAGGTGGACTTAGAGCTACATTCGAAGCAAGAGGATATACAGCATGGGATCCTACTTCACCAGCATTTATTAAAGATGGTACATTATATATTCCAACAGCTTTCTGTTCATACAGCGGAGAGGCACTTGATAAGAAGACACCACTTCTTAGATCAATGGAAGCTCTCAGCAATGAAGCAGTAAAAGTACTTGGTCTTCTTGGACAGTCAGATGTTACAAGAGTATCAACAACAATCGGACCTGAGCAGGAATACTTCTTAATTGAGAAGTCAGCATATGCAAAACGTAAAGACCTTATCTTTACAGGAAGAACACTTCTTGGTGCTATGCCACCTAAGGGTCAGGAAATGGAAGATCACTACTTCGGTGCAATCAGACCAAGAGTTGCAGCATTCATGCATGATCTTGATGAAGAACTTTGGAAGCTTGGTATTCCAGCTAAGACAAAGCATAATGAAGTTGCTCCTTGCCAGCACGAGCTTGCACCAGTATTCGATACAGCAAACGTAGCTGTTGACCATAACCAGCTTACAATGGAGGTTATGAAGAAGGTTGCTGATAAGCACGGTTTCGTATGTCTCCTTCATGAGAAGCCATTCGATGGAATCAATGGTTCAGGTAAGCACAACAACTGGTCAATGGTAACAAGTAAGGGTACAAACCTTCTTGAGCCTGGTAAGACACCAGCAGAGAACATCTCATTCTTAGTATTCCTTACAGCAGTAATTAAAGCTGTTGATGAATATGCAGATTTACTTAGACTTTCAGTTGCAAGTGCAGGTAACGATCACAGACTTGGAGCTAACGAAGCACCACCTGCAATTATCTCAATCTTCCTTGGTGATGAACTTACAGAGATAATTAATGCAATTGAGAATGATACATTCTTCAAGTCAAAGAAAGCTCAGAAGATGGATATAGGTGCAACAGTACTTCCACACTTCTTCAGAGATACAACAGATAGAAACAGAACTTCACCATTTGCATTTACAGGTAATAAGTTTGAGTTCAGAAGTCTTGGTTCAAGCGCTTCAGTTGCAACTCCAAACATCATCCTTAACACAGCAGTTGCTGAAGCTCTTAGCCAGTTCTATGATGAACTTAAGAAGTCAAAGGGCAGCATCGAGGATGCAGTTAATAAACTTGTAAAGAAGACAATCAAGAAGCATAAGAGAGTTATCTTCAACGGTAACGGATATACAGATGAGTGGGTAGCAGAAGCTAAGAAGAGAGGTTTATACAACCTTAAGTCTACACCAGATGTACTTCCAACATTTATTGATAAGAAGAACGTAGCTCTCTTTACAAAGCATCATATCTTCACAGAGCCAGAAATCAACTCAAGATATGAAATCTTACTTGAGAACTACTGCAAGACACTTCATATTGAAAGTAAGACACTTCAGGATATGCTTTATGCACAGTTCTTACCAACTCTTATGAAGTTCTCTGACAAGGTAGCTGCTTCTATCGAAGCTAAGGAAAGAATGGGTCTTAAGGCTAAGGCTGAAAAGACACTTGTTAAGAAGATTGATAGTGCATATGAAGAACTCTTCACATATACTGAGAAGCTTGTAGAAGATACAGACAAGGCTGAAGCTATGGATGATCTTCTTAAGAGAGCATATCAGTATCATGATAAGATTCTTGAAGAGATGGCACAGATTAGAGAAGTTGCTGATTCAGTTGAAGTATACTTCCCAGCAGATCTTCAGCCATATCCAACATATGCAGATATGTTATTCTACGTATAGTAAAAAACTACAAAATATATTTTCGCAAGGGAGCGCTGATCGTTAACAACCAGCGCTCCTTTGTTTTATAACTACTAATCATAATGCAAAGGCGCGCTGATTCATATAACACTATGAAGGCGCGTTTTTTCATAAATAAACAAAAGGAGTGATAATTATGGAAGAATTATTAGAATCATTTCGCGGCGAACTATTCGGCGTATGGTTCCTGATAGGAACCGCACTGGTATTTTGGATGCAGGCAGGATTTGCAATGGTAGAATGTGGTTTTACCAGAGCTAAGAATACAGGTAATATCCTTATGAAGAACCTTATGGACTTCTGTATAGGTACTGTAATGTTTATCCTCATCGGTTTTAGCTTATTACTTGGAGAAGATGTTCTCGGACTTATCGGAAAGCCTGGTTTCGATATCTTCTCAAGCTATGAAAGTTTTGATTGGTCAAACTTCGCTTTCAACTTAGTATTCTGTGCTACAACAGCAACAATCGTTTCAGGTTCTATGGCTGAAAGAACTAAGTTCCTTTCATATTGTGTATATTCAGGAATTATTTCAGGTCTTATCTATCCAATCGAAGCTCACTGGATTTGGGGCGGCGGCTGGTTAGCAGAGATGGGATTCCACGATTTCGCTGGTTCATGTGCTATTCACATGGTTGGTGGTATCGCAGCTCTTATCGGTGCTATCTTTGTAGGACCTCGTATTGGTAAATTTACAAAAGACAAAGCTGGAAAGACTAAAGTAAATGCTTTCCCAGGATGTAACCTTCTTGTTGGTGGTCTTGGTGTATTCATCCTCTGGCTTGGTTGGTACGGATTCAACGGTGCAGCAGCTACTTCAGTAGAACAGCTTGCATCTATCACAGTTACAACAACAATTGCTCCAGCAATTGCAACTGTAGTATGTATGATTTTCACATGGCTCAAATATGGTAAGCCAGATGTTTCAATGTGTCTCAACGCTTCACTTGCAGGTCTTGTAGCAATCACAGCTCCTTGTGATGTAACAGATGCATTTGGTGCAATCATCATCGGTGCAGTAGCCGGACTCCTTGTAGTATTTGGTGTATGGTTCCTTGATTATAAACTTCACGTAGATGACCCAGTTGGTGCTGTTGCAGTTCACTGCTTAAACGGTATCTGGGGTACAATCGCAACAGGTCTTTTTGCAACAACAACAGCTCCTGGAAATGATAGTGTAGTAGGTCTCTTCTACGGTGGTGGTTTCCATCAGCTTGGACTTCAGCTTATAGGTTTTGCAGCTGTAGCAGGCTGGACAGCAGTTACAATTACAATCGCTTATGCACTTATCAAAGCAATCTTTGGACTTAGAGTTTCAGAAGAAGAAGAAATCACAGGTCTTGATGCAACAGAGCATGGCCTTCCATCAGCATACGCTGGATTCTCTATCATGGATGTTTCAGGTACTATGGATGTTAACGAGAATACAGATCTTGGTGAAGGAGACTACGAAGAAGCTTCTGAAGCTAAGAAAAATGCTTCCGTTAAGGTTGTTGATGCTACAAAGGTTATTCCTGATACAGGAATCAGTAAAGTTGTTATTATCGCTAAGCTTTCAAGATATGAAACTCTTAGAAAAGCCCTCAATGATCTTGGTGTAACTGGTATGACAGTAACACAGGTTATGGGTTGTGGTATCCAGAAAGGTGCCGGTGAGAAATACCGAGGCGTTGAAATGGATGCAACACTTCTTCCTAAGGTTAAGGTTGAAGTTATCGTTAGCAAGATACCAGTACAGTCTGTTATCGAAACTGCTAAGAAAGCTCTTTACACAGGCCACATCGGTGACGGTAAAGTATTCGTTTACCCAGTTGAGCGTGTTGTAAAGATCAGAACAGGTGAAGAAAACTACGACGCACTTCAGGATGTGGAGTAGTCTTCCATATAATCTTTTTGCGCGAGTAGCGAAGACAAAATCGCTACAAAAAAATGAGGTAGCTGCCATGTGCTTGCACATAAGGCAGCTACCTTGTTTTTTTGTAACGGTGCTCTTTGGAAGAGCACCGCGACAGCCTTGTAATATCCTTGATATTACAAGGCTGCGCGATTTTATCTTCGCTACCCGCGCAAAAGCCGCGATTATGTCTTCGCTCCTCGCACAAATGCCGCGCTTCCTCGCTACCCGCGCAATAAAATTTATTTATACTCCCTTATTGACAAACC
>JAEEGJ010010978.1_pt1 | contig 23221 bp, 17 predicted proteins | sample 8958761 | NCBI WGS metagenome assembly JAEEGJ01 (sample SAMN16246546, study PRJNA631951) | gut metagenome | biome: gut microbiome; feature: rumen; material: RS-attached | host: Bos | place: Iran: Karaj | collected 2018-10 | reverse complement strand
GCCCGGAATCATGAAGCCCAGCGGCACATAAACGCAGATGATGGCGATGGTGGCCACAATCACCGAGCCGCTCAGCTCTTTGGCGCTCTTGATGGCCGAGTGCCATGGCGACAGACCGTGGTCAATCATCTCTACATGGTTGTCAATCACCACAATAGAGTTGTCTACAATCATACCTAAAACCAAAATCAGCGACGCCAGTGATACCATTTCGAGCGTGATGCCGCAGAAATAGAGCACCGCAAGCGTTATCAGCACCGATATGGGCACCGTGATGCCGGCCACCGAAGCCACACGCAGCGGCAGAAGCAGCATTGTAACGCAGATGACGCAGACAATGGCTATCAAAAATTCGCGCATGAAGTCGTTCACCGACTCTTTCACATATTTCGGCAGTTCCGAAATCTTCTCAACATCAATTCCGTCAGGCAGTTGCGCTTTGAAAGTCTCGATGGCTTTGTCCACAGCTTCGCCGTACTCAACAATGTTGTTGCCGTTCTGCATCTCGAGCGAGAGCAGAATGGTCTTGCGGCCGTTTTGCTTGATATAGCTGTCAGGGTCTTCGTAGCGGCGCTCAATGGTGGCTATATCTTTGAGTCTCACCACATTGCCGTCGGGGTCAGAATAGACAATCTGCTCGGCAAGGTCTTTTTCCGACTCGAAATTCTCGCCAAAATGCATGTTGAGCTGTGTCTCGCCGTCGTCGATGTTGCCGGCATAACCCACAAGACCGTTGGCTTGGAACGCGCTCAACAGCGATAACGATTTGATATTGTACTCGTTAAGCTTGTCGGGGTCGACGTTCACAAAAATCTTCTCTTTCTGCAATCCCACGTGCTTAACCTTCGATGTGGCGGGGATTTTGCGCACTTCGGCTTCAAGTTTTTTCAACTGAAGCTCAAGGTCTTTATAGGTGTGGTTATCGCTCGAAAGTGTTATCAACAAGGCAGATGTGTCGCCAAAATCAGAATTGGCGAAGAGCATCAGCACACCCGACGGCAGTGTGGACTTCAGTTGGTCCAACCCGTGCTTGTATTTCGACCAGAACTCGTCGGCATCTTTGCAGTCGGCGGTCAGTTCCACAAACATATACATCATTCCTTCGCGCGAATACGAATATGTTCCGCTCTTCTTAACTTCCTTATAACCAAAAGTATAGTTCTCAACGGCGGTAGTCAGTTGCTCGGCCACCTGTTCCGACGACGCGCCCGGATAAACGCCCACCACAAGTCCCTGACGGATAGTGAAAACAGGCATCTCATTGCGCGGCATCTTAATCAGCGCCACAATGCCCACAAGCATTAGCGAGAGCACAATGGTAATAACAACCGTGTTATTACGCATTGCCCGTTCTATGAATGTTATTTTCATGATTACAAACTAATTAAGCAGTTGTTGGTTAATTTTTCCTTACCGTTTTTCACAACCAAATCGCCTTCGTTCAGGCCCGATGTGATTTCCAGATATTTATCGTAATAATTTCCGGTTGTGACAATGCGTTTTTGCGCTGTATTTGTCTTTTTGTCAATCAGATACACATATTGCTGATTTTCGTTGTCCTTCGACACGCACAGGTAGGGCAGGAGCAGCCTTTTGGCGTTGTCGGCTATTTCGATTCTCACGTCACAAACCATGCCCGGTTTGAGTTCGCCGCCGCGGTTATTCACCTGAATCTTAGCTTCGTAAGTGCGCGACAGGCGGTCGGCCACGGGGCTGATGTTGGTAACTTCACCATTGAATTCCTTGCCGCCGAGCGCCCCGACAGTAAAGGTGGCGTCGGTGCCCTTTGCAAGCTTGCCGATTTCCTTCTCGGGAATCGATATTTTGATATTAACCGTTTTCAAATCAACAATTTCGATTGGTGCACCGGTGATTGAGATGGCCGACATTCCAGGCTCAACATTGCGGCGGCCAACAACGCCGCTCACAGGCGATTTCAAGTCGCACTTTTTCAGGTTGTTTTCGGCAATCTTCAGCGACGAGTTGGCCTGTTCCAGATTGGTCTGCATCTCAATCCACTTCACTTCGGGAAGGCTGCCCTTCTCATAAACCGATTTCAGGCGGTCGTAGGCGTCCTGTGCTTGTTTCTGCTTGGCTTGCGCCATATCGTACATATTGCGTGCGTCGGTTTTGTCGATGGTGGCCAGCAGTTGTCCTTCCTTAACCGCATCGCCAGCTTCAACCAGCACCTTCTGCACTGTTCCGGTCATCTCAAAAGTGAGTGGGATAGTCTGCCCGGCTTCCACCGTGCCGCTGAAATTCAGCCGCTGAACCGTCGACTGATTCACCACCGTAGCCGTTGTAACCTTGATGGGTGCGGTCTCGGCCGCTTTCTCGTTTTTGTTGGCACAGCCTGCAAGCAGTGCAAGCGCAAGTGCCGGTGTTAAAATCTTGATTTTCATTTTGTTTTGTTATTTTATGATTTGTGAATTATGATTTTCAATAGTTTTTGTTGGTGCTATTGTCAGTTTTTTTTTATTTACTAATTGAACGTTCGGTATTTTTGTTCGTTTTTAAAAAATTATTTCTTGAGCAGCGCGTAAAACTGATTCAGCTCGGCGCGCAGATTGTTGATTGTTTCTTCAATAGTGTGGTTGTGCAACACTTCGGTTGCAGTTCCCAGGCTTGTCGAGAAGATTTGCTTTGCAACAATTGTCGGGTCGATGTCCGACCTAATCTCTTCGCTGTCGATGGCACGCACCACCACGTCGCGAATACGGTTGATGCAGAAGTCAAACTCGCTGAGCTTCGATTTCGCAAACTCACCATAGTGGCGGAAAGCGTCGCTCATAATGCCGATAAAGCTGATTGGATTAAACTTCATGTCTTTGGGGCAGACGCCGCGCAATTCGTTCTCGGCATCTTTGGCGCACACATCAATGAGCTCTTTCAGAGTAATGTCGGTGCGGCCGTCGTTTGAGATAAACGATGGAAAATGCTTGTCAATCACCGCTTTGAATAAATCTTCCTTGTTGGTGAAGTGGTGATAGAGCGCCCCTTTGGTCAGTCCAATGGCATCGCTGATGGTGCTAATTGAAACGGCTTCGTAGCTTTGCGTCAGGAAAAGCTTGTAGGCTTCGTCGATGATAAAATCTCTCGTATCGTTCATAATCAATAATTTATATTGACCGCTAAATACTGAACGGTCGGTATGCAAATGTAAGGCGGTTTTTTGATTTGTCAAGGTTTTTTTTAGAAAAAATATTTTAATTGCTATTGTTTTGTAAACAAACGTGTTATAGTTAACACGTTTCGATTTTTAAACAAGAAATAACTGAAATAATTGCTTGGTTGCAAACAAAAAATGGCTTAACAGTTGGTATTTTTTTGTGGGGAAAAACAAGTTGTTGGGTTATAGATACATTAAAACTTGATAATCAATGTTATGTAGGAGAATATAGTTACGAAATCTGCCCCCAGTCGAACTCATATTTCCAGCGGCGCTTGATTTCAGAGTCGAGAATGACGTGCTCGGGCTCTTTCAGGCTCGGGTCGGATTCCAGAATCAGGCTGGCTTCGTTGCGGGCAAGCATCAGAATCTGGTTGTCTTTACCCAAATCGGCGATTTTCAGGTCGATAGCGATGCCGCTCTGCTGCGTGCCTTCAATATCGCCAGGGCCGCGCAGTTTCAGGTCGGCTTCGGCAATCACAAAGCCGTCGTTGGTCTCGACCATCGTCTGGATGCGCTTGCGGCCTTCGGTGGTCAGGCGGTCGCCCGTCATCAGAATGCAGTACGACTGGTCGGCACCGCGGCCCACACGACCGCGCAACTGGTGCAACTGGCTCAGGCCGAACCGCTCGGCGTTCTCAATCACCATCACCGACGCGTTGGGCACGTTCACACCAACTTCAATCACCGTGGTGGCTATCATTATATTGGTGATGCCTTTGGCGAAATAGACCATCGATTTCTCTTTCTCGGCCGACGGCATCTGCCCGTGGACAACGCTGATGGCGTAGTCGGGCGGGGGAAAGGCGCGCGATATGCTCTCAACGCCGTCTTCAAGGTATTTCAAATCAGACGCTTTCGGCTCGCTGATGAGCGGATAGACGATGTAAACCTGCCGTCCCTGCTTGAGTTGCTCGCGCAGGAATCCGAACATCTGCAAACGCCGCGAATCGTTGTAGTGCATGGTCTTGACGGGTTTGCGGCCTGGCGGCAGTTCGTCGATTACCGACACGTCCAAATCGCCGTAGAGCGTCATTGCAAGCGTGCGCGGAATAGGGGTGGCTGTCATTACCAAAACGTGCGGCGGAATGCTGTTTTTCGACCATAGGCGCGCCCGCTGCGCCACGCCAAAACGGTGCTGCTCATCGATGACCACAAGACCTAAATTGTTGAAAACCACACGGTCTTCAATCAGCGCGTGCGTGCCGATGAGTATTTTCAACTGGCCGTTGGCAAGGTCGGCAAGTAGTTGAGTACGAGTGGATTGCTTTGTCGAGCCCGTCAACAACGCCACTTCGATGCCCATCGGCGCAAGCATCTCGCAGAACGATTTGTAGTGCTGCTGCGCCAGAATCTCGGTGGGGGCCATCAGGCACGACTGGAAGCCGTTGTCCAACGCCAAAAGCATCGACATCAGCGCCACCAGCGTCTTGCCGCTGCCCACATCGCCTTGCAGCAGACGGTTCATCTGCAGGCCTGTGTTGGTGTCGCGGCGTATCTCTCGCAGAACGCGCTTCTGCGCGTTGGTCAGGCTGAAGGGCAGATGATTGTTGTAGAAATCGTTGAAATTTTGACCTACAACTTCGAACTTATGCCCGCCGTTTGCTCGTGCGCGTATCTTTTTGAGCCTTAATAGTTTGAGTTGAATGTAGAATAACTCTTCGAACTTTAGCCGTAACTGCGCCCGCTGCAAATCGTGCTGATTTTTAGGCAGATGAATATCGGTCAGTGCGGTTTTCAGGTTGGGCAGATTCAGTTTTTCGAGTAGTTCGCGCGGCAGAGTTTCAAAAATTGTGGTGTTTTTGATGGCTTCGTGCAGGTTGATTTGCAACTGGTGGATGGTTTTCGACGTAACCATCTTGGTTTTCATCTTTTCAGATGTGTTGTAGAGCGGCTGCAGCGAGAACTCTGGCTTGGCCTGGTATTTGGCCATATCTTCAATCTCGGGATGGACAAAATTCAACTGGTGGTTGAATTCCGTCGGCTTGCCGAAAACCACATATTCAGCCCCGACCTTGAATCGGTCTTTAATCCACTTGATGCCCTTGAACCAAACGAGCGGCAGGGCGGCGGTCTCATCGGCGAACCACGCCACAAAGCGCTGGTTGCGGCCTTCGCCCACAAGTTCGGTCTTGGTGATTCGTCCACGGACCTGAATCAGCCCCAAATCTTCGTTTATCGAGTTGATGGTATAGAAGCGCGTGCGGTCGAGATAACGGTAGGGGAAATAGTAGAGCAGGTCGGCGTAGGTTTTCACGCCCAACTCATCGGCAAGCGTCAGCGCCCGCTGCGGGCCAACGCCCTTCAGGTACATTATGTCAGTGTCGAGAATGTTTCCTGCATTCATTTCGCTAGTCAAGTGTTGACCGTAAAGCCGGTCAGATTCCAGATTGTAAAGAAAACAATTTTGACAATTAGGCGCAAGTTGATAGGCTTGTTCGCTTGTAAAATCCTTCTTGTCGTTTTCTCGGATGGTGCTGTTTCCGAAAAAGAATCTAAATTTGCGGCTTGAAAAACAACACAATCGTGGCAAAAAAAAGTAAGAAGAAAATAGGCCGATGGCTTGCTCTGAGCGGCTTTGCGGGTGCAATTGTCTTTGCGGTGATGGCCTATCATATATATGGTGAAGTGCAGCGGCCCAACGTCAATCTCAACGGACGTAAGACTGCCTATCTCTACATTCGCACGGGTAGCGTTTATGCCGATGTGCTCAAGATGCTGAAAGACAGCAGTTTCGTTATCGATGCAGAATCGTTCGACTGGGTGGCGCGGCAGAAAAACTATCCGCAACTTGTCAAAGCCGGACGGTTTAAGATTCGCAATGGTATGAGCAACAATCAGTTAGTCAATCTGTTGCGAAGCGGCTCACAGGAACCGGTCAAAATCACAATTGGCAAGGTGCGGTCGGTGAAGCGGCTGGCTGAAATGATTGGCAACAAACTTGAGATGGGCGACGAAGAGTTGTATATGTTGCTGACAGACAATGTTTATTTGGCGAATTACGGAAAAACACGCGAAACGGCTTTCACGCTTTTCATTACCGACACCTATTATTTCAACTGGAACACAAGCGCCAAACAGTTCATTGAGCGGATGTATGCCGAGTCGGTCAAGTTTTGGGATGCCAACCGCCGTGAGAAGGCCAAAGCCGTCAATCTCACACCCGACGAAGCCTACACGCTGGCGTCGATTGTGGAAGAGGAAACCATCAAAAACGACGAGAAACCTGATGTGGCCGGCGTCTATCTGAACCGCATCCGCATTGGAATGCCGCTGCAAGCCGACCCGACGGTGAAATTCGCTGTCGGCGATTTCGAAATCAAGCGCATTCTGAACAAGCATCTTGAAATTGAAAGCCCGTATAACACATACAAACACAAAGGGTTACCGCCGGGACCAATTTGCATCCCGTCGAAATCGTCGATTGACGCCGTGCTTAACCACAACAAGCATAAGTACTTGTATTTCTGTGCAAAAGACGATTTCTCGGGCTATCACGCATTTGCCCGCACACTGATTGAGCACAACGCCAATGCCGAGAAGTATCGTAAGGCGCTGAATAAGAATCGGATATATAGATAGCTGGCTGATTTTCGGACTACAGACTACTGACATCAGACTACTGACAACGGGCGGCTTGAGTTGTGCTCTTAGCCACATTGTCGGCTGTTTTCTATCGATTTCCACCTTGCGCAAATCACACTTTACACTTTAATCTTTGTTCTGTTGGCTTTTCGTACCAAAATTCTTTTACTTTTGCCGTATTTGCAAAAAATATGTATTTGATAATTAATCATTTGATAAACAAATAATTACAATAATATATGGGAATAATTGACGGCTTCCTGACAAAGTTGTTCGGGAACAAATCCGACCGAGACATCAAAGAGATAATGCCATACGTTATCGCAACCAACGAGGAATACGCCAAACTGGCTAATCTCTCGAACGACGAGTTGCGTCAACAAAGCATTGAACTTCAGCAAATTATACAAGACCGCATCAGCGATGAGAACAAGCAGATTGCCGATTTGCGTCAGCAGATTGAGCAGGAAGAAGACATCGAAAAGAAGGAAAATCTTTACAATCAGATAGATAAGATTGAAGAAACCATCGACACCAAAATTGCCGATGTGCTCGACGAGTTGCTGCCGCGCGCTTTCGCCATCATCAAGGACACTGCGCGCAGATTCAAAGAGCACACCGAGGTCGAGGTTACGGCAACGCAGTTCGACCGCGACATTGCCGCCGTCCGCGACAGCGTTGAAATCCGCGGCGACAAGGCCATCTGGTTCAACACCTGGACCGCTGGCGGCTCGCCAATCACGTGGGATATGGTGCACTACGACGTGCAACTCATCGGCGGTGTGGCTCTGCACAAAGGCAAGATTGCCGAGATGGCCACTGGCGAGGGCAAGACACTTGTGGCCACTCTGCCTGTGTTCCTTAACGCACTGACACACAGAGGCGTGCATATGGTCACTGTGAACGACTATCTGGCAAAACGTGACGCCGAATGGATGGGCACGCTCTACGAATTCCACGGTCTTCGCGTGGACTGCATCGACAAGCACGAGCCCAACAGCGAGCCGCGCCGCAAGGCTTATCAGGCCGATGTGACCTTCGGAACCAACAACGAGTTCGGTTTCGACTATCTGCGCGACAATATGGCCATCAGCCCCGACGACCTTGTGCAGCGCCGCCACAACTACGCCATCGTCGATGAGGTGGACTCGGTGTTGATTGACGACGCCCGTACACCACTTATTATATCGGGTCCCGTGCCAAAGGGCGACAACCAACTGTTCGACCAATTCAAGCCGCAGGTGATGAAACTCTATCAGGCACAGCGCGACCTGGTTACGAAACTTCTGGCCGACGCCAAGAAACTCATCGCCGAAGGCAACGAGGAAGAGGGCGGAAAACTGCTGCTGCGCGCAAACAAAGGTCTGCCGAAGCACAAGCCGCTCATCCGCTACCTGAGCGAGCCTGGCGTGAAGGTGATGATGCAGAAGACCGAGAACTTCTATATGCAGGACAACAGCAAGAATATGTACCTTATCACCGACGACCTTTACTTCATCATTGAAGAGAAGCAGAACGCCATCGAACTTACTGATAAAGGTATCGATTTGATTTCGAGCGATTTGGAAGATAAGAATTTCTTTGTGATGCCCGATGTCGGCGCCGAGATTGCCGAACTTGAGCATCAGAATCTGCCAACAGCCGAACTTGTTGAGAAAAAAGACAAACTGCTGCAGGATTACTCAATAAAAACCGAGCGTATCCACACTATAAATCAGTTGCTTAAGGCTTACGCGATGTTTGAGCGCGACGTTGAGTATGTGGTTGTGGACAACAAGGTGAAGATTGTTGACGAGCAGACGGGCCGTATTATGGAAGGCCGCCGCTATTCCGACGGTTTGCACCAAGCCATCGAGGCCAAGGAAAACGTGAAGGTCGAGGCCGCAACGCAGACCTACGCAACCATCACGCTGCAGAACTATTTCCGTATGTATAAGAAACTTGCGGGTATGACTGGTACCGCCGAGACCGAGGCTGGTGAGTTCTGGAACATCTACAAACTCGATGTTGTGGTCATCCCGACCAACCGCCCCGTGCAGCGTATCGACTACGACGATTTGGTTTACAAAACGGCCCGTGAGAAGTACAACGCCGTCATCAACGAGATTGTGAAACTCAACGAGGCTGGCCGCCCTGTGCTTGTGGGTACCACATCGGTCGCGATTTCGGAACTTTTGAGCCGAATGCTGAAAATGCGCGGCATCAAGCATAACGTGCTGAATGCCAAGCAGCACCAACGTGAGGCCGAGATTGTGGCCGAAGCCGGTAAGACAGGCACTGTGACCATCGCCACCAATATGGCCGGTCGTGGTACCGACATCAAACTGACACCGGAAGTCCGCGAGGCGGGCGGTTTGGCAATTTTAGGCACCGAGCGCCACGAGTCACGCCGCGTCGACCGTCAGTTGCGTGGCCGTGCAGGTCGTCAGGGCGACCCTGGTTCGTCGCAGTTCTTCGTTTCGCTCGAGGACAATCTGATGCGACTCTTCGGCTCTGACCGCATTGCTGGCCTGATGGACAAGATGGGACTTGAGGAAGGCGAGGTGATTCAGCACTCAATGATTTCGAAATCAATCGAACGCGCGCAGAAGAAGGTGGAAGAGAACAACTTCGGCATCCGTAAGCGCCTGCTCGAGTACGACGACGTGATGAACAACCAACGCGAGGTTATCTACAAGCGCCGCCGCCACGCTCTGTTCGGCGACCGCCTGCAGGTGGACATCGTGAACAACATCTACGATGTGTGCGAGCAGATGGCCAACGAGTACAAGGACGCCAACGACTACGAGGAACTGAAACTCTCGAACGTGCGCACGCTCTCAATCGACACGCCGTTTGACGAGGAAACCTTCAACCGCGAGAGTGCCGCCGAACTGGCCAACCAACTCTATCAGGCTGCCATCGACGCATACAAACGCAAATCGCAGCAGATACAGCAGCGCGTTTGGCCTGTCATCAAGAACGTGTATGAGACTCAAGGTCAGACATATACCAACATTGTGATTCCGATTACCGACGGCCGCAAGACCTACAACATCGTCACCAATCTGAAACGCGCCTACGAGTCGGAAGGCAAGGATTTGGTAACATCTATCGAAAAGAGTATCAGCCTTTTGACTATTGATGACGCTTGGCGCGAGCACTTGCGTGAGATGGACGACCTGAAGCAATCGGTTCAGAACGCCACCTACGAGCAGAAAGACCCGCTTTTGATTTACAAATTCGAGTCGTTCAACCTGTTCAAGGCGATGATTGAGAAGATAAATTCCGAACTTGTTTCGATAATTATGAAGGGCAATCTGCCAATTCAGGACCCCGAGCAGGTTCGTCAGGTTGAGCAGCGCCGCCAACTCGATATGAGCCGCTTCAACACAGGCCGCACCGAGCAAGGTCAGCAGCAACGCCCCGAGGACCGCAAAGTGCAGCCCGTGAGAGTGGACAAGAAGGTTGGCCGCAACGACCCGTGCCCCTGCGGCAGCGGCAAGAAGTTCAAGAACTGCCACGGAATGAATCTGCCTGAATAACAGCACTATGCAGAAACGGTACAATCCCATTCGGCTGAAATTGAGCCAACTCATTGTTGGTGAGCACGATGCGCCCAATCGCGTGGCCGTGCCGTGCCCGCTCGAGAAGGCCGCACGAGTGGGGCTGCTGTTCGCCGTTTCGGCCGATTCCGACCTTGCCGACGCCAACTACGTCTACAGCCAACTCACTGGTTTCAAGGCTGGTGTGACGGCTTTGGGCTACGTGCCGAACCGCAAGGAACTGTCGGCCTATCAGCAGCAGTGCCATTTCAGCCTGTTCACCGATGCCGACCTTGACTTCCTTTACCGCCCCAAAAGCGGTTTGGTGGCCGATTTCGAGGCAACAGCGTTCGACATTCTCATCGACCTGAATTCGGCCGATTACTATCCGACAAGGCTGATGCTGCACCGCACGGCCGCCCGATTCCGCATCGGCCGCTTTGCCGAGCGTCAGCCGTTCGACCTGATGTTGAGCATCGACGACACAAAAGACGCGAAATACTATTTTGAACAGATACAGTTTTATCTAAAGAAATTTAATTGATTATCAATATGATGCAACAATTGCGAGGTGTGGGCGTGGCAATGGTAACGCCATTCAGCACCGATGGAAAAATTGATTATCAGGCACTTGAAAACATTATTGAGTCGCAAGTGGCCAACGGCACCGATTACATTGTGGCGTTGGGCACCACGGGCGAACCCGCAACTCTTTCAAAATCAGAGAAAGACGAGTTGCTCGACTTCATTATCGGCAAGGTTGCGGGCCGCATCCCGATTGTGGTGGGCTGTGGCGGCAACAACACCGCCGATGTGATTGCGCAGGCCAAGGAATATGCCAAAAACGACAAAATCGCGGCACTGCTTTCGGTTGCGCCGTTCTACAACAAGCCCAACCAACGCGGCGTGTACGCCCACTTCAAGGCTTTGGCCGACAATGTTGACAAACCGATAATTCTATATAACGTGCCAGGCCGCACGGGCATCAACATCTCGCCCGACGTGGTTGTGAGCCTTGCCAACGACTGCCGCAACATTGTGGGCGTGAAAGAGGCGTCGGGCAATGTGGCACAGTGTATGCAACTTGCCAGCCGCTGCCCGAAGGATTTCATCTTGATTTCGGGCGACGACGCACTGACTCTGCCGCTCATTGCCTGCGGATTCTCAGGCGTGATTTCGGTGCTTCAGAACGCGTTCCCAGCACAGTTCAGCAAGATTGTGCACCTTGCTCTCGATGGCCGTTTCAGCGAAGCCCGCGAGCAGCATCTGAAGTTCCTGCCAGTTATCGACAGCCTGTTTGCCGAGGGCAGTCCGTCGGGTGTAAAAGCCTATCTTGAACTGCAAGGTAAAGCAAAAAATGTCGTTCGTTTGCCGCTTGCAACGGTGAGCGACACGCTCTATGAGAAAATCAAGACATTAAATGCCAGTGTTAAGTGATTGAAATTTATATTGTTGCAGCGGCAAATCTTTTTATTTAAAAAAAACAATTGCCAAGTTGCAACAATTCAAAAAACATCTATATTTGCAACCGCTTTAGGGCCCCGTAGCTCAACTGTATAGAGCATTTGACTACGGATCAAAAGGTTGTGGGTTAGAATCCCGCCGGGGTCACAAGTTTTTTAAACCTCTGTCAGACAATTGTTTGCAGGGGTTTTGCTATTTTTATGAGGTAGATATCCTCATTTTCCTCACGCCAAACAACAACATTCCCCCCATTACACTATTGTTTTTCTGTTGGCTTTCAATAAATTTGTTGTGTGTTTACAATCAACAAATAACATAAACAATCAAAAACTTTCAATTATGAGGAACAAACTCACCTTTACCGCCATTGCGCTGGCGGCTCTTATGACCGCCTGCAACAACCAAAACGAAACAAACAACCGCGTGGAACTCCCAGGAATCGTTGACAACGAGGCTTTTGCCGCAAACGTGGAGTCAATCTCGGTGATGAACTTGCAAATGGACGACAGTTGGACTATTACCGATTACCCCAAATTGGCTTTTGCCGACAATTACATATACATATCTGAAGAAACACGGTTTCGGTTGGCTTGTTTTGACAGACAAACGGGCGAGAAACTATCGGACCGAATAATTAAAGGTCGCGGCCCAGGAGAAATAACATTTTTAAGTACAACATTTTGTATTGGCGACACCATCTGCGTATGTACTGGCAAAAATATTAAACAATACGACCACAACTTAAATTACTTGGGCGATTTGTACGAATTCGATATGGATATGCAAGGTTATCAACCTGTTCGACTGAATAACGGGAATTATGCACTGTTGAATTCGCCTTTTACAATAACTTTGGATGCGGCACCTGGTATATTCTTGACTGACAAATCGTTTAATATCATATCGGAGCATTTAATTGTACAGCCGTTTTTTATGAACAGAACACCAACTTACTATGTTAAAGGCGATACAGTTCGGTGCTTTTTGTCATTCGACAATTACATTTACTCACTCTGCGGTGACACTGAACAAAACATTGAACTTATTGTTCCAAATCCGTTGACACTTGAAGCAATTAATGATGCACAAAACGCTTTTGCCAATGCTTTTGAGTATGACGGGATGTTCGGCTGTTTGTGCGAATCGGGGCAGTTTATCGTTTTCGCGTATCGCTGCAACCAATACGAATACACAGCGATGCTCAACAAACGTACAAACAGCGTTGTATCAATAGTTGATAACAAAGAACCATCCGTCAGCACTACCGACTTTGTGGTTGACTTTTTCAAGAAAACTAACATCATCCAAACCAACGATAATTACATTTATACGAAGTGCAATATCCGCAATATGAACAAAATGCTCGAAGGCCACGACGACCTTTTGGACGCACGCCTTCGCCAAACCCAAGCCCAGTACCGCACCTATCTGGAGCGTAACGCTGAATACCTTAAAGGCCTTGAACCCGAGGAACGCGATGAGGCCAAAGTGATATTGAAAATTAAATTGAAGGATTGAACTAAAAACATAAACCGATGAGCCACAAACTTTTATCAATCGCCGCCATCTGCGCTACAATGATGGCCTGCAATAGCAACAAAACAGAAACCGCAGTTTCTACCAGTATTGAACTTCCCGGAACAGTTGACAATGAATCATTTGCCGCAAATGTTGAATCTATCTCTGTTATGAACCTACAAATGGACGACAAATGGTCGCTTGGCGGTTATCAAAGATTAGCCCTTGCTGATAACTATACTTATATGCTGGAGCCCAGAAACTTAGATTTGTTGTGCTTCGAGAACAAAACAGGAGATATAGTATCGCGCCGAACAATCAAAGGCAATGGCCCTGGCGAAATAAACTATTTAAACTCAATGTATTGCATTGGTGATACGCTCTGCATTTACGACCAAGACCGCATAGTCCGCCAATACAACCAGAAAGGCACTTTCTTGGGCAAAATGTGTGAACTCGACGAATCGTTTATGAATTATAACTTACTAAGATTAAGCAACGGAGATTATGCAATGATTGTCCCGTTCAGTTTTTCATCGGACACGACCCCAGCCTTATTGCTGACTGACAATCAATTCAATGTCAAGTCGAAGCATTTTACGGTTCCGCAGTGTAATGTTTTTATTTCATTTGGTTATGCACCAACCTATTATGCCAACAATGACACCGTTCATTTCTTTGTTTTGTACGACAACCATTTCTACACGGTCAGTGGCGATACAGAGCAAAGCATTGATTTTGTGTTGCCTAATCCGCTGACAATCAAAAACGTTAAAGATTTGATAGGAAACAACAATTTCAATCCATATGATTACGATGGAAATTATACCGGTTTGGGCGAGTCGGGAAAGTTTGTGTCTTTCATCTACAACTATGACAAGACTCGCTACAGATTGTTACTCGACAAGCGCACCAACAACGTTGTGTCAGTTAATTTAGACGAAGATTTGGAAGATTCTGCCACAGGTTTTGTAATCAATCTTATCAAGAAGTCCGAAGTTTTCCAAACTGATGGAAAATATCTCTACGCATTAAGCAAAAATAGCCAGATGGCAGAGATTCTTGAAGGCCACGATGACATTTTGGATGCCCGTTTACAGAAAACCCAAGCCGAATACCGCGCATATTTGGAGCGCAACGCAGATTATATGAAAGATTTGGAGCCCGAGGAACGCGATGCTGTAACAGTGCTGTTGAAAATCAAATTGAAGGATTAAGGATTTGATTCTCAATTGGTAATCGCCAATTGCATTGACAATGCATTTTTTCCCGCGCAAATTGGCAATGGTATCGATAATTGACTACATTTGCACCGCTTTTGAGGGAAAGGAAAGATGCCGGAGTGGTCGATCGGGCCGCACTCGAAATGCGGTGAACGGGTAACTGTTCCTAGGGTTCGAATCCCTATCTTTCCGCAAAGTGAAAATGATAAAAAACTAAAACCTTGACTCCTAACGAGTTGAGGTTTTTGCTTTTTTAGGAGAATGACCCAAAATTGCCTTTTTTCGTTCGAAATTTGCGACTGGTTGATTTTGTAATTTGCGACCAATTGCAAAATTAATAATCCAATCAATGATTTTTCTCGCACGGGCAGGGCGCGTAGCCTTTGTAGCGCTTCTTCTGTGTGGCGCACGATGTGGCCAGCAGGCACAGAATCAGCAGAAAGCAGGTTACTATTGACAGTTTCGGCAGGCGGCGTTTCATCACTTTTTGTTTTCGTTTTCAAAATAGGCGCAACAGTCTGACAATCCGCAACTTTCGCACTTTGGCTTGCGAGCGGTGCAGACGTAGCGTCCGTGCAAAATTAGCCAATGATGCGCAATCGGCAATAGTTCGGGCGCGATGTTTTCAACCAATTGTCGTTCTGTGTCGATGGGGCGTTTGGCATTTACCGTCAGGCCGATGCGTGCCGAGACGCGGAACACGTGCGTATCGACTGCCAGCGCGGGCTTGTTGTAGATGACAGCCAGAATCACGTTGGCGGTCTTTCGGCCCACGCCAGGCAACTGCTGCAACTGCTCAATATTGTCGGGAACCTTGCCGTCGAATCTGTAGGTCAGCATCTGCGCCATTCCGAGCAGGTGCGCGGCCTTGTTGTTGGGGAACGAGCAACTTTTTATCAACTCAAAAATTTCGTCAACCGTGCTTTGAGCCATTGCTTTGGCGTCGGGAAAGCGGCGGAAAAGGGCAGGGGTGACCTGATTCACGCGCTTGTCGGTGCACTGTGCTGACAGAATCACCGCCACCAGCAACTCGTAGGCGTTCGAGTAGTGCAGTTCAGTCTGCGCTGTCGGCATATTCAGGCTGAACCAGTCAATCACTTTTCGGTAGCGTTCGGCGAGAGTCATAATCTTTTCAAAAATTGGATTCGTATTTGCGCGAAAGAATTGTTGTCAAGTTTGCACCACATTCGGCCATAATGTTCAGAAAATGACCGTAGTTCTGCTTCAGGTTGGTCTCGACGGTTTGCAGAAAATCGTCTTTGGTGTTGCGGGCGGCCGTGTACAGCAGATTTTTGCGCAAGGGTGACTCTTCGCTTTCGCTGATTTTGCAGGCACATTGCTTGTAATCGTTGCCACATTCTGTCAGCAGGCGGTTGGCGGCGTTCCAAATCTGTTCAAACCGATATTGCTGATTGTCAACCACATCCTTCATCAGCATCACGCGCCAGCGCTGCTCGCCTTCGGGCAGGTCGTCGAAACTGCCGTCGGCCCAAATGTGCCAGAGTTGCCGAAGCGAGTTGGCATCGTTGCCGAACTTTTTGTTGATGTAGTCTTCGCACTTGATTTTCAAGCGTTTGAAATCCTTATCACATGCCACCACGCCTTCCTGCGAGTAACTCTGCCAACTGCCGATGGCGGCCTGAACTTCTTCAAGCGAGTGGAACGGATACTGCCGCGGAACGTCGAACGGAATGCCGAATTGCTCTTTGGCCGCTTCAGGCGTCATTTCGTCGCCGTTGTTGTCGCGGATGCCGTGAAACCAAAGTTTGGTCTCGTTGTAGAAGCAGATGATGCGGCTAAACGGGCTAACCATCTCAAACATAAGCGTATAGCCATCGGGAACACGGTCAATCCATTGGCGGTCAGCAGCGTCGAGAAGCGAATTGAGCATCTCTTCAGCATTATTGAAAGGTGTTCCCGTAAGGTCGATGTGGCAGATGTCCCAACCGCCGTTCGAGAGCCAGTAGGCGCGGCCTTCGTGCTTGAACATCTTGATTAGCACGCCGTCGATTTTTTCGCGCACAATGGCTGATTGCCAGTCGATTGCGTCGGCGTGTTCATCATCGAAATTGAAAAATTTGGTGTATGGGGCGCAGATGATGTTGCCATCGTCGTCGACCACCGTGCCGCGGCACTCACGCACCACATCCAGACTAAAATCGCAGTGGTGCATATTGTACATCAGCAAGTTCCACCTGTTGTTGAACGGGCAGGGCGATATTCGCACGCAGTAAGGCTTGTGGTGAATCACATCCTTCCAGTTTTCTGTGGTGCGGATAAACTCTTGCAGATGAGTGAAATGGTTCATTTTTTTTTGTGAGTTTTTTTGGGGACTTCAGACTACGGACAACAGACTACAGAATTTTGATAATCGGTGAATTGGTTAATCGTAATTCATAATTCGTAATTCGTAATTTTCTAATGCCTGATGCCTAGTGCCTAACACCTAATTCCTAACTCTCAATCTCGCTCAACTCAATCCACCTGTCACTCTTCTCATCGAGAAGGCGGCTCACTTCGTCGAAGCGGGTTGAGAGTTCAGTGATTTTCTTTGCGTCGCTCTCGCCGCCCGACAGTGCCGCTTCAATCTGACTTTTTTCGGTTTCGAGTTGCTCAATCTCGGCTTCAAGTTGCTCAAACTCTTTGCGTTCCTTGAATGTCATACGGCGTTTGGATTCGGTGCGCTCGCGCGGCTTCTGCTGCGATTGCTCGGGCTTGGCGGCCGCCGTTTCGGCTTTTGCCTGACTGTTTTTCCAGTCGCGGTATTGAGTGTAGTTGCCAGGATAGTCCTTAATCTTTCCATCGCCTTCAAACACAAACAGATGGTCAACCACCTTGTCCATAAAAAAGCGGTCGTGCGACACAATCAGCACGCAGCCGTCGTACTTCGACAGATAATCTTCCAGCACGTTAAGTGTCACAATATCAAGGTCGTTCGTCGGCTCGTCGAGAATCAGAAAATTGGGGTTGCGCATCAGCACCGTCATCAGGTAAAGGCGCTTGCGCTCGCCGCCGCTCAACTTGCTCACGTAGGCGTAGTGCATCTGATGCGGAAACAGAAAATAGTTCAGAAACTGCGTGGGCGACAGCCTTGTGCCTTCGCCAACGGCAATGTCTTCGGCAACATCCTGAATCACTTCAATCACGCGCTTGTTCTCGTCGAACGACACTTCTTCCTGCTTGTAGTAGCCGATTTTGATGGTTGTGCCGATTTCAATTCGGCCGCGGTCGTATGGCTCGTTGCCAGTGATGATGTTCAGCAGCGTGGTCTTGCCAGCGCCGTTCGCGCCCACCACGCCGATTTTCTCGCCGCGGCGGAACTGATAGGTGAAATCGTCGAGCAGCACCTTGTCGCCAAAGCGCTTGTCGATGCTGAAAAGGTCGATGATTTTCGTACCCAGCCGCGAACTTTTTATGTCGATTTGCATCGATTCGCTTCGGGTGTTCTTGAAGGCCGTGGCCTTGATGTCTTCAAACGCGTCGATGCGGTATTTGGCCTTTGTTCCGCGCGCTTGCGGCATCCGCCGAATCCAGTCCAGTTCCTTTTTGTAGAGTTGTCGTGCTTTCTCTATCTCGCTGTTTTGGTTGTAGATACGTTCTTCGCGCTTGGCCAGGAAGTAAGAGTAGTTGCCGCGGTATTTGAAAATCTGATGGTCGTCAATCTCGTAGATGATGTCACACACGCGGTCCAGAAAATAGCGGTCGTGAGTGACCATTATCAGCGTCGATTTCGATGAGTTCAGGAACCCTTCGAGCCACTCTATCATATTAAGGTCCAAGTGGTTGGTGGGCTCGTCAAGAATCAGGATGTCGGGGTCGTCGATGAGCGTTTTTGCCAGCGCCAGACGTTTCTTCTGTCCGCCCGACAGTTGGCCCACTTTCTGCTCGAAGTTGTTGATATTCAGTTGCGAGAGAATCTGTTTGATGCGTGCTTCGTAGTTCCAGGCTTTGGCGGCGTCCATCGCGCTTGTAGCGTTGGCCAGTCGTTCGGCGTTGTTGTCGCGGCAGGCCATCTCATACTCTTTGATGGTTTGCAGCGTCACGTCCGACGACTCGAAAACTTCTTCAATAACGGTGAGTTCGGGGTTCAGTTTCGGGCTTTGCTCAAGATAGCCCAGCCGCAGGTCGTTGCGTATGGTCACGCTTCCGCTGTCGGGGGTGTCGGCGCCAGCCAGAATCCGCAGCAGCGATGTCTTCCCCGCGCCGTTGTTGGCAATGATGGCCACACGCTGCTCACGTTCGACGCTCAAACTGATGTTGCTGTAAAGCACCAGATCGCCGTACGATTTTGTGATTCCTTCGGCTTGTAAATAGTTCATTTTGTCGCAATTATATATGCTTCGACAATTGTCGTCAGCGGCGCGAAGATAATCAGTCTTGGTGTGAAAGCCAAAACTCGTTGTGGATGCGGGAAAAACTGATTTATGTCAGAAAAATTTGTGAAATTAAATCACACTCCTTATTTTCACGTAAAATTTATGGGGGATGAATCCTCCTTATATTTTGCAACTTAAAACATGGAAAAATGCAAGTGAAAAAAGAAGATTTCCCAATCTGGTTTGGCCAACTGACTGACGAGCATTGGTCTATCGTATTGAAAAACAGCGTTTGTCTTGACTATAACAAGAACGAGATTGTCTGCAAGCAGGGCGCTTTCGCGACAAACGTCTATTTTGTGGTCAGCGGCATGCTGAAGGTTTACAAAGAGTACAAAGGCGAGAATCTGATAATGAGTTTCGTCCGCAAGGGTGAGGTTTTCGGGTTGTCATCGATTTACAACAACGCGACTAATCTATTTTCTGTGGCGAGCATAACGCCTACGACGGTTTTTTCAGTCAACATCAATGTCATTAAAAACCAAATCAGAGAATATCCCGACTTTGCGGAAAAGTCTATAATACAATTGAATAAAGAGTATGCCGACACCATTGAGCGGATTGTCAGCCTCACGCAGAAGCAGTTGAACGGACGCATGGCCGACGCGATTCTGCACTTCGCCCGCAACATTTACGGCTCCGACGAGTTCAACATGCAGATTACCCGCCGTGATATGGCCGACTTCTGTGGAATGTCGACCGAGAGCGCCATCAGAATCCTGAAGGAACTCCATAACGATAAGATTATCAGTCTTGAAGGTAAGAATGTCAAGATCATCAACAAGCAACAACTTGAAAGTTTGAGTGAGTTCGGATAGTGCGTTGACAAATAATGAAACCATTTTTAATTTTTTAAGTTAAAAGATATAATTTTGCGGTGTTGGATAGAAGGGGAACTTTCTCGCCAATATGTTATTAACATTCACAAATTGACACGATGAATAGAAAATCGATAAAAATTCTTTTGATGTTTTTCATCCTGCTTCCGTTTGCAGGTATGTCACAAACTCACGACTATTCAATGCGCCGTTGCTGGGGCTACCACAGAGATAGTTGTCCGACAAGTAAAAATATCTATTATCGTGTGGTTGACGACTCACGTAGCGCACTGTTTGTTAAAGGGCAAGTATCTCGCATAAAATCAATTATTTACAATGGTCGCGACTACCGCATTTCGTTCTGCCACGATGCAATTCTTGGCGAAGGAATCACAATGAGAATCATTGATGCTGATACAGAAAATGTATTGTATGACAACACGGAAGATGGTTTCGCATCAGAATTTGAATTCACTGTCACCCAAACGAGTGAAATATATATCGAGATAGAAGTTCCGGGAAGCAGCCGTATGTCGGAGGCAGAAGGTCAGAATGACTTGATTTTTGTTAGAAAAGACACGGAAATGGGCTGTATCGGAATTTTGATTGAGCACATGATCACACCTGTCAAAGGATTCTGATGACTTTCCGCATCCTGCTATCGTTGCTGCTCTTAGGAGTCTGCTGCAATCTGAATGGGCAGGATTGCTTCAATTTCCATAAACAAAATTGCTGTCCAAAGAATGGGGCTTTTGCCTATTCGGTCAACGAGGCGTCGGTTAGTTTCGCATTCCGACCAGGCGAGAGCAAATGCGTGTATATGGAATTGCTTGAAGGTAAGGACTATAGAATGACAATATGCTCCGATTCGCTTTACAACGGCATTGTCTCGTTCGTAATCAAAAACACTGACGGCCGCATTCTTTACGACAACTCACAGGATGATTTCCTGACTGATATTGAATTTTCTTGCCGCAGGCACAACAGCGTTGAGTTGATTATCACCGCGCCAAACCGTCTTGATGTTGACAGCGAAACCAAGGGCTGCATTGGCGTGCTGATAGAGGATATGGTGACTCCGAAAATCGGTTTTTAGTATATGTTTGTTTGAAATCCCCAGTAAGGGAATAATGTATGCAGTTAATACTGCCTAGATGCCGGTTAATTTGCTGAATATTTTCTTGTTACGCAGATAGTATCCCGTGACAATGCTGCCGTTGTAGCATTCGGGGTGCTGGTCGGTTTTGCGCATGGCTTGCAGTTGGCGGCGTTTGGCCTTCATCTTGCTGCGATTCTGATAGAATGCGATATGAGCCCGTGGAACAGCCATCAGAAAACCGAATTTCAGATGAACAAGATACAATCCCATCGAGATTCCGTCGAGAATCATGCGGATAAACATAGTGCGGTGGAAACCTTTGTCGGGCAGGTTCTTATAGAGCAGAAAGAGGTTGTTGCGGTAGTTCAGAAACAACTTTTTAGGGTTGTTGTTGGGCAGGGTGCCGCCGCCCACGTGGTATACCACCGACTGTGGGACAATGGCAATGCGGTACCCCATGTTTTTCAGCCGCCAGCAGATGTCAATCTCCTCCATGTGGGCGAAGAAATCGTCGTCGAGGCCACCCGCTTCGGCGTAGAGTCGGCTGCGGATGAACAGGCACGCGCCCGAGGCCCAGAAAACATCGCGAACGTCGTCGTACTGGCCGTTGTCGCGCTCAATGGTGCCAAGAATGCGGCCACGGCAGAACGGATAGCCATATTTGTCGATGAATCCGCCCGACGCTCCAGCATACTCAAAATCAGTCCGTTGGTCGTAGGAGAGGAGTTTAGGCGCGCAAGCAGCCACATCGGGGTTCGCGTCCATAAAATCGGCAAGCGGTTTGAGCCAGCCTTCGGTAACCTCGATGTCGGAATTCAGAAGTACAAAGTATTCAGCCTCAATCTGTTCGAGCGCTTTGTTGTAGCCGCCCGTAAAGCCATAGTTCTGGTCGAATTGCAGCACTTTTACGGTGGGGAACTTCTTGTTAATCAGTTCAATGCTGTCATCGGTCGAACCGTTGTCGGCAACCCACACGTCGGCCCCGTCCGACAGTGTCGTGACTGACGGAAGAAATTTCTCCAGAAACGCCCTTCCGTTCCAATTCAAAATGACAACTGCAATTCTACTCATCGTGCTTTTTTTTGTGAGGCAAAGATAATGGTATTTGGGAAATAGGCACTAGGGGGGGGGAGGCATTAGACATTAGGCATTAGGCACTAGGCATTAGGCATTAGGCATTAGGCACTAGGCATTAGGTGTTAGGTGTTGGGCATTAGTTAATTACGAATTTTGAATTACGAATTACGATATTTAAACCTATTCAACCCGTTCAACTTTAAACATCTAAACTTCTTAACCTCTTAACTTCTAAACAGCGAAGCGTCTTAACACCTTAACCTTTTAACTTATAAACTTTCTCAACTTCTCAACCTCTCAACATTCTAAACTTTGATTTATATTTGCCCAAAATCGAAAATTCGTTACAAAATGTTTAAAAATCATCCTAAAGGGCTTTTGGCGGCAGCCTTGAGTAATATGGGCGAGCGTTTTGGCTACTATATTATGAATGCCGTTCTAGTGCTGTTCCTGTGTTCAAAATTCGGTTTGCCCGAAGAGAAGGCAACAGCCATATATTCAGTGTTTTACATGGGTATTTACATTTTGAGTCTGGTTGGTGGCATCATCGCCGACCGCACCCAGAACTACAAAGCCACAATACAGTCGGGCTTGATTGTGATGGCCTCGGGCTATGTCATTCTGTCGATACCGATTCTGGCAACGTCAGGCAATATCGGCTGGCTTTTGCCGCTCACTTGTGTGGCACTTTTCTTGATTGCTTTCGGCAACGGCTTGTTTAAGGGCAACTTGCAGGCCATTGTGGGGCAGATGTATGACAATTTCGAGGCCGAAGCCGCAAAGCATGGCGAGGAGGCGCTTGCCGCCGCCAAATCACGCCGCGACCCTGGCTTCCAAATTTTCTATATGTTCATCAATGTTGGCGGCTTGATTGCGCCGTTTGTTGCGCCCGTTTTGCGCAGTTGGTGGCTCAACCACAATGGTCTGGCCTACAATGCCGACCTGCCTGCTCTCTGCCATCAGTATATTGAGGCTGGTGCTGCCATGGCTCCTGATGCCGTTGCCAAGATGAACGACCTTATCGCACTTGTAACAACCACAGTGCCAGCCAATTTGGCCGATTTCTGCCAAAACTATCTGGCCGTGTTCAACACAGGTGTTCACTATTCGTTCCTGGCCTCGGTGGCAGCCATGCTGATATCGCTCGGCATTTTCCTTGCCACTAAAAAGAGCCTGCCGACGCCCGCCCGCAAGGCTGCGCAGCAGAGTTCCGATTACACAGCCGAGGAGCGCGCCGCAATGGCAACCGAAATCCGTCAGCGCATCTACGCTCTGTTTGCAGTGCTTGTGATTGCGGTGTTCTTCTGGTGGTCGTTCCATCAGAACGGCACGTCGATGTCGCTTTTTGCCCGCGAGTTTGTCATCACA
>JAEEGJ010010976.1_pt1 | contig 23224 bp, 16 predicted proteins | sample 8958761 | NCBI WGS metagenome assembly JAEEGJ01 (sample SAMN16246546, study PRJNA631951) | gut metagenome | biome: gut microbiome; feature: rumen; material: RS-attached | host: Bos | place: Iran: Karaj | collected 2018-10 | reverse complement strand
CTATCGTGGAGTCCGTCATCGTAACGGTCTTCCCGTACGTGGTCAGAGCACCAAGAACAATGCTCGTACTCGTAAGGGTAAGAAGAAGACTGTTGCTAACAAGAAGAAGGCCACGAAGTAAAATTTAAAGTTTAAAGTTTAAAGTTTAAAGTTTAAAGATTATGGCAAAGAAAACAGTCACTTCAAAGAAGCGTAACGTGAAGGTTACTGCCCTTGGTCAGCTTCACGTTCACAGTTCATTTAATAATATCATTGTGTCTCTGGCCAACGACGAAGGTCAGGTGATTTCTTGGTCTTCAGCCGGTAAGATGGGCTTCCGTGGTTCTAAGAAGAACACACCGTATGCTGCTCAGATGGCTGCTGAGGATTGTGCAAAGGTTGCTTACGACCTGGGTCTGCGCAAGGTTAAGGCTTATGTGAAGGGTCCCGGTAATGGTCGTGAGAGTGCTATCCGTGCCTGCCACGGTGCTGGTATTGAGGTTGTCGAGATTATCGACGTTACGCCACTGCCACACAATGGCTGCCGTCCTCCCAAGCGTCGTCGCGTATAACGAATAGACAATGATAATTGATAATTGAAAAATTATTTTATTTAGATTATGGCAAGATATATTGGACCGAAATCAAAAATTGCCCGCCGTTTTGGCGAAGCCATCTACGGACCGGACAAAGTTTTGTCTAGGAGAAACTTCCCTCCTGGACAGCATGGCCAGAACCGTCGCCGCAAGCAGTCGGAGTATGCAGTCATGTTGGCAGAGAAGCAGAAGGCAAAGTACACTTATGGTGTGCTTGAGCGCCAGTTCCGTAACCTTTTCGAGAAGGCTGCTAAGGCTGAAGGTATCACCGGTGAGGTGCTGCTCCAGTTGCTTGAGAGCCGCCTTGACAACGTTGTGTTCCGTTTGGGCATTGCTCCTACTCGTGCAGCTGCACGTCAGATGGTCAGCCACAAGCACATCACTGTTGACGGAAAGGTAGTAAACATTCCTTCATTCCAGGTAAAGCCCGGTATGATTGTTGCTGTTCGTGAGAAGGCAAAGTCACTCGAGGTTGTTGAAGCCGCTCTCGCTGGTTTCAATCACAGCAAGTATCCCTGGATCGAGTGGGATGAGGCTCAGAAGGGTGGTAAGTTCCTGCACATGCCCGATCGTGCAGACATTCCCGAGAGCATTAAGGAGCAGTTAATCGTTGAGTTGTACTCTAAGAACTAAAATCATTTAAATCAATGGCGATATTAGCATTTCAAAAACCTGATAAAGTCGTAATGTTGGAGGCTTCAGACAAGTTCGGCAAGTTCGAATTCCGTCCTTTGGAGCCTGGTTTCGGCGTTACCATTGGTAATGCCCTGCGCCGCATTCTTCTTTCATCGCTCGAGGGCTATGCCATCAACACCATCCGTATTAGTGGTGTTGAGCACGAGTTCTCATCAGTACCTGGTGTAAAGGAAGATGTAACCAACATTATCTTGAACCTGAAGCAAGTAAGGTTCAAGCAAGTTGTGGAAGAATTCGAGAACGAGAAAGTCTCCATCACTGTCGAGAATTCTACCGAGTTTAAAGCCGGTGATATAGGCAAGTATCTGACTGGATTTGAAGTGTTAAATCCCGATTTGGTGATTTGTCATTTAGATTCCAAGGCTTCGATGCAGATTGACCTTACTATCAACAAGGGCCGTGGCTATGTTCCCGCTGATGAGAATCGCGAGTTCTGCACCGATGTCAATGTGATAGCTATTGACTCAATCTACACTCCAATCCGTAACGTTAAGTACAGCGTTGAGCCCTATCGTGTCGAGCAGAAGACCGACTACGACAAGCTCGTGCTTGAGGTAACGACGGATGGTTCCATACACCCGAAGGATGCCCTGAAAGAGGCTGCAAAAATCCTTATCTATCACTTCATGCTCTTCTCCGACGAGAAGATTACCCTCGAGAACAATGACATCGAGGGCAACCAGGAGTTCGATGAGGAGGTACTGCACATGCGTCAGCTGCTTAAGACCAAGCTTGTGGATATGAACCTCTCGGTTCGTGCCCTCAACTGTCTGAAGGCTGCCGATGTCGAGACCCTTGGCGATCTCGTACAGTACAACAAGACCGACCTCTTGAAGTTCCGTAACTTCGGTAAGAAATCGCTCACTGAGCTTGATGATTTGCTCGAGAGTCTGAATCTGTCGTTTGGAACCGATATTTCAAAGTATAAACTGGACAAGGAGTAATTTCGAATTACCGAGTAGTCCAATTAAAGAAACAAGTTAAAAATGAGACACGGAAAGAAATTCAATCATCTGGGCCGTACTGCTGATCACCGCCGTGCCATGCTTGCCAACATGGCCATTTCGCTGATCATGCACAAAAGAATCACTACGACCCTCGCCAAGGCAAAGGCACTCAAAAAATATGTTGAGCCACTCATCACGCGCTCAAAGGACGACAGCACTAACAGCCGTCGTGTAGTATTTAGCTACCTGCAGAACAAGGAAGCTCTGAAAGAGCTCTTTGGCCCTGTTGCACAGAAGGTCGGTGACCGCCCCGGTGGTTACACCCGCATCATCAAGCTCGGCTTCCGTCAGGGCGATGCTGCTGAGAAGGCTTTCATCGAGCTCGTTGACTTCGATGAGAACATGCTCAAGAGCCCCAAGGCAGAGAAGAAGACGCGTCGTTCACGCAAGTCTGCTACTGCTAAGGCAGAGGCTCCTGCTGCTGAAGAGGTTAAGGCCGAGGAGGCTGCACCCGCAGAGACCGCTGCTGCTGAAGAGGCTAAGGCTGAGTAAATCAAAGTTATTGATTGATATTCGTGAAGAGGATGTGACATGTCACATCCTCTTTTCTTGTTGCCTCCTTTCGCCGTTGCTGGCGGAGCCGTTACTCCTTTACGTTGGGTTTCTGCTGGTCCTTAGGAATCTGCAGTTCCAGGTCCGTACGGTGGGCATAGATGTGTGGCGACATAATCTCAACGCCATTGCTGTGGAAGGCGTCGAGGATGTTGTGATGCAGCTCTGAGTAGATAAGGGGCAGTTTGTCATATTGGTTCGTGTAGGCATTGACCTCATACTCTACGTAGTAGTCGTCAAGTGCCGTTACCAGTACGAAGGGCTCTGGGTGCTGCCGGAGCCCCTTGGTGGCATGGGCGGCATCCAACAATAGCTGGCGTATCTCCTGCCAGCGTACGTCGTAGCCGATAGTGACCTTGGTATGTACAACTAACCCGAAGTTTTGGGCCGAGAAGGTGTAGTTAGTCGTCTGCGACGTCATCAGGCTCGAATTGGGAATCGTGATGACGTTGTTCTTACGTGTTCGGATGCGAGTGACGAGCATGGTCTTCTCAATGACGAAGCCCTCGGTATCGCCATATTTGATGAAGTCGCCCACGTGGAATGGTCGCATGTAGGTCATCACCATGCCTGCCATCACGTTGCCGATGATCGACGACGAGCCCAGTGAGATGATGATACCGATGAAGACTGATACGCCCTGGAATACCTCTGAATTGCTGCTGGGCAATAAGGGCCATATCATGACAATCATGAACGAGTAGCACAGTACACGTAATATGAAATAAGTGGGTTCTGCCCAGTCGGCATAGAATCCGGTTATCTTCAGCCGTCCTGCTCCAATCTCGTTCATCAGGTAGCGGATACCCTTGACCAGATAGCGGAAGCAGATGATGATGACCACGATCTGGATGAACTTTGGCAGGAAACCTACCACAGACTTGACGATGCCCACAAAGGGGTTCCATACGTATCCGATGATGCGGAATGCCAACGATTCTGTCTCCGGGAATATGGAGAATAGTATAGGTATGCAGAAAAACAGCAACAAAAAGATGATGAAGTAGCGCAGCACATTGAATATCGTCAGAAAGACGATGCCGATACGTCGCGTGTTCAGCACCTCGTAGTATTTGACTGTTAACGGACGAACCCGTTTCATGACGAATCTGACGATGCGCAGGCGCCAATGGCGGTAGCACCAGTTGGTGATGCGAATCAGAATGAAGAGTATCAGCAAGATGACGGCAGCATATAGCAGTCCCTTCAGCTTCTGTTGCATGCCGTATTCGTCGTGCAGTTCGTTAATCTTATTCTTGATGATGACGCAGTATTCTGCGCCCAGTTCCTGACGCGTGGTGTTCTGCCAGATGGCGTCGTTGTCAGTAACGCTCATGATGACGTTGGTGCCGGCCATGATATCAGTGGTGTAGTCGCCTTCAAAGACATAGACTGAATCTGGTATGAGTTTGATGCTCTTGCCCGACTCCATGATGGCTTCATTGATGTTCTGCACACGTTCCTCAGGCATCATGCCACCCTTACGGTAGTAGAGGCGGAACAGCGTGTCTCCTTCCACCACGAGGGGTACACCCTGTATGATGTTACGCAGCGAGTCGATGCGGGCTCTGCGCAGTGCCTGTCGTAGCGAGTCTTCACGTGCGCTCTTGCCGGAGTCCTCTAAGCGTTCCTGCATGAGGATGCTCTGCAGTTTCAGTTCCTGAATCTGCATGCGTAGCTCCCGTACCAGCGAGTCGTCCTTGGTGGTCAGCGAGTCGTTCGATGCGTTGGCCTGTGCGCAAACTGTCCATGCGCAGCATATTGTGGCAATAAGGGGTAGTAGTCTTTTCATCATGTCATCTTGGTTTTATGACGGCAAAGATAGGAAAAATAACTGAAAAATCCAAACCTTTGCCTTGAAAAAGCACATAAAAGACGATTGAGCCCACTGTTTGGGTGGACTCAATCGTTCATGCTGCAATAATGTTTAATCTTTAATATTCTCTGAAATATAATGTTTTTATACCAAGTGCTCAATCAGGTCGGCACGGTCGCCAGGCAGCATGTCGATGACGGGAATCTCGATCATGGTGTAGCAACCTGGCTGCAGACGCATCGAGGCACGCGCCACGTTGACCAGTACCTGACCGGTCAGTGCCGGGTTGTTAATCTGCATGTTGAACTCCAAGCGCTGGTTCTGGGTCTGTCCGCTGACACCCTTGCGAACCAGGTTCACGCCATGTCCCATATCGCGAACATCATCAACGCTCTCCACCTGGAAGACGTGAGTCTCGTCGTTGGCAAAGTATGGGTCTGCCTTGATGTCCTTGGTAACCTGCTCCAGTGTGAAGCCATCCTCCAGCTCTACGTAAACCATACGACGGTGGATGCCTTCGCCCAAGGGGATGGTCATCGACAGGGCATTCTTCACGCCAGCCTTCGAACGGACGCAGACGGAGTGACCCATCGACATGCCCGGGCCGAAGTTGGTATAGCTCAAGCCCTTGGGAGCCAGACTCTGCATCAGCGTGCGAACAATAGAGTCGCTACCTGGATCCCAGCCGGCAGCAATGACGCTAACGGTGTTGCTCTGCTTGTTAATCTCCATCAGACGCTCGCGATAGCCACGGATATTGGTGTGGATGTCGAACGAGTCAACAGTATTGATGCCTAAAGGCAGAATCTGCTTGGCATATTCTTCGCATGAGCGGGTAGGGGTAGCCAAAATGGCTACATCCACGTCCTTCAGTTCCTTGATGTCTTTCACAACGTCGTACTGAGCCAGTTCTGCGGGCTTGTCAACAGCTCCGTTTCTGCGTACCACACCTGCTACTTCGAAGTCGGGAGCGGCCTCGAGAGCCTGAATTGCATACTTTCCAATGTTGCCGTAACCAACGACGGCGGCTCTGATTTTTTTCATCTCTTTTAGTATCTTGTTAGTTGTTTCAATCTTTTTGGTGTGCAAAATTACATCTTTTTCTTGAAATGCGTATCAAAAAGACAGAAAAATTTGCAAAATACCTACATTTTGTTATTCTGCATCATCTTTTTGCTTTAAAATACAATAAATATACGTGCGAGCCGTTTATTTAGATGTATTAATACATTTTGTAAAGACTATGATTGAGTACATTAAGGGTGAGTTGACCGAACTAACCCCTGCATTGGCTACGGTAGAAGCCGCAGGCGTGGGTTACGGACTGAACATTTCGCTGACAACCTATAGTGCTATACAGGGCAAGAAGGATGTCAAGCTATATGTTTATGAGGCTATTCGCGAGGATTCTCATTTGCTGTATGGCTTTGTGTCAAAGAAGGAGCGTGAGATGTTCGAGTTGCTGATTACCGTGAGTGGCGTGGGTGCCAATACGGCGCGTATGATGCTCTCGTCCATGAGTGTCAGCGAACTGTGTTCCGCTATCTCGCGTGGTGACGAACGCCTGATCAAGGGTATCAAAGGCATTGGCAAGATGACCGCCCAGCGTATCATCGTCGACCTGCGCGACAAGATTGTGGCGTTGGGTATTGCCGACGAGATTCCTGCTGGTGGAACGGTGTCTGCCCCTGTGAACAATGCCGTTCGCGACGAGGCGGTGGCTGCTCTTACCATGTTAGGCTTTGCACCAGCGCCAACGCAGAAGGTCGTTGTGGCCATCCTGCAGGAACAGCCTGACCTGCCTGTTGAACAGGTGGTGAAACTGGCTTTAAAGCAAATCAAATAAGTTTTGAAGCGAGTCCTCTATATATTGGTAGTCTTGCTGAGTGTAACGGCATTAGCCATTACGCCGCAGGATGATAAGACGCAGAAAGAGAAAAAGTCTGCGGCTAAGGCTCAGCCTGTGCTACAGGTAGAGGACGAGACGATACCTGACTCACTGCTGCATCCACGCTGGAAGATACAGAAGACGGCACCTATCGAGGTGGCCGACCTCGACTCTTCTTCCCTTGATTTGCACCTCCCGTCGAATATCCGTCAGCAGGTGGAGTATGACGACTCGCTGGATGTCTATAGGATTGGCTCGAAGATGGGCGACTCTTATCTGAATGCCCCCATTCTGATGACGCCAGAGGAGTATCGCCTGTGGAGCGAGAAGAAGGAACGTGAGGCTTTCTTCCGCAAGAAGGATGCCGAAAATGTCGCATCGAAGGGTAAGGATAAGTTCTCGTTTGCCGATATGCACTTCGATTTGGGACCTGCCGAGAAGATCTTCGGTCCTGGTGGTGTGCGTATCAAGACGCAGGGAACAGCCGAGCTGAAGTTGGGTGCCACGTTGAAGAATATCGACAACCCCTCGCTGCCTGAGCGCAACCGTAAGACCAAGAGCGTTGACTTCGACGAGAAAATCAATCTGAATGTCAATGGTAAGGTGGGCGACAAGGTCAATATGAACCTCAACTACAACACCGATGCCACGTTCGACTTCGATACCAAGAACCTGAAGCTGCGCTACGAGGGTAAGGAGGATGAAATCATCAAACTCGTCGAGGCTGGTAATGTCACCTTCCCCTCCAACAACTCGCTGGTAAAGGGCGCATCGAGTCTGTTTGGTATCCGTACGGACATGCAGTTTGGCAAATTGAAACTGCAGACGGTGGTGTCACAGAAGAATTCTACCACCAAGAGCGTGGCGTCGAAGGGTGGTACACAGCTCACCCCATTCGAGATTGACGTAGCCAACTATGAGGAGAACCGCCACTTCTTCCTGGCAAACTATTTCCGCGAACACTACGATGCCGCCATGCAGCAGTTGCCTTACCTGATGACCGGTATCGAAATCAGCCGTATCGAGGTCTGGGTCACCAACAAATCGGGAACGACCTCGAACTCACGTAATCTCATTGCGATGGCCGATTTGGCCGAGAGCCAGCCGGGTAAAAGCCAAGGAGGCTCTGCCCTGCCTGACAATGATGCCAGTAGCTTGTATTCGAATCTGACAACCACCTATGCCGGTGCTCGTGACATCGACCAGGCTTCAGCCATCCTCGATGCCCGCTTTACGGGTGGTGTCGATTACGAGAAACTGGCCTCTGCCCGCCTGCTGAACACTTCTGAATATACGCTGAACAAGGCGTTGGGTTATATCTCACTGAAGTCCAGTCTGCAAACCGATCAGGTGCTGGCTGTGGCCTTCGAATATACCTATGGTGGCAGAACCTATAGGGTGGGTGAGCTTGCCAGCGACCATACCAATGCCGGCGAGGCCCTGTTTGTGAAGTCGCTGAAGAATACGTCCAACAATCCGCAGCAGTCCAACTGGTCGCTGATGATGAAGAACGTGTACTATCTGGCCTCGAACGTTGAGAAGACCAAGTTCCGTTTGGACATCAAGTTCCAGAGCGATACCTCAGGTGTGTACCTTACTTATATTCCGGAGGTCAAGGATATCACTTTGTTGCGCGGATTAGGTTGCGACCGTCTGGACAATAACAACAAGGCTCATCCCAATAGCGTGTTCGACTTCGTGGAGGGCTATACCGTATCGAACGGTCGTGTCTTCTTCCCCACAGCCGAACCTTTTGGCGCTACACTGAAAAGCTTCCTCATGCGCAATGGCGTGAGCGAGTCGGTGGCCGCCAAGTATGCTTTCCAGGAACTCTACGATACCACACGTACTGCTGCCAAGCAGATGACGGATAAGGATAAGTACCTGCTGGTGGGTCAGTTTAAGGGCACGTCAGCCAATGTCATCTCGTTGGGTGCCTATAATGTGCCTCAGGGTTCCGTCGAGGTCACGGCTGGTGGTGTCAAACTGACGGAAGGCTCCGACTATAGTGTCGATTACTCGGCTGGCGAGGTCACCATCTTGAACCAGAGCATTATCGATGCTGGTACGAGTGTCAATGTGTCGTTGGAGTCGAATACGGACTATGGCATGCAGCGCAAGCGTATGTTCGGCGTCAACTGGGAGTACGACTTCTCCAAGAACTTCCAGATTGGCGGTACGTTCCAGCATCTTTCCGAACAGGCCCTGACCTCGAAGGTCGTCATGGGTTCAGAACCTTTGAAGAATACCCTGTGGGGATTGAACATCAACTGGAAGACTGAAAGCCAGTGGTTGACGAAGATGCTCGACAGACTGCCGCTCTTGCATTGTACGCAACCCTCGCAAATCTCCTTCACGGGTGAGTTTGCCCAGCTCATAGCGGGTACGGCCAGTGGTACGCAGGACAATGCTTCGTATATCGACGACTTCGAGAATGCCAAGAATGGTATCTCTGTGCTTGAGCCTAAATCGTGGGTGCTTTCCAGCGTTCCCAACATCTTTGCCGAGTATAACGACAAAGACTCTGTGACGAGTGGCTTCAACCGTGCCCTGCTGTCGTGGTATAACATCGACCCGTTGTTCACCGAGCGCTCTTCATCGTTGACGCCCAGCCATATCAAGAGCGACCTTGACCAGTTGTCGAACCACTATGTCCGTGCCGTCTATGTCAGCGAGCTCTATCCCAACCGCGACCAGTCCACCTATAGTGGTGCCACTAACAAGTTGCCTATCCTCAATATGGCTTACTATCCGCAGGAGCGTGGTCCGTACAACCTGTCCACCGATATCAACTTCGACGGAACACTCCGTAACCCGATGCAGAAGTGGGGTGGTATGATGCGTAAGCTGGATACGAACGATTTCGAACAGGCTAATGTCGAGTATATTGAGTTCTGGATGCTCGACCCCTTCATCTATACTTCACAGCAACCCGATGCCGCCGACTATGGTGGTGACTTGTATATCAATCTCGGTGAGGTCAGCGAGGATGTGCTGCGCGATGGTAAGAAGTTCTACGAGAGCGGTATGCCTGTCGATGGCACCAGCACTTTCCAGTATTCGCCCTGGGGTAAGATACCCGTACAGGCCACCCAGACATACGCCTTTGCCACGACCAGCGGTGCTCGCGCCAAGCAGGATGTGGGATTGAACGGCCTGACGGACGAGGAAGAACGCCGCCAGCCAGCCTATGCCAACTTCCTGAATGGCATCAACGTCAACGACAGCCTGCGTGCTGCCTGGAATGCCGACCCTGCCAACGATAACTACCACTATTTCCGTGGGGGCGACTTTGACGAGCGGAAGACCAGTATTCTCGACCGCTATAAGCGCATCAACATGCCGCAGGGCAACTCGCCCGACTCCGACCAGCAGACGGAAGGTTATGATACCTCGTACAAGACCTATCCTGACGTGGAGGACATCAATCAGGACTATACCCTCAACGAGTATGAGCGCTATTTCCAGTATAAGGTAAGCATACGTCCTGAGGACATGCAGCTGGGTCGTAACTTCATTACCGACATCCGCGAATATACTGCGCCGCTGCGTAATGGCAACAGGGAACAGGTGCGCTGGTATCAGTTCCGAATCCCGCTCACGCAATACGACGACCGTGTGGGCGGCATTACCGACTTCACCAGCATCCGCTTTATGCGTATGTTCCTGACGCAGTTCCAGAAACCTATCGTGCTGCGCTTTGGTTCGCTCGACCTGGTACGTGGCGAGTGGCGTGTCTATCAGCAGGCGCTGACCACTGGCTCGAACAGCGGTACGCTGGAGGTCAGTGCTGTCAATATCGAGGAGAACAACGACAGGCGTCCTGTCAACTACGTCCTGCCTCCAGGCATCGAACGTGTCACCGACCCCAGTCAGCCACAGCTGACCGAAGCCAACGAGCAGGCCCTGTGCATGGTGGTGAAGAATCTGAGCAAGGGCGAGTCGAAGGCCGTCTATCGTAACACCACCCTCGACCTGCGCCGCTATCGCCATCTGCAGATGTATGTCCATGCCAACCACTTGATGAACGACGTGACGGGTTTGGTCGACGATCAGTTGGCAGTCTTCGTACGTATCGGCTCCGACTATAAGAACAACTACTACGAGTATCAGATTCCTTTGAAGCTGACGCCCGATCGCAACGATTACAACCGCTTCAATGCCGAAGACTGTCGTGCCGTCTGGCCTGAGGCTAACATGCTGGACATCAACCTGTCGCTGTTTACGGCTCTGAAGAAGGCCCGTAACAAGGCGCGTGCATTGGGTACTGCCAGCTATACGATGGAGTTCTCTGACTATGATCCCGACCACCTGAACAACCGTATCAGCATCATGGGTAACCCGACGTTAGGCGAGGTGAAGACGATGATGATTGGTGTGCGCAACATCTCAGGTAGTCCGAAGTCGGGCGAAATCTGGGTTAACGAGTTGCGCCTGCAGGATGTCTCCAATAAGGGTGGCTGGGCTGCCTCTGGTGCCTTGAACATGCAACTGTCTGATGTGGGCTCACTGAATCTGACGGGTAAGATTATCACCGAGGGCTTCGGTGGCTTGGAGGAAGGCGTCATGCAGCGTACGACGGATAACTACAAGACCTATTCGTTGACAGCTAATGTCGAGCTGGGTAAGTTCTTCCCCGACAAGGCTAAGGTGACGGCACCGCTCTACTATAGTGTGACGAAGGAGGAGACGCGTCCTAAGTATAATCCGATGGATACCGATATGGAGTTGGACGACGCCCTGGATGCCATGACCAGTCAGGAACGCGACAGTATCGAGTCGATAGCGGTTACTAAGACCACCACGACCAACTTCTCGCTGTCGAATGTGCGTGTGGGTATCAAGACCAAGCGCCACCCCATGCCTTACGACCCTGCCAACTTCTCGTTCTCCTACAGCCATCGTCATAGCCACCGGTCGGGCGAGACTGTTGTCTATGAGAACGATGACGAGTGGCGCGGTTCGTTCAACTACTCCTATACACCTGTATATAAGGCATGGGAACCATTCAAGAATTCGAAGTCGAAATCGAAGTGGATGGCCTTGCCAAAGGCCTTCGGTCTGAACTGGTTGCCACAGAACGTGACGTTCAATACGGAGATGTCACGCTCGTATAACGAGTTGCAGGAGCGCGACATGGACAACCTGTCCGGCGCCAAGATTCCTGTGCAGTGGAGTTCGTCGTTCTTGTGGAATCGTGACTTCACGCTCCGCTGGGACCTGACCAAGAACCTGCACATGAACTTCCAGTCGGGTACGCGTGCCGAAATTGAGGAACCTTACGGCAATGGTCTGCCCATCAACAAGGACCTCTATCCCGACCGTTATAGTGCCTGGAAGGATTCTGTATGGCATAGCATCAAGCGCTTTGGTACGCCGCTCGACTATCGTCAGACCTTTACGGCCTCTTATCAGTTCCCACTGAACAAGTTGCCGATTCTGGACTGGCTGACAGCCGATGCCAACTATACGGCCAACTATACATGGCAGCGTGGTACGGAACTGGAGGATGGCACCAATCTTGGTAACACCATTTCCAACAATCGCCAGCTGACCATCAATGGTAATCTGAATATGGAGACGCTCTACAATCACTTCCCATTCCTGAAGAAGACCAACGAGCGCTTCAAGAAAGCCATTGCCAAACCGAATAAGACCGCCAAGGCGGCTGCCAAGAAGAATGACAAGAATACCAAGGACGCGGCCAAGAATGGTAAGAATGCCAAGGATGGTGCGGCCGCAGGGGCAGCCAGCGGGAAAGCCCCCAACAAGACGGATGCCCAGCTGCCCAAAAACAAGAATGCCTTCCAGAAGGAGCTGACGCTGAAGCTCGACACCACGCTGACCGTCAGCCATAACAAGAAGTCGAAGCGTCTCATCGTGACGGCTAAGACCAAGGAGGGTAAGACCTATCCTATTAAGTATAAGGTTATAGACGATAATAAGATTCTGATTAAGAATAAGGATTCGGTGGCCATCAAACTCTCTGTGGTGGCCAAGCCGGCAGCCGATAAGGAGTGGTGGTACAAGCCTGCCCAGTCGGCAGCACGTCTGCTGATGATGGTACGCACCATCGGTCTGACTTACCGCAATCAGAAATCGATGTCTGTGCCAGGCTTCATGCCTAATGTCGGCGACGCCTTTGGTCAGCGTACGGGTGGTGTGATGGCACCGGGACTCGACTTCGCCTTCGGTTTGGCTGGCGACTCTTACCTGCAGAAGGCTTACGACAATGGTTGGCTGTTGTTGGTGGACAGCATGGCCTCGCCCGCTGCTACCAATCAGACCAGCGACCTGCAGGTGCGTGCCACCCTGGAACCTGCCCGCGACCTGAAGATCGACCTCAACGCTTCGCGCACTGAGACGAAGGCACGCAGCATCCGCTACTCGTTGGACGGTATGCCCTCTACGCAGAGCGGAACATTCAATATGACCACCATCTCCATCTCCAGTGCTTTCGAGAAGATGGGCGATGCCAACTCGGGCTATCCCTCCAAGGTCTTCGACCAGTTCTGCGACGCCCTGCCTCGTTTCCAGCAGATGGCCAGTGCCCATTATGGTCAGGAGGTGGATGCCTATAGTGCTGCAGTCATGATTCCTGCCTTCCTCGACACCTATACGGGCAGTGGACGCGGCTCACTCGACCTGTTGCCGACCATCGGGAAACTGTTGCCTAACTGGACCATCCGCTATTCGGGCTTGTCGAAGCTGAAGTGGTTCAACGAGCATTTCAAGTCTGTCAACATCAACCACTCCTATAAGTCGGTGTTTGCTGTAGGTAGCTACAATAGCAGTAGCGAGACGGGTTCTGTATTGGGCTGGCACGTGCCTGCCGTGAGCATCAACGAGTCGTTCTCGCCACTCATCGGCGTCGATGTGACCTTCGAGTCAGGCATGACCATGAAGGCCGAGTACCGCCGTACGCGTAACCTGACGCTCTCCATGACCAGCGTACAGATCAATGAGTCGCGCTCAAATGATATCGTGGTGGGCTTTGGTTATAAGATCAGCGACTTCAAACTCTTTGGCAGTGGCACCTCACGAAAAATTAAGAAGGCGCAGCGCGGCAAGTCTGGTAAATCTAGTGACACTAGTAAAACTAGTCAGACTAGTTCTGCTAGCTCAAAGAAAACCGGCATCAACCAGGATCTGAACATGCGTCTGGATATCTCACTGCGCGACCAGGCCGCCATCACCCGCGATATCGCCACACGTACCAGTGCGGCCAGCAGTGGCAACTCGGCACTGAAGATATCCTTCATGGCCGACTATACGCTGTCGCGCCTGTTGACCATGTCGTTCTACTACGACCGTCAGACCAATACGCCATTGCTGTCGTCCAGCAGTTATCCCACTACGACACGTGACTTCGGACTCTCTCTGAAGTTCTCGTTGACGCGCTAATTATATTATTTTTTGTCTAGCGGTAGCAAATTCTTCATTCTTCACTCTTCACTCTTCACTTTTTTTTGTACCTTTGCAGCGTAATTCCTGCAAAGTACAAAAAATATGGATACGATAAAGAAACTTTTTGCACAGAAACTGATGGATATCAAGGCCATCAAGTTACAGCCCAACGAGCCCTTTACGTGGGCTTCGGGTTGGAAGTCACCCATTTATACCGACAACCGCAAGACCTTAGGTTTTGCTGATGTCCGCTCGTTTGTGAAGCTGGAACTCTGCCACGCCATTCAGGCGCATTTCCCTGAGGCTGAGGCTGTAGCAGGTGTCGCTACGGGTGCTATTGCACAGGGTGCCTTGGTCGCTGATGAGTTAGGACTGCCCTATGCTTACGTCCGTCCGAAGCCAAAGGACCATGGCATGGGCAACCAGGTGGAAGGCGAACTGAAGAAGGGCGCTAAAGTCATCGTCGTCGAGGACCTGATTTCTACAGGCGGTTCCAGTCTGAAGGCTGTGGCAGCCCTGCGCGAATATGGCGTGGAGGTCATCGGTATGGTGGCTTCGTTCACATACGGTTTCCCCGTGGCTGAGGAGGCCTTCCGTGAGGCCGGCGTCAAACTCATCACGCTGAGCGACTATGCTGCCGTGTTGGAGCAGGCTGCCGAGACGGGCTATATCAAGTCTGAGGAAATTGAGGTATTGAAGGAGTGGCGCAAAGACCCGTCTGTCTGGGGTAAATAAGTCGTAAATGGTAAATCTGTAAATCGTAAATCATCAAGATGACTAAATTTGAAAGTAGCGTCAAGCAGATACCCTATCCCGTAGAGAATGTGTATCGCAATATCAGCGACTTGAGTAATCTCGAGCGTGTACGTGACCGTATTCCTGAGGATAAGTTGCAGGACTTCCAGTTCGACAGCGACTCCGTGCAGGTCAGCGTGGCACCTGTCGGTACCATCAAGCTCCGTATCATCGAGCGTGAAGAGAACAAGTGCGTCAAGTTCGAGACCGAACAGTCGCCACTGCCCTTCAACCTGTGGATTCAGGTGCTGCCCGTCAGCGAAACAGAGAGCAAGATGAAGATTACCGTGAAGGCCGACATCCCCTTTATGCTGAAGGGTATGGTCTCCGGCCTATTGCAGGTTGGCGTGGAGAAAATCGCCGACGCATTGTCGCAAATCCCGTTTGAGTGAAGAGTGAAGAATGAAGAGTGAAGAATCGGCTTTCGCCGTAAGATTATGAACAAACTTTGGGAAAAGAACTTTGAGGTGAATGCTGAGATTGAGCGCTTCACCGTGGGTAGAGACCGTGAGATGGACCTCTATCTGGCCAAGTACGACGTGCTGGGCTCGATGGCCCATATCACCATGTTGGAAAGTATCGGACTCATCGGCAAGGACGAGCTGCCCCTGCTGTTGGCAGAACTGAAGAATATCTATGCCGTCGCTGAGCGTGGCGAGTTCGTCATCGAGGATGGGGTGGAGGATGTACACTCTCAGGTCGAGCTGATGCTGACACGTAAGCTGGGCGATATGGGTAAGAAAATCCATTCTGGTCGCTCACGTAACGATCAGGTGCTGGTGGACCTGAAGCTGTTTACCCGTCATGAACTGATGGAGGTGGCTGATGGTGTCAAAGTGCTCTTCGACGAACTCATCCAGAAGAGCGAGCAGTACAAGCACGTGCTGATGCCGGGCTATACCCACTTGCAGGTGGCTATGCCCTCGTCCTTTGGCTTGTGGTTTGGCGCCTACGCCGAGAGCCTGACGGACGACATGCTGTTCCTCCAGGCTGCCTATAAGATGACCAACCGCAATCCTTTGGGTTCTGCTGCGGGTTATGGCTCTTCGTTCCCCTTGAACCGCCAGATGACCACCGACCTGTTGGGTTTCGACTCCATGGACTATAATGTGGTCTATGCACAGATGGGACGTGGCAAGATGGAGCGTAATGTTGGCTTTGCCATTGCCACCATTGCTGGTACATTGGCTAAGATGGCCTTCGATGCCTGCCTGTTCAACTCCCAGAACTTCTCGTTCGTCAAGTTGCCCAAGGAGTGTACGACGGGCTCCAGCATCATGCCGCATAAGAAGAATCCCGATGTCTTCGAGCTGATTCGTGCCAAGTGTAATAAGTTGCAGGCACTGCCCCAGCAGGTGACACTCATCATGAACAACCTGCCCGTAGGCTACTTCCGCGACCTGCAAATCATCAAGGAAGTGTTCCTGCCTGCCTTCGACGAGTTGAAGGACTGTCTGCAGATGGCCGCCTATATCATTAACAAGATTGAGGTACGCGAGGACATTCTCGACAACCCCATGTACGACCCCATGTTCAGTGTTGAGGAGGTCAACCGCCTCGCAGCTGAGGGCATGCCCTTCCGTGATGCCTACAAGAAGGTGGGACTCGACATTGAGGCTGGCACCTTCCGTCCCAACAAGGCTATCCATCACACCCACGAAGGCTCGATAGGTAACCTCTGTAATGACCGCATCTGTGAATTGATGAGTACTGTTCGCAAGGGTTTTGCCTTCGAACGCGTATTAGAGGCAGAAAAGAATTTGTTGAAATGAAACGTCTCTTCACTTACCTCTTACTTCTTACCTCTTACTTCTTACTTCTAACTTCCTGTGCGGCCGACAACGAGTACTCCACATGGCCTTGCCGTTTCGCCTACGACAATGGCACCCATCAGGACGCGACGCTGTCTTCTTGTATGGATGTCAATGTGCCTGGCATGTTCTGCCTGATTACGGAGTCGGTGCGCGGGGGAGTGAAGTATCTGAACTTTAAGAGCAACTACAACGCCACGAGCAGCCAGATAGAGACCGAAGCAGAGAAACGGGCGGAGTATATTCTGGGTCTGAACAACGGCATCATCGTCGGTTTCCAGAATGCTGTGCTCGATGCTTTCGGCAATGCCGTCTTCGTGGCCTACGATATGCAGTGCCCCAACTGCGTCCGTCAGTCGGGCAATACGCTGAGTCCCACCTATGGCGTCAGCATGAGCGACAAGGGTATAGCCACTTGTGGAAAGTGCGGACGCAAGTACGACATGAACAGTGGTGGCATCTTGCAGAACGGACAAGAGGGCGACACGGGATTAGAGAAGTATGCTGCCGCTACATCGGGACCGTTTGGTCACCTCAGCGTGTTCCGACACAGATGAGAGTTAAGAGTGAAGAATGAAGAGTGAAGAATCGGCTTCGCCGGTGAAGAGTGAGGAACGAAAAGGTAAAAAATATTAAAAAAGGCGTTGCGGAAGCAAATTCTTCACTCTTCACTCTTCACTCTTCACTTTTTTTTATTACCTTTGCAGCCACTAAGGTCGCCGCGATGGTGGAATGGTAGACACGAGGGACTTAAAATCCCTTGGCTATTGCAGCTGTGCGGGTTCGAGTCCCGCTCGCGGCACGAAAACCGAGACCGTACGTATTTTGGCTCATGTTATTTGAGAACATATCTATTGAAACAGTACTGTTTTTTATCCTCTACGGCATAACAGGAGTGGTGCCCTTCATAGCAGCCCTTTACTTGTTGTTACGTAGGGGTAATGCTTTTATGCCAGGTGTCACGCCGCCTGTGCGGCTGCGCTGTTGGACCATATCGTTCTTTGCTTTGTTAACATTGGCGCATGTATGGTGGCTACTGTTCTACATCTGCTACGGCGACATGTCGTCCAACATCTACGCTAGCGGCATGAGTTCCAAGATTTATCTGGTGTGCGTCATGCTCGACGGTGTGCTGCTGTTCACCACCTTTACCGGTACGTTGCTTGCCATGCTCCAGGACCGTTACCGGCCTGTATGGCCTGTTTGGGTGACTATACTGCCGTTCGTAGTCTTTGGCAGCGTGTTCATGGTCTATCCCAGTGAACTGATCGAGCAGCTTACATACGTTTACATGCTATTGCTCTGCTTGTTATTTTCCGTATATATGGTATTCGCCATCAGACAGTATGGACGCTGGCTGAACGACAACTATGCCGACTTGGAGAATAAGAAGGTGTGGCTCATCCAAGTGGTGTCGCTCGTCTGCATGCTGATGTTTGTACTCTATACACTTGCAACTAACTTGGTCTTAATCTTTTCCATACATTTCGTCGAACTCGTCCTTGTCGGCCTCTTACTGTGGCGTGTGGAGACGCTGCCGGAACTCAACAGCCTCACCCCCGACTCCGCTCCGATAGGAGAGGGGAGTGAAGACCTTCCAGACAGCAGCAAATCCACGACAGAACTATCTGCGCCCCTCGCCCCTTTGAAAGGGGTTGGTGGTGAGGCTCTCGCCAATATCGAACAACTGATGGATGAGCGCTGTGTGGGTGGGCAGCTTTACTTGCAGCACGACCTCTCCCTGCTCCAGCTGGCCCAGACTCTTGGTATCAACCGCTTCTATCTCAGCCAGTATTTCTCCCGTCAAGGCACGACATACAATGCGTATATCAACGACCTCCGCATCCAGCACTTCATGCGTCTCTATCGCGAGGCTGTCCAAAATGGGCAGACTATTAGTGCCCAGCAGCTGGCCAACGACAGCGGCTACCGCAGCTACAGCACCTTCAGCCTCGCCTTTAAGCAGCGCATGGGAAAGAGTGTGACGGCTTGGATGCGTGAACAGGCCTCATAAATGGCCTCATAAATAGCCTAATAAGTTGTGTGACCTAAAATAATAAACTATGCAGACAAGATTCAAAAAGGGAACTAAGATTTTCGACATCGTTATTACTGCCGTGGCAGGTATGCTCTCGGTAGCTGTTATGCTCTATGGAGTAGCCTATTTCGGCCTGAAGGAGGCGTGGCCGGAACTGGTCCTCAACCTGTTTTACGTGGCCTGTCTGGTCATGATTGGAATGTATTTCTTCAACTATCGCATCACCACCCACCAGTTCAACTACTGGTGTTCCATCTCCGTGGGTATTACGGTGCTGCTGCGCGACATCCTCTTCCCGCCGCCCTTGGCCTTCTACGCGCTCCATGTGGTATGTCTCGTCCTCGCCGTGCTGCTGCTCTGTACGCTCACCTTTTTCTACGCCCGCAGAAACTGGAAGAGCTATACCAAGCGTAACCTGTGGACCATCTGTGTCATCGACATACTCATTGCCACGCTCTACAACTACGACATCTACATCGAGCCCTTCAGCGAATATACCAACTATATGCTGACGGAAATCTGGATACGTCCCACCATCACCTACGGACTGGTGGCGTGTTTCGTAACGGAGTCAGAGGCAGCAAAACATGAATAGATATGTACGGACAACAAGCTGCCGAGTTTCTTCAGCTGTTCATGCTCTTCGGTGAAGGAGCAGCGACGGCCGTCATTGCGTGCATCTACCTGCTGCTGCGTCGGGGTAATGCCTTTGCCCCCGAGGTTACGACGTCCTCACGTTTGCGGCGATGGACTATAGCCTTCTTCGCTGCCGTGGCTTTAGGCCATGTGTGGTATATGCCTATCCTGTACCTCACTGCCGAAGAGGATATCCTGCTGGCCAATATGGTGGGTGTATTGCTCGACTTCCTGACCATTTTCCCATTGGCTATCATCATCTTGTTCTCTATGCTGCAGGACCGCCAGCGACCGCTGTGGCCGGCCTTTGTCATGGTTGCGCCGCTCGTGGCAGGAACAGTGTATGCTATTGTCGTCCGTAGCGATGACATCTTGTCGGCTCTTCAGGTCTATCTGCTGCTGTTGGGCATAGGCTTGATTATCTATATGGTACGCGAGGTCAGGCACTACGGGCGCTGGTTGCGCGACAACTATGCAGACTTGGAGCACAAGGAGGTTCGCCAGAGCTTTATGGCGCTGACCATCATCCTGCTGGTGTTCTTCGTCTATGCAAGTGGGTTCGGGGGTGATGCTTACGAATACATCGTTCAGTTGTGCGGCATATTCCTTATCTGCTATCTCCTGTGGCGTGTAGAGACACTCAGCGACCTGACCATTCCCAAGTATAAGCCCACGCCTATAGATGTTGACAGCATTTCAGCGGATGACATGGAAAACGATGAAGCCTCGCAAATGGCTCGTGACAATACCATCAGGCCGTTGTTGCAGCGCTACTGCATCGAGGCGCAGCTCTACCTCCAGCACGACCTGACCCTTTCCCAGTTGGCGCAGGCTGTCGGCACCAACCGCTTCTACCTCAGCCGCTATTTCTCCCATCAGGGCATCACATACAATGCCTATATCAATGACCTTCGCATCAATCACTTCGTCAGCCACTACCGCGATGCCGTCAACGCCCAAGAGTCCTTCACTGCCCAGCAATTGGCCAGCGACAGCGGCTACCGCAGTTACAGCACCTTCAGCCTCGCCTTCAAGCAGCGTATGGGAAAGACTGTAAAGGCTTGGATGAGCGAATCTGTTTAGTCGCACAGATTGCACGGGTCACACAGATTATTTTTGTTTTAAGGAAAGAAATGACCAAAAATTATCCAGAAATTAATAGTGCGCCCCGTATGTAATCAAATAATTCGCAAAATGTTTGTTATATTAAACATTTTTATTTATCTTTGCACCTAGAAAGTGTTTATCGCGATTAACATATATAGCCGTAATATGTTTAGCGTGGATAACGCATTCTTATAAAAAGTGTTTATTAAGATTAACAAAGTAATAGTATGGAGAGTCTGTTTAAACGTCATGATGCCTATCTTTCAAGAGTGCCGATGGAGTACATCCGTGATTTCATGCAACACATCAACTGGAATTCGCGGCTTTTGGTTATCCGCGGTCCTAAAGGTGTGGGGAAATCAACGCTGATGCAACAATACATCAAGCAGCATTTTCCGACGGGCGACCGCCATGTACTCTATTGTTCTGCCGATACGAACTATTTTTCTACCCACACGTTGCTCGACCTAGCAGAAAGCTTCGTCATGATGGGTGGGAAATGGCTTTTCATAGATGAGGTACACAAATACCCGGGATGGAGTCGGGAGATTAAGGAAATCTATGACCTCTACAATGAATTGCACATCGTGTTGAGCGGTTCGTCACTCATTCAGATAAACGACGGACAGGCCGATCTCTCACGCCGCCTTATGCCATACGATATGCCTGGGTTGTCGTTTCGAGAATTCATACATCTTGACACAGGACTCGACATCAAGCCCGTTTCGTTGGAACAATTGTTGGATAAGCCATCAGAGGTTTGTATGGATATCATATCTAAGTGTCATCCTCTGGAGCACTTTGGGCGCTACCGCCAGTTTGGGTATTATCCATTCTATTTTGAAGAGAAGCAGGAGTATTACGACAAATTGGAAAATACGGTCAACTACATCGTTGATGTGGAGCTAACAAAATATCGCAGTCTAGATGTAGGTTACACCCGTCAAGTCAAGGCACTCCTTCATGTAATCTCTCAAATGACGCCATACGAGGTAGACATCTCGAAACTTTCAAAAGCATCAGGCATCAGCAGGCAGTCAACACTCAAATACCTCACAAATCTGGAGGAGGCCAATCTTATTCGTAGGGTGTTTACCAACTTAATGACTGTCACAGACTTACAGAAGCCAGACAAAATATACCTCGACAATACTAATCTGCTCTATACTCTCAGTCTGGAGAAACCTGAAATTGGAACAGTGCGCGAGACCTTCTTTGCCAACCAACTGGCATCGGCAGGACACAAAGTGGAATACGCAGGCTATAAGAAAGGCGATTTTCGTATTGATGGCAACATCGTCATCGAGGTTGGCGGACAGGACAAGGGGTTCAGTCAGATTTCAGGTCAAGATAATGCTTTCGTAGCTGCCGACGACATAGAATCGGCCTATATGGGTAAGATACCCCTTTGGGCCTTTGGTTTTTTATATTAGCGAGAAATCAGTCTTTCTATATAATAATATCTACCTGTGCTTCCAGAAAGATTTTTATTTCAATAGCTGCCAACAATACTATTGATAATTGTAAAAGTTTCAATGCAAGAACAGCAATAGGAAAAACGAAGATGGAAGACATCAAGAAATGGAGGGCTGACAACCTGTTGCCTAACCCCTCCATTAAAAGAATGAATGTACTCAAAAAAGTAAGTTAACTCATATTGATTAACTTAACACCCTAGGACGGTTCCTTTTGTGTACTTAAAAAAACCGCCGAGATGTAAGTCCCGGCGGTTTTACTTCGTCATCATTCATGAACGGGATAAGCGTTCATTTCTGGATAGACACATCCGTGTAGCTCTTTTGCTTGCTTCCCTTGTCAGTGAAGGTAAAGCTGCGGCTCGTGATGTTACGATGACACCAGTCGGTAGGATACTGATTGTAATATTTCCTGACTTTTTCCTTCGGATGAAACTCGTTGCTTTGACAGAAGTTAAGAAGCGCCTTAAATTGATTACTATATCCGTCACCAAATTGTTCGTGAGTCCAGTGCATACCTATGACGCACACATAGTACCAGTCTGCTTTAAGAAAATTATGAGCGTGATCTCCCTTATCCTTGTCCATGACGGTTGGCGTGCCGATGAGTTGGTCATCTTTGGTAATCTTAAATTTGTTCAGTGCCTTGAACTTGAAATGCGAGGCGTCTTTGTACTGCGACTTAATCGTGTGCAGCTCCAGGTCGTACACCTTATTGTAGAGTTCTTCCCCCTTGACCAGGTAGATGTAGGGTACCCACTTGTCCGTAATCAACGTCCATCTCAACTTGTCTGCCAACAGGAAACCCACGGGAGCGTACGTGCCAAATAGGATGTTGGTTTCATCATCAATTTTTTCTTTCCAAGCAAAATTTTGAAAGTTATACATGTTAACTTGTTCCAATGGATTGGACTGTTGAAATTCTGGAATATACTCGTATGAGGCGATGAGCGTGTTGACAAGCGAAGTGCGGATGTAGTTGTCCTCGGGCACCAACTGACGGATGTAATTCGCGTTTTTCGTGTCAGTCATCCTTTTGACCACGCTGTTCCACATAGTGCCGTTGCACACCACGTTCTCAAGCCAGTCGCCCAGCACCTCGGCCTTAGCCATATCGTCGTTGTAAACGGTGTCATTGCCCACACCTTTCCATGTGAACTTGCCCTTGGTGTGAGTGTCCTGGTCGTTGACGGTGATGAAGCGAGCCTCCTGACCGTATTTGTGCTTCGACACGCAGACGTAGAAGCGGTTCTTATACTTCACAATATCGCCGCACTTGTAGTAGGGCTTGCCTTTGGCATTCTCGCCCAGCTCCTTGACGAGCCGGATTTCCTGTAGTACAGGTATCTGCCGAATCTTGACGCTGATGGTGCCCAGCGTGTTACCTTCGCCGTGGCTGTATTCTACAGTGCCAACTTGGC
>JAEEGJ010010974.1_pt1 | contig 23229 bp, 19 predicted proteins | sample 8958761 | NCBI WGS metagenome assembly JAEEGJ01 (sample SAMN16246546, study PRJNA631951) | gut metagenome | biome: gut microbiome; feature: rumen; material: RS-attached | host: Bos | place: Iran: Karaj | collected 2018-10 | reverse complement strand
ACTTCGAGAAGAAAGTTTCCAAAGTCGTTCCTGTGAAAAGCTCAAAACCCACTCCGCGCAACCCCCGAGGGGTGCCAAGGCATTAAACCTATCACCATGAAGTCCACTATCCACATCGAAACCTACACCATGGCCGCGTACCGCGCCATCCGTCCCGCCGTAGTTGCCTCCAATGTCGGCACCTTCGGCGTGTGTGGCCTCACCATATCGGCCACCATCAAACAGTCTGATTATGCCTACCTCGTCGATGTCGTCAACCATGCCGCTCAAAGCGCTGGCATCCATCGCTCCGAGTACAACATCATTGCCCTGCAAAAAATCCCTAAAACCCAGTAGGGGTGACAGAACATAGGCAGGCGATGTCAACCCCTGCTCTTCGTTGAACATAAAGGCGGCGTCAATTCACCGTCCCATCACTGTCCAAGTCCTCCCGATACGACAGCAGCACCAATTCCCGAGCTTCATTGATAATGGGTTCACGCTCGTCAAGAATAGCCTTCAAGGCATCCGCATACGCCTTCACTGCCTCATCGGTCAACCCGTCGTCCAACAGGTCGTCCAATGCAGCCAGTTTCTCATCTATCCTCGCAAGCTCCGCCTTCAGTTCCTTCAGGCGAGCAACCAATATGCTTTTGTCCATTGCAGTCTTTGTTATGACAAAAAGAAGGCGCAAGCTTCATCGCCCACCTGCATCAGGCTCTGGAAAACCCCTACAAAATGGTACGATTCGCTCGCGCCCATGGACGCGAGCCTTATCGTCCTGTTCCCTTTTGTAGTTATTTTCGCTTTGAAATTTTCCAGATTTCGATGCAGCGGAACAAGAGCGTAAAGCTCTTTCTTATGTTTTAATCGCCTACAAAAGTAAACCTTTTTTCGGCTTGTCATGTCAAAATCCATGAAAATCTGTTTTTTTGGCCGCTCGGTTTTTCCCCAACTTCCTCAACTTCCTCATTTTCCTCAACTCGTTTTCGTGAGGAAAAACCAGGCATAAGCCACCGACCATGAGCCTATTTGTTCGTTACTTTCACATACAATTCAAGGATCCTGTTCAAGGTGGCTTTAAGCGTCGCGTCCATCTGCTCATTCCTAAACAGCCTGTCCCACCACGACCTGTACGGCCTAAAGTCTGAATCCTCGATGTAGTGTGCCAGGTCAAGAGCTTCTTCCAATTGCGTGCAGAAGGCAAAAGTCACCATGTTTTCAAGGTAATCGTTGTGCCACAAATACTGCGCAAATGCTCTGCGATAATCGCTGTCAGTGACCCCGTAATCCCTCATCACTTCGCAAATATGCTTGAAATCATCCAACTTCTTGTTGGTGTCCACTATGTCCTCATCGAGAGCTTCCAGCGTCTCTTGCGGCAGCATATAAGTGGTATAGCTAAAACTGATAACCAGTTTCGTCGTGACTGATTTCACGGTCTCTTCGCTCGGTTTCCGCTTGCCATTTCTAAAGGCTTTCAGCATCTTAATAGCATCAGCGCACTCTTCCACATACTTCCCGCCCAAATTCTCCGACATCAACGAATGATGCACAGTGATTTTCGTCTGTTTTCTGTGCTGCAACGGTTTCTGTTGCAGGAATTCCTCTTCAGGAATCTCCAGCTCAATCAAATCCTGAGCAACCTTGCGAAGCAGCTCAAATCTTTTGTTGACTTTTGCCCTGTCAGCTTCAATATGGCTGATGGCCTCTGTAGGTGTAAGAATCATGGACTGTCAGTTTTGAAACAACAATCATTTCCTTTGTCGATGCAAAACTACAACCTATTAGTTCAGCGATGTTGAACCTATCGGTTTTTCCTTGCTTTCTTCATCGCCTCATACTTCTTGCTATACGTCTTCTCCATCAACCCATAAAGCCCGTCTCCAAAGCAAATGAATCTCGCTTCGTCATTGTTGATGCTCGTCACGACATTTCTTTTATTGGTCTCAGGATAGACTTTCAGCACCTTCTTCATGATTTTATCAATATGTACCGGTCTTTTGGCCTCACTCAAAACATCGGCCACTAATTGTCTGATGGTGCCTCGATACACATGATTCCACTCAGTTAAGGTATATTTCATAGTCTTCCCAATGGGCTTTATACCCTCCGAACGCAATACCTTTAACTTGAATCTTTCTAAACCCAGGTCATTGACCTCAGGGTGTTTCTTTATCAATGCCGCATATAGGTCTTGAAGGTTCATCGGTTTACCTTTCTTACGCAGTATCCGTGTCACCTCATACACCACATCAACCCCCTGTGGTGGCAACACGATGTTGCCTGCCTCATCGACGACCAACCCGTATGCCTTGTGGATGATGATCGGGATAGCATCCATATACAAACGCTTCTCTATTTCATCCTCTTCTTTCAACAAATCGGCTAGCCGGATGGAATCCGCTTCTCCCTTAATTCGATTATTCAGTCCATTGACTGCTTTACACACTTTATTGATTACAGTGACATGAAGTCGATAATTGACAAGAAAACGCACTTCGTTCACTTTAGCCATTTTCATACTAAAACCATCGGTGCATATCATGGCGAACGACTCAAACGGGATATTCACTTTTTCATTCTCCACAACACTGCGATACATTTCGTCAACATCTGAAATGACAAGAGCTGTGCGGAACTGATAATGTTCCCATCCTTTATCCCTAAACATGTATCTTAGAGAACAGTTATATATCTGCCTAACGCGCTGAGCAGTGAGACTTATCTCTTTCCCTATAGCATTCATAGTCTTTGGATGCCCATCATAAATGCCAGTTGCCATCGCAAAAACCCATTCTTCCCTGTCCGTCGTCTTCATCAGGTATTCCCTCAGCAAGTAGAACATTGGATAATACCCATACTGCTTATAAAAACCAGCAACAAACCAAGCTTGTTTTTCCGTCAGAAATCGATAGTTGTTCGTGACGACGGTCTTACCCAACTCGTCTCCAGAAATGCTTTCGTACAGGAAAAGCGTTTCCTTCATCTCGGCTATCACTAGTGACAAATCATATGAATTATATCTCCAGCAAGGCAAACCACACCATATCTTTCTTATATCTTCTTCCTTTGCCGTAAACAACGCCAAAGCCTTCGAGTAGATAGGCATCACCAGCTTCTTCACGTCAGCGCCCCAATATCCTTTGAAATGTTTCTTGGTCCTATCTTCATAGTCAATCAAAAGTGCTCGTCTTCTAACCTTCAATTCTGGGTCTTTTTCTTCAAGCTCAGCCGCAAAACGTTCGTCGCTAAACCAGATGATTGCCCTTGCTATGACAGCCAACTCATAGGTATAAGTGTCTGTCAGCCCTTTCTCCCTGAGCACTGAATGGATTTCTGAAAGCAGTTGATAGCAATAGTGCTTCAGCTCGTTACTTCTTCGTCCATTAAACCTTTGGGCTAATTCTTGCATGTCACAGAAGAAGTAGGTATAAAACGCCTTACAATCCCCAAAAGTATCATAAAACAGCTTTATGCAATCCAAGGAGAAGTCAAGTAGCGGCCTTTTATAAGCCTCTACAATAATACTCTTCAGTTTGGCTGGAATTTCATCGTAACCATCAAGCTTCTCCAAAAGCTGTACGGCATAATCGTAATTAACCAACCCCATGACACTTTCAAACTCTTTTTCAGTGTACGGGCCACAATTACGCAGCTTTCGCAAGCTTCCTTGGTGATGGCACTGAATAAGATCTCCTACGGTGATAATATCGCAAGCTTTACATATATTCAAAGCTCTGGCCGATATCATCCCCAGTTCAAAGTAAAACTCAATCGGTTTCCTAAGTACAGCCCTTATGTTTGTGCCATCCTTCTTCATAGCTTTCTAATCACAAATCATCAATGGCCGATTGATTAACAGCATCAGAATTAGCTTTGTCATAATACATCAATCTCGCATGGCCTTTACCATATGAGCCTCCAACAAGCGAAAGCTCAATATCACCCAATTCAGTAGTCCAGCCTGTAAACCAAACGACTTCATCATCATTCAAGGCATGCATTTTCAAGCCACTGTCACCTCCCGTATAGGTAGTAAACTCCTCCCTATTAAAATCAGGTTCACCATATTTTGTCGTCAACATCGATTTAAGGTGCTCGTAATCATACACCAATGTTGACCAGGTGTCTTTCTCAGGGAACAGCACAGCAATGCGATTGACGACATCGCAGCTGCTCAGCGTCGAAACCCCGATGATGCAGCCTTTGTATCCGGCAAAATCTCCAGAAAGCAAAGAAACTCCGTCTTTCGTTGTTCCTTCGCTCTTGAATCCCGCTTTCACCATGGCAGCGGTGTACGCCTTCAAGGTGCCGTTAATCGGCACACCCTTGAACGACAGATGCTCTTCCTGAGCCATTACGCCTCCCATAATCACGAGGCAAACTAATGTAAACAATGCTTTTTTCATAGTTGTATAGTTTTTTGATTAGACATTTCTATTTGATAACTCATCTATTTTCCTTTCCCAAACATTGAACTTCCCGCTTCCGACAAAACATAACCCAACACTCCAACCCCGAACAAAATCATTAAAGGCCCCCAAACAATCATGGCCACTATCAATGCTACACCGATAACGCCCAAAATCACCATTAGGATAGTATGAATTATATGATCTATTTCCTCATCAGTCATCTTGTGCTTCTTCTTTTTCTGCTGTTGTGCTTCCACAACATCAAGCTTTTCAGCAAGCGCATCTTCATCAACATGCTCGTTCAGCCTTCTCTCTGCCGCTCTGTACAACTCAAAGCCCCTATCAGTCCAGTCCTCTTTACCTTCCGCTTCTATGGCCTGCATCATGTCCGCGACTTCTTCCGAGACGTTCACGGACAGTTGCATTCTGTCTTCACCTTTTCCTTGTATTAAGACCACTTCCATATTGCTCCAGTTTTAATTTCCTCGCTATCTCGCCAATACCCATATCAGCACCCCCACAGCCACCGCCAATCCCACCGCCAGCAGCGCAATAGTCCGCTTCTGGCCGTTCAGCCTGTTGGCCATCCATTTCACCTTGCCCTTCATGTCGGCCATCTCTTCCACGCTTCGCTTCTCTCGCTCCATGAATCCGGCACGCTCTTCCTTGAAGTCCTTCTCCTGCTTCGTCAGACGTTTCTCCAGATTGGCGATTTGGTCGGCATACTGCTTGCTCACCTGTTGCACCAGCAAGGCCTTCGACTTGGCCTTCATGCTGGCCACGCGCTCCACCATGTCGCTCAGATACTGCCCCAAGGCCGTAGGTGTGGCCACCTCCTTGTCGGCGATTTCCTTGAAGGCAAGCCGCTCTTCAGGATGTCCCACGGCAGAGATGACAGGCGTGTTAAGATGCGCCAGTGTTTCCAACACTTCAAGGTTATCGAGCCGTTCGATGCCGATGCCACCTCCACGCACCACAGCGATAACATCAAAGCCCTTGCTGTCAATATCGTTGAGGTTCTGGCACAGTGGACCAGGCTTGAAGAAGTCGCAGCGGAACTCCGTGAAGTCTATCGCTGCCCGGGCTGCCTGTATGCCAGCCTCGAAGTCCGACAGCGTGATGGAGTTATTGGCCAACAGCAGGGCCACCTTGGGACGCTCATCGGCCAGCAGTCGCTGCTCGATAACGCCGTCCACATTGCGGAAGCCCGTTTGGGCTTTATGCCGCCGCAGCTCGGCCTTCTTCTGGTCGGCCTCGCTGACGGCTTGCTCCTGAAGCTTCTCCACCCGCGTCACGTTGAGCTGTATCTGCACGCTGCCCCGTGGGTCAATCTTGCGTTCAAGAATGCCTATCACCGTGACCAGGTTGCCATCAGTCAAGTTGTCTTGCTTATCCTTGGGCATCCTCAGAGTGATTTCATCCTGTGTGCTTTCATCACGCAGCCCAGCGTAGGCGAACGCCCAGTTCTGGTAGTTCTGCCGCTGCTGGTAGATGCCGCGCAAGCTCACGAGTTTTGCAAACTCGTTCTGCTTGCCAAGGGTCGCATTGAATATCGCTATCAGCTCCGACGGTTTATATTCCGTCACAATGCTTTTGATCTCTTTTGTCTCTTCGTCCATTGTATCTCAATTTGGTTAAGCCCCATCGGGGCGACACGACATTAACCAGGGGTGTCAACCCCTGGCATGTGCACAACGTCGGGCACTAATCCAACGCCCCCACCTCATCCAATTCCGCCGTGTTCTGCGACACCACAAACAAATACATCGCCACCACGATATGTGTGGCCACCACCAGCTCCTGCTCCGTCGAGGTCTCGGCTCCATGCGACTCGTCGTTACGCCAAGTCTTCACCAAATCCAGGTACGTCGCAAAGCTGTGATAACGCTCGTCTGGGTTGTTGCGCAACCCGGCCAAGCTCGGGAACGAGAACACCGCATCCATGAACGTCGGCGCAATGTGGTCTTTCACCGTCGCCCGCATCTCATAGCCGTTGAGGATGTAATACAGCTTCTTCAGGAAGGCCTCGTACTTGCTCACCAAGGTATTGAAATGCCTCCTACGGTCCACCATGCGCATCTTGTCGCTGCAATACAGGTGGTTCAGCGAGTCCTTCAGCAGGTCGTTCATGCCGTCATACTTCGGCAGCGTCTCTTTCACGATGAGCCTCAGCAGCGTGTCCGTCACCTCTGGCAACGGCCTCATCCACTGCTTCAGCGCATCGAACTCCTTGGCTTGGTCTGCAACCACCAACGCTATCAGCTTCTCCGCGTCAAACGGCAACGACTGGTCGTTGGCTGTGTTCTTGGCCATCAGGTCAACCATAGCACTCACAAACGCCTTCGAGAACGGCGTTTCGTCGTGCAGCTCCTTCAGCAAGTCCATGAAGCTCTCGATGTTGCCCTCAGCCTTCTCCATCAGCTTCTCATAGATGAGCTTCGCCAAGATGTCCGGGTTGTTGCCCGCACGGAAGGCCTCAATGATCTCCACATCCTCTTGGATGTCGTCCACGATGCTACGCACCACCTTGTCATGGCTCGTCAGGAACTCCTTGTATGGCTCATTCACGATGTTCAGAATCTCCGCCAGCGTCAGGGTCTCGTCGGGCTTCTTCGCCGTCGGGTCCTGGCCGTTAGTCATCGGCAGAGAGAAATCCTCTGCCTCCAAGGGCAACGCACCGTCGAAGGTCAACTCCTGGCGCAGCTTGTCGAGGTTGATTTGTTCCAAAATCTCCATCGGCAAGGTCTCCTTGGTATAAGGCAGGTATTTGTACAGCATCTTACAGAAGATGTAGAACTCTTCCAGATCCACATCGATGAAGTCCATCACCTGCGACAGGAAACCATAGCTACGCACGTAGCGGTCAACATACTTTCTGAACTTCTCCTTGTCTTCGTCGGGCATCGGCAGCACGTAGTCGTCCACGATGTGCTTCAACATGCCTGGCACGGCGTTCAGGTTGTTGCCAACCACCGCTTCCACCACGGCCTTCACCTCGGCAGGGCTATACACCTTATAGTTATCGATCTTCGTCTTCAGCGTGTACAGTCGCTGCACATCCACCTGTCCCTTCAGGTCGGTACGCTGATAGTATTGTTGGAACGCCTCCTGAACATCCTCCGCATGGTTGCGGAAGTCGATGACCATCGTGTCCGTCTTCTCAATGTTGCCGTCACGATAGCAGCGGTTCAGTCGGCTCAGCGTCTGGATGCACTGGATGCCACCCATCAGCTTGTCCACAAACATCGTGTGCAGCAGCTTTTGGTCGAAGCCCGTCTGGAACTTCTCTGCCACGATAAGAATCTTGTATTCGGGCTTCTCAAACTGCTCCTTGATGGCGTTATCCTTGATGCCGAAGCCGTTCATGCTCTCCTCGGTGTAGCTCTTGCCGTCCAGCTCCACTTTGCCCGAGAAGGCCACAAGGGTCTTGATGGCACCGTTATACTCCAGCTGAATGATTTCATCCACATATTGTTTATACAGCACCGCACTCTTGCGCGAGTCGGTCACTATCATCGCCTTGGCTCTGCCGCCTATCTTATGGATGCTGTGCTGCATGAAATAGGCCACCATCATCTTCGCCTTCTGCCTCATGTTATTCGGGTCAGCGTTCAAGGCTTCCATGATGAGCTTGATGGCTTTCTTCTTCTCGTACTCTTCTTTATAGACCGGGTTCTTCGGCTCCACGCCGCTCCACTGCTTCGTGGCATACTCAAACATCGTCTCGTAAGTCACGTAGTTCTGAAGCACGTCCAGGATGAATTTCTCATCGATGGCCTGCTTCATGGTGTAATAGTCGTGAGCCTCATAGTACACGTCGCCGATGGCCCGCTTCATCTCGTTCGGGTTGTCCTTCGTGGTCTGCTTGCCGAACAGGATATAGGTGCGGTCTTTCGGCGTGGCGGTGAAGGCGTAGAAGCTCAGGTGCTTCATTCGCTGCCTCATGCGCTGCATATAGGCCAAGGCCATGTCATAGCTGCTCATGCCTTCAATCTCTTCACCCATGGCTTTCTGATAGTCCTCTGCCGATGTCAAGGCCTCGGCGAGGTCTTTGGTCGCCTCGTTACCCATCGCCGTGTGCGCCTCATCTACGATGATGGCGTACTTGCGCGAAGTCGTGTTTTGCAGGTACGGCAGCGCAAAGCTGAATTTCTGTATCGTGCTGACGATGATCCTGGCAGGGTTCTCTTCCGACAATGCATCGGCCAATCGTTTCGAGCCACGTCTGATGTCGCGCACCGTCTTGGCCACCTCCTCAAAGGCGTTCACGTCGTCGGCCATGTTGGCGTTCAGCACGATGCGGTCGGTCACCATGATGATGCAGTCGTACACTGGCGTTCCGTCTGCATTCATCGTGTTGGCCAGTTGATGAGCAAGCCATGCCATCGTCTTCGTTTTGCCCGAGCCTGCCGAGTGCTCTATCAGGTAGTTGTGGCCTGCGCCTTCGGTCTTGGCCAAGTCCACGAGCTTGCGCACAGCCCTCAGCTGGTGGAAACGCGGGAAGAAGGTCGTCTTCTCTTTGTCGGTGACCTTCACCTTATACGACTTGATGAAATGCTCGATGATGTTGAGCAAGCTGTCCGCTTGCCAGATGTCGCGCCACAGATATGCCGTGGCATAGTCGCCTTCGATGACGGGGTTCACGCTGTCCTGGTTGAAGGGCAGAAACTCCGTTTCTTCACCCTTCAGGCGCGTCGTCATAAAGGCGTAGTTGTTATCCACCGCAAAATGCACGAGACAAGCCTTCAGGAAGGCGTTGTCCGGCTTGCGGTCTGTCCTGTATTGGCGGATGCTGTGCATATAGTTCTGGTCTGTGAACTCATTCTTCAGCTCCGCCGTGATGATGGGCAATCCATTGCAGAGGATGACCAGGTCAATACTGTTTTGGCTGTCTGCTGCCGCTGTCGAATAACGCATCTGCCGCACCACCGCAAAGCGGTTGGCCTTATACAGCAAGTCAGGCTCCGAGCCTTCGGGGGCCATTTCATCCTTGAAGGCCACAAACCTAATCTCGGTGCCTTTGATCTTGATGCCCTTCTTCAGCACGTGCAGCATCCCCTCGTTGGCGAGGGTGCTGTTATACACACGCACCACCTCGTCCAAGGCACCTGCGCCGTATTCCTTCGTCAGCTTCGCCCATGCCTTCGGCTGGGCTTCCATGAAGTGCTGTAGCTCACCTCGGTCGCACAGGCCTTTGATGTCAAAGTCCTTGTGGTCGCGCTGGCAATACATCGGGCTACCAGCCAAGCATTCCGTGATGTGCTCTTCAAAGCGTTTCTCAGTCAATCCGTTCATAACTGTATGGTTTATTTGTATCTCTTTTTATTCCGCAAAAATAACCCCAACACCTTCACCCTTCCTGAACCTATCGTAAGCACGATAGGACGTAAGCACGTTAGCACCCCGTCCCCCTTTGAAAGGGGGTGGCCGCAGGCCGGGGGATTCAACACACTTTCATCTTTCCCGTCACCACATCCGTGATGAGCGATTGCTTGTATTCTCGCAACAGCTCAATCTCATTCTGAATATTATCAATCTGCCTATCAATCCTGGCACACTTTTCTTCCAATACCTCTACAATCTGCTTTTGCTCTTCTGGAGATGGCACTATAAGCGATGTCGCTTTCAGTATCTGCTGTGTAATACTATACACCTTCACTCCGTAAACTTGCGACCTCACCTGGCTTCTCCATATCGGTGTAGCAAACAAATAAGCAAAATACTTGTTATCCACGTGCTCAATCGATTTCGCGATTACCGTATGATAACCAGCATAGACACCTTCTCTTTCAATATAGAAAGCATTTCCGCTGCCTTCCACATCTTCTGAGGTGTCAGCAAACACAATGTCGCCGATTTCAAGCTTCGCTTTTGAATCGGCTGGAATCAGCTCTTCTGGAATGAATCGAAGCAGATGATCCAAGGTGTGAACATAGTCATTCTGTTTTGAATGAATCTGGCCATAACTAATCACTGGCACACCTTCGTCAACCAAATCCGCTTTCGTAATACTCAATCCCTTATCGGTCTTGAATTTTGACTTGAATGGCATCACATCCCAATGCTCCGGCACCATCCCAATCCATTCCACACCACTGTCCTTCATCTTCGCATCAGGATTCAGTCCGCGCGTCACCGCTTGCGTGATGATGCTTTGCTTCATTTCATTCAGCAGCGCAATCCGCTTCTCCTGTGTGGCCACCACCTTGTCGATGTCCCCACAACGCGCATCCAAGTACGCCGCTATCGCTTCCTGCTCAGAAAGCAAGGGCAAATACATTGTCTGCGACAAATAATCTCCAACCTTCAAATTCTGCAAACCTGTTGTTTGATTGAAAAACAACATATTTATTTTCAACGCATAAAGGGTATTGAAATAGTAATACAGATAATTGCTATCGTACCCTTCTTTGATAGACACCGAATGAATGAAATTCGTGTACGTTGCCCTTTGGTCTGAGTTGACCTTTACAACCCTTCCCACTGGAGTAGCTTCACCTCCTCCAGACTTTTCGATGAGCAAGTCACCTTCTTTCACAATTCTACCTTCAAGCTGTTTAGGCTCGATGTTTCGCGTCGTCAAGTCATCAAGATTCAAGCCTCCATGATCATAGTCAAAATCAGCTATCCGATAACAGATGATGTCATTGTCATCACCTTTCTCGTCATCTCCCCAAACACCAGCAGCCGAGCGCGAAAGCGCATACTTAATCCTGAATTGGTTCCAATGCTCAGGCACTTCTCCAATCCACTCAATGCCGCTGGGCTTATATTTCTCGTACCGCTTCATATTTATTCAGCGTTTTTCAGGTTAGCCAACTCTTTTTCCATCTCACCATCCAAGGCCAACAGCTCAGCCAAGATTTCCTCGGCTGGGCGCAGCGGCTTGTATCGATAGAACACCTTCGTAAACGGGAACTCACAGCCCACCTTGTCCTTCGTCCTGTCCATCCAGGCATCAGGCACAAACTTCAGCACCTCTTCCTTAAAATAGGTGTCAATGTCCACCTTCATCGGTATACGCTCGGTGTCGCGCAAGGCAGTGTCGGGCTGGGGCTTGCCCTTCTTCAGCACTAAGTCACCCTTTTCGTCGCGCAGCGGCCGCTCCACTGTCACCTTGGTATAGAGGAAATCCTCCACATCCATCAGCTTCGCTACGGCCACCTCCTCGCCGCCAAGCGGCATCGTCGCGTCCGTATAGTTGCGGTAAAGCTCCACAATCCTGTCCGTGGCTGCTTCCGTAATGCTGTAGCGCTTCTGTCCAAGGTTCTTTTGCAGCAGCTCCGAAAACTCGTCTTGGTCAACGGCATTGATGAACAACACCTTGCCCTTGTGCGAAGCAGGCTTCTTGTTGTCCAAAATCCACAGGTACGTCGCAATGCCAGTGCTATAGAACAGGCATTTCGGTATGGCCACGATGGCATCCAGCAGGTCACGGTCGAGGATGCTCTTCCTGATGTTACTCCAGCCGCTTCCGGCATCGCCGTTGAAAAGCGGCGAGCCGTTCAGCACGATGCCGATGCGCGAGCCACCATCCGGGTCCATCTTGGCAATCATGTTCTGAAGGAACAGCAGAGAGCCGTCCGAGGTGCTGGGCAAGCCAGCCGTAAAACGCCCGTTAGGGTTCTCATGCTCAGCCACCACAGCCTTTTCCACCTTCTTCCAGTCCACACCGAAAGGAGGATTGGCCAGCATGTAGTTGAACACCTTCCCGGCAAACTTGTCATCGGCCAAAGTGTCGCCCACTTCAATCTTGCCGCTTTGCAGCTCACCCATCAGCAGCATGTCGCTCTTGCAGATGGCGTAGGTCTTTTCGTTCAGCTCCTGGCCGTTCAGGATGATGCGCACATCCGTGCGCCCAGCCTTCCTTGCCTCCGCATCGATGTGCTTCTTAGCCTCGGTCAGGATGCCTCCCGTGCCGCAACAGGGGTCATAGATGGAGAAGTGTCGCCCTGGCACTTGGATGTCGTCCTCCTTGCCGCACAGCACAAGCGACACCAGCGTCCGCACGATGTCCCTTGGCGTGTAGAACTGACCAGCCTTCGTGTTCGTCGTTTCCTTCGCACGGCGGATAATGATCTCGAAGATGGTGCCCATCTTCGCATTATCCACCTTATCCGGGCTGAGGTCGATATTGGCAAACTGCTGGGTCACCTGAAACAGCAGGTTTTCCCTGTGCAGGCGGCTATAGATTTTGGTCAGGTCGCCATTCTCCGTGTCCTCGTGGGTGAAGCTGTTCAGGATGTCCTTCACGTTGTCCGTGTAGCCGTCCAAGTACAGCTTGAAGTTCGTGGCCAGCGCGGCAGGTTTCGCAATCATGCTGCTCATCGTCAGGCCTGAGTAGTTATAGAACTGCAAGCCCTTCTTACGAATCAGCGTCTTTCGCGCGATGTCCTTCATGCTCTCGTCGTCATACTTGGCCACCTCCGCTTCAATCTCGTCGCGCACAGGCTTCAGGATGCAGTCCATACGTCGCAGCACCGTAAACGGCAGAATCACATTTTCCACCTCCGTATCATCGTAGGTGTCGCGGATGGTTTCCTTCACATCCCAAATCAATCCAGCAAGTTCCTGTTCAGTCATATCTCAAAGTTTTGATTTCGTTTTTCGTTGCAAAATTACACTCAATAGGTTCAGTCATTCTGAAGCAAATTTCATTTGCTTTATTGGTTATACCTTTGTCTTTTTTTATTAATTGCTTCTTCCTTTTTCTTTTCAAACGCTTCTACGCATTGCTTAACCCATTGCGCTGTTTTCTCTCTATCTCTCTCTGGTGGCAAATCCTTGCACCAGTATAGTATGTTCAGCAAATCATACGTCATGCTCCTAACTAAATAAGGAGCCTTCCCATCTTTAACCGCACTGTCACATTCCGTCCGATGGCTTCCTGGATTGGTCACCTCTACACAAGTATGCATACTCCTTTGAATATACACAGGGATGATGTCCGACATATTCGGTGCTCCAAGTGCCCTACTACAATCCGCCAAGTTAGAACCGTCATGCACTACAGAGCAATAGCCACATTCATAAAGACGATACATGACATCGCTCAATATCTTCCTTATCGAATTGAAAACTCTATTATCCTGCCAATCTTCATGCTCAACCGATTTGAGTATACTTAAAAGGTCATGCTTCGATTCAGGCCAGTTGTCAAAAACAACCTGGTATTTATGGATGATTTGCGTTTCCTCTATCTCATCAGCATTTTTTTTGATGTCTGCAATGAGCTTATCCTCATCTTTATCCTTCTCATAATACTTTCCCTCATATTGTTCCGCGAAGGCCGTGCCTGATGAAGTGTCTGGCTGACCCGTAAAAATATAATAAGGCACATGCCTCTTATGCTTCAGCTCATTGATTCTATCTAAACTATAGGTCAATCCCGCGAGCCTGTCAACCTCGTCACCTTTTCCCTTGAACACTTTCGCATCAAGGATAACGCCCGACCATTCTTCAAGATGGGCTTCAAAAACTTCCATGCCTTCCTCGGCATTGGTGCAAGTCACCACCTCGAAGCCATTTTCAGGAAGTTCACAGACATCCTTGAAGGAATCCAGCTCTTCCCATTTATCGTCAATCCAAAGAATCTTATACTTACTCATTGTCTTGGTAAATTGGTAGTTTGACAATTACATGCGTAAACCACATTCCAGCAAATTGCTGAGAATAGACATCATAGTCGCCACCATAATGCTCGGTGATGCTCTTCACAATGTAGCCTCCTTTGCCCTCTCCATCAGAGCCTTTGCCTTTCACACCTTTCATCCCATAACGCTCCTTTGTCATACCTTCAGGTAAAGGTCGGCCATTATTGCTGAAATCAATAATGTAAAAGCCTTTCTTTATGGTCAAGCTTATATTCAGAGAATACTCTGGATAATCATCCACAAAGCCGCGTTCAACAGCATTTCCAATGATGTTTTGCACAAGACGAAGCAGATCTGATTTCCCCATCATAACCATCGGCTTAGTCAATCCCGCTTCTTTAAGAACAGCTTCATCAGGATAGTAGGCAACAACGTATTTTTCTGTAGCCGTTTGGCACGAAGATAACACTTCACTAAGGTTTATTGGCTCAGGCGTTGCAAACACTTCCTCATCCGCAATATGGCTAACAATTTCCGAAAGTGTGTCCATCGCTCTTCTTTGTCGCTGGACATACAGCTTAAGCTTTTCAGCTGGCTCACCAGTGATTTGGTTCGCCAAACTATCCAAAAGCTTAATCGTACTCCTCATTTGCCCCATCGGAGTCTTCATGTCGTGCTTACGATTACGCACCTCTTCGATATACTCATGCTTCCTCTTTTCCAGAAGAGTTTCAAGCAATTCTATCTTCTCTTTATCAAGGCCTGCTCTCTGTCGAGCCTGCTCATAGATATTTTTCTGCTCTACAATACTCCTTTGTTCATCAAGCGATGGAAATTCAACACAGGTTTCCAAAATCTGGATTCTCGACAACCTAGGATAAAGCGCCCCCATCGTTGGAATAAGCCTTTTGGCCATCTCCATACACAGATACCCCTCATGAATAGTCTTATTCGAGATACTGAAAGCAAAAATATCACTTTTCACGTAAACAGGCGATTCCTCAGAAGCCTTGCAATAGGTAGGCTTGGGCGCTCCAATCGATGACACCAATAATACAGGTTCTGTTATTTTCAGAGCATTTGAAAGGCTTTCCTTCTCAGGGAAATCCTCTGGCTTTTTCTCGTATTCTAAATAATCAGAAGGCATACTGCCAATGCTCACAAAACGCCCAATTGTTTCTGTATAGTGTCTCGTTGCTCTCACAGGGCCAAGCACATCGGCCAGTCTCACAACAGTATAGCCTTCACTATATACAGCTGTCAGTCTGTTCCAATACCATTGCACATCCCATGAGCAATTTTGATTCAAAATCTCCTCCGTGGTAACCTCCAAACGGCTTTCCTCATAAAGACGCTTAACGGCTTCCACATCCAACACATTTTGCCTTCCCTTCTTAACAAAACAATTTGAAGCATCAATGAGTTTTATCCTTTGCCCATTCTCCCTTTGTTTCTTCAAAACTACAATTGCCGTCACCAACCCTGTATTAGAGAAAACTCCGCCAGGCAACTGTATTATGCTATCAAGCAAATTCTTTCTTGTAAGCCTTTCTCTTAACAATCTCGTCCTTGCTGATTCACCATACAAGAATGAAACTGGAACAATGGTAATCAATTGTCCATGTTCATTGGTAGTTTCCTCAAAGCGTTTGATTGCCACTATTTCAGAATTCTCGCTTACTCCTTCTTCATCGCCGCTCATATGCATTCTGTAGCCAAAAGGTGGCACAGTAACAATTGCATCATAATTGTTTTTATCAGTCCAATCAGCAGAATCTTTATGACTTATCACACAAAAATCCAAAACATCAGCCAAAGCCAATCTAAACATAGCTATATCCCTAATGGAAGACGAGATTTCATTTGCATAATACACAGTACTAAAACTGGTAGCAAAATCCATCAAACCTCCAAAAGGATCAAATACGACATGAACACTCGAATCTAGCAAAGACTTTACTATCTCAGTTAATTCATGCGGTTGACCGTAAACGCCTATATTTCTCCCACCAAAATCATGAATAGCATAATCCAACATAGCGAGAAACTCACTCTTTTTAAGCTTCAAATCACTCAGGATGTTTGCAATTTGCAAAAATCTTTCCGGTTTCTTTGCTTCTGCAAACTTGCTTAAAGTCTCTTCTAATACTGTCCTAAATTCTTGATTCCCATTCACCCAAAAGACTCTTTCGTTGTAATGTAAGATATTGCCCTTCTCATTATACAGCACAACATCTTCAACATATTGTTCTTCTTCAGGCTTTATCAGCAATGCTTCTTCCTTTCTCAAATACAGCAAAGAAGCAAACATTAGAATCCTTTCCTCGATAGGTTTTCTATATAAGAAAGCCGCGTCAAGCAATTCCATCATTTCGCAGCAAGTCTCGTTCATCAAAAAAATTCGTCTTTCCTCAATGTTCTTCTTGGTCATACGATCAATTTTTTTTCGTTTCTCATCCTTTTTCGCTTGCAAAAGTACACCCTATAGGTTCACTCATTCTGAACCTTTTCCACATAATTCATTATCGCCCCTGTAAGGCGTTGTTTTATCCGCTCCTTCAGCTCCACAGGAGCCAACACCTTCATGTTCTCTCCGAAGGAAAGAATCTGCTGTTCCAGCTCATAGTTCAGGTACACTTCGATGGTGATATAGGCACCAGTCTCGTCCATATTCACCAGTCGTTGTGTCGCGCCGTGTAACGGCTTCGTCCTCACATACGGCCACGAGGCATTCGCCACCCACAGCAGCACCTTTTGCGGCTCAGTCCGGGTGTCCTTCGACACGCCTATCATTTCATCGAAGTAGTCAAGCCAATTCACATCCGTTGGCTTGTATGGCACGTTAGCGTTGTCGATACCCTTGATACGATCAAACGCATAGTTGGCCATAAAGCCCTGTGCATCGTTCCACGCAATCAGGAACCAACGCTTGTTGTACTGTTTCAGGTAGTACGGATGCACTATGATGGTCTCTTTGCTGTCTTGCCGGAAGCTCTGGTAAGTCAGCTTCAGAGGCTGTTTGTCCACGATGGCATTGAAGAGCGGCGTGAAGTTATCCATCCCTTCGAGGTCCAGGTTCTCATCAAAGCCTACGATTTCCTCGGTGGCCTCGTCAATTTTCAACGATGCCCCAAGGCGTTCCGCTATCTCATCCACCCAGTCGAATTGAGGCATACCCTTAAAGCGGCTGAGCAGCCTCAGCGTCTGCGTCAGCTGAATGATCTCATCCGCTTTCATGGGTGTCTTGAAAATCGAAAACTCAGGGTCTCTGTATCGGTAGTAGATATTCCTTCCCTCTCGATACGACTCAATTTCCGCGCCCGGATAAATCCGCTCAATCTGCTCCATGTCATCCCTGATGGAGTTCATGGCAGTTATCGGATAAAAGTCTCTCCGTTCCAGCTCTTCATTGCAACGCTGGAAAATCATTGCTGTAGAATACTTTCGCTTTCGGTCGCTAAGGCATTGGTCTATAACCTTAATGCGCAATTCCGCGCTCTTAGATTTAGGCATAACATCCCCAATTTTGATAGGTGCAAAAATAATGAATCTTTCATTATGTTTGCTCATTAGTGATAATTATTTATTAATAGGTGTTCTACCTAAAACCGAAAAGAAGTACTTTTGCAATTGATAAATTGAAACAAATGCCCCATTCTATTGACAAAAAGAGACCTATTCCTTTCACTTGTGAACAATGCGCCCACTTCATTGAGGGTACTACGTGCAAAGCTTTTGACACCATCCCGATAGACATAATCTTTGATGCTGAGCGTCACAATAATACTATCGATGGTCAAAAGGGAAACTATGTTTTCACGGCCACCGTGAAACGTCAATTTATCAGGTCATACGAAATAGAGTAAATCCAGCAAAACAATTAGGCTCATAACTACGTCCCAATACTACCACCTCTGACCATTGCATAAACCGCCGGGACAAAGATATTAATACCTGACCCCATTTCATTGTCCATATAATCCCATTCCCAAGACAAGCCCAAACCAACAAAGGAAGTGATCAGATTAATTATCAAAAACACCAAAAAGAACGTACACAGGCCATCAAATTCCTTGTTTTTTGTCCAATATATATCATACGCCCCCATCATAGCAAATGTAAGTATTGGGAGTGCGGCAGCCGATGCTATTGTTTTTGTAAACATCAATACCCATACAACAATAATTGCAAGTGCCAACATAATACCCAAAATACCGACAAAACCACTGCCATCATCTGATGTTTTTCTTTGATAAGATCCATTTTTGGCCGTCCTATCTTCAGGGTGATACTTCAGCCATTCCTTTCTCGCATAATCTCTTGTATCAGCCAACGAGCTACTGTTTACTTTCTCTTTCTCAGCGTTTTTCTTCCTCTCATACTCTTTATCCTTTTGTTTCAAAGTGTCTGGTTCAACACCATGCTGAATCAGAAAACTCACCAACGCATCTGATAGCATTCCATCATCATAGTTCATCGCATATCTCATCGCCACTGAACGGATATATGCCATACAGCTGCTCCAAGGCTTGTTTTCCTTTAACCGCAAAAGCAATCTACGCTCGTCTTCAGCAGTAATCCAAAAACTCCATTTCTTTCCGTCACCATCCAACCACATACCTTCTGCCGAGTCCGCATACTGTGGTATCATGAAAGTGTCATATTCAATCAATTCAATAAGTGGATGGTCTTCTGTAAAAGTAGTGCGTATAAGTTCCGGATTCGTGTTGGCAACAACTTTCTTTGGTAAGTTAAGCCTGGCAAGCTCGAAAAAGTTGTACCTTGGATGTCCTATGTAAACGGCATAAATAAGCAACCTTTCAATCGCAGCACCAATCTCACAAGTTGCATTTCCAATTTTCCATGTGTAAATGCCTCCTTTTGCTCGTACAGGCACCCTCATCATGGTTTTCTCTAAATACATATATTTTCTCTCTTTTGCCACGATGCTTATTGGTTGTTTTTGACGCTTCAAAAATAGTAATTATACTTATAACCTTTTTGTCTCTATTGGAAATTTAGTAGTCCTTCATTTGTTTTTATGCCAATGATCCCAGCCGTCGCCACTGCCTTTTGATTTATCATCATCTCTGGTGACGATGAGCACAAATGCCACCACCACGAAAAAGATGATCAAATCTCCGAAACTGTTCAAGGCGAAAAACATGGCTCTAGTTCCTTTCTATTCTTTGTTTTCTTCATACTTCTCCACCTTCTCGCAAACAACTTCTTCGCTGGTGATTGTAACTCCTACACCATCCAGAGAACAATCAACAAAACAGTTGTTATACATGCGGAAATTCATTTCCATTAAATACGGTAACTCAAGCGTCCCCTTCATTTCCACCGCATCAATGAATCGGAATGTTGCGATGCATTCATCGTAAATGCTGATTCGTAAAACAACTTCGCCCCGTTTCCATTTCAAATCTAGAATTTCTGCATCATGAAACTTACATCTGTTTGTGTAGTCATACCCTAAGAATTCGTTTATCTTTTCAAGACCTTTCACCTTTGATGCAGCTTTTGGCGAAACAACATCTTTGCATCTGTCTTCAGTCTTTTCATTACGCGCAAACTCCAGGCTACTTTCAATATCCTTCATGATCTTTATCGGAACCGCTTTGCCCGTAGAAGCCCGCCGCTTGAAACCATCCAAAGCCTCTTCCAGTAATGGAATCCTTTTTTCCGTTGACGAATATGGTGGAAGCCCTCGATACATCCGATAGCACAAATCTGGATAGCATTCTGCCGATTTATACTCCTGTAGCAAATCGTATGCAACATGAAAATAGGCATTAGCTTTGTCATATTTGTATTGTTTCAAAAGTCGCATACCATATTCATAGTATCTAATACCCATCCGCTTTGCTCCCGTGTCATAGCCCATCTTTTCCATGTAGCTTAGTTCAACCTCTGACGGAAACTCGTCTATGCTGTTGCGTAGCGAAAGCTTACAGAAAACCCTTTTGTTTTGTTCGAGAAAATCCGCCCAAATCTTTTCCAACTTCTCTGCTTTTTTCTCAGCAAGCAATCTTCCTGAATGGCCTCCAGTCCAATCGAATGACCGAATTTGTCTCTGTAGCTCTTCCGTTGTCAGTATGGGCAAAACTTCTGGGTCTATCACGGTATCTACAAGCAAGTCCATGTAATAAACCACACGTCCTTTTCCTGACCAATCCCCTCCTCTATAGGGTTCAGAATCAAAGTGGCCACTCATGCAGATACCAGTTTTGCCCTCACCGCAGCGCACCATGAAAAAACGGTCGCCCTTATGAGCGTCTTTGTGTCGCCACACACTCCAGTTTTTTACATGTGTCCAATTCGCCAAATCATGTTGCATCTGCTCCAGCGTATAGCTGGAAATAGCCGGATTCCAAAAAAGTATGAAGGTCTTCATATTTCACTTTTTTATATTCATCTACAAAAGTATGCCTTATTAGTTCAGCCATAGTGAACCTAATTGGAAATTCATACTCCGCACCGAAAACTTTTTCCTTGGCTATCACCAAAGTCAAAAGCATTTCATCAGCTTTTTGTATTTTTGCCAAATCGAAAAAAATGTATCATGGAAGACGATTTCTTTGAAGAAGACATGGACGATGTGTTTTTGGGCACACCTAAAGAATACGATGAACCTAATACCTGGACACGTCAGGAAGCCTACCTTGCATATCGAGAGGCTTGCGAAGAATACGAAGCCAACTGGATAGGAACCCCATGGTACGAGCGCACCGAAGACCCGCCCCAATGGGAAGACTTCTGGCAAGATTAACAACAACCTTATCGATGTATGTTTGATAGTAAGTCAACTTGCAGTTCGTTATCAATTAACTAAAAGCTTTTCTTTAGGATGAATTACAAACAATCTCAATATCTGCGTCAAATCAATGTTTTGGCAAGCCATCCAGAGTTGTTTGATTATGACAAAGGGAATGGCTATTTTAGAAATAAAAAGTATCCTTTCGTTCTCTCTAAAGGTATCAACAATCTATTTGAGCCTATCAGAGACAAAGTATTAAAGTATTTCAAGGCCAACGGTATTTCATGGTGGGGTGGTTACAAGCCTTCAGGTCACATGCTTTCTTCGCAGATGGCATGTCTAAATCACCTGTTTTTCATAAGGGAAGATGATAATGCAGTCTTGGAATTGATAAACAATATCCGTCCTGGCTTGCATTTTACAAAAGTGTTACCGTTGACACTTGACAAAGATCAAAAGTACATTGCTTTTGAGGCTGTCAGCAAATATGACCACATGAATGAGGATGGTCCAACTCGTGGTGCCAATTGCACGTCTATTGACGCATTGATAGCCGCAGTATCTGACAATGGTGAACGCTGGTTAATTCCTATTGAGTGGAAATACACCGAATCATATCCTCCAACAGACAAATCACAAGAAGACAATCCTGATAAACCCAAAGGAAATAAACTCAGAGGAGAAAAGAGGCTAAAGAATTATAGTGGTTTGATAAATAGTTCAAAATATCTGCTCCCATATGATGATTATGTTGAGAAACCTTATTTCTACGAACCTTTTTATCAATTGATGAGGCAGACCCTTTGGGCTGAGCAGATGATTGAGCACAAGGATATTGAATGGATTAAGGCTAACCATTTCCTTCATATTCATGTAATTCCTTCTGCAAATTCAAGTTTGTTAAACAAGAAGTACAAATGCACAGATAAACAGATGGAAGAGAGTTGGAAGAGTCACCTTCTCTTAGACTGTTATCAAACCATTACACCTGAAAAGCTGTTGTCACCGCTAAAAGGCAACGATGATTATTCTGAATTGATCAACTATCTGCAAATTCGCTACTGGTAATTCTTCTTATTACAGGTTGTATTGAATTATTATTTGGGCGCATCCCCCGCCGTCCCTATAGCTCCATCATAAGGAAAGCTTCAACAGGCCGTCGGGGGTCGGGCTTTCCGGGGGTACGCTATCGCTCCCGTGCTTTGCTCCTTGTTGCGTCGTCATTTGGCCTCAGAGAGAGCCAAGAGCCGCCGCAATAATACGCAAAGCACCAAGCCCCTCCAATCCCTTGCGCGTTCCCCGCGCTTAAGCATCAACGAAATTGTAGTTCTAACTCCGCTCTGAAGCTTTTACTCTGGCTTTTACCAAAGGGAAGGCATTTTTAGCATCACCATCCCATCCCCGCCAAGGTGTTCCGCCCCTAGCGAAGCGTTTGTCTTGTGGCCGTCAGTGCTACGGGCTACCATTCCGCTGCGGCCACGGTTCGTACCTCTCTGTGGCCTACGCTACATTAACGCCTCTCCGCGCTGCCGTCCCCTGCGCCTGCTCGCATCGCTTAGGTGGCTCCACATCGTGTTTGTCCCGCCAACCGCACAAGGCCTGCTGCTGCCATTCGCCGCTACGGTCGCTCACGGGCGTTGCCCACGCTAACGAACTCCCTCAGCTCTTACTAAGGTCCGCGGCCTGACGACTACCTTTCGCTCCGTCGGGCAGACGACGACTCCGCAAGCTCCGTTGTCGTCTGCTCGCTCCGCTTTCAGTCCGTCGTCAGGTCGCTGGCTACATCACCGCCGCAATGCTTTATGATGAGAATAAGCCACACCCACCGCAGTCGGTCGCCCGTCTCCCACCCCAAAACGCCTGTGCTCTCCACTTCGCGGCCAATAGCAGCAGCCCCACCCCGTATGAGGGCATCAACCCTTCTCTATTAGCCCCATCCATCCTATAAGCCCTCTTTTAACCTCTACCGACCAAGCCGCCGCTGTCACGGTTTTTGCAGCGGAAAGCATCTACCTTGCCTCCCCAAAGCTGGTCGGTAATGCCGCCGGTCAGGGTGCTCGTCCTCGTTCCTGCGGGCGAACACTCTGCCCGTCGACAACACCGCCCAGCGCCGCGCGACAGCCTGCCTCAACTTCTACATCGCCCTGGGCAAGAGTCGCAGCGGTCGCTGGCTTCATCTATTTTTCTTTTGGCCATTGCTCCGCTGCGACACATGCCCGGGGCGGCCACATGTCGTTTGGAAAGTCTATACTTCTAAGGAAACCTTATGAAAGGCCGTCGCGCCTTACCCACAGCTCAGGCTCTAACCGGGCAAAAACACCGCGCCAGCGGCTGTCTCAACTGCTTTCTTTGGGCATCATCTAAAGATAAAGCTGGCTTATCTTTCATTCCTGCCGATTGCAAAAGAAAAGCTTACTGCCAATCTTTATCTTTCCCTGGTCTATGGAATGTTCTAACAGAATCATCATTATTGCTA
>JAEEGJ010010972.1_pt1 | contig 23232 bp, 18 predicted proteins | sample 8958761 | NCBI WGS metagenome assembly JAEEGJ01 (sample SAMN16246546, study PRJNA631951) | gut metagenome | biome: gut microbiome; feature: rumen; material: RS-attached | host: Bos | place: Iran: Karaj | collected 2018-10 | reverse complement strand
GTCGGGATTAGCTTTCCAGTCGAACTTGCCACCGTCGACAATCACACCGCCCAGACTGCTGCCATGACCGCCCAGGAATTTCGTGGCCGAGTGCACCACGATGTCGGCTCCGTGCTCAAGCGGCCTAATTAAATAAGGTGTGCCGAACGTGTTGTCCACGATGAAGGGGATGCCGTGCTTGTGGGCAACGGCTGCCACGCCCTCCAGGTCGAGCACGTCGCTGTTGGGATTGCCGAAGGTCTCGGCATACACCACCTTCGTGTTAGGCTGTATGGCAGCCTCCAGCGCTTCCAGGTCGTTCACGTTGATGATGGTATTCCCGATGCCCTGAGTGGCCAGTGTGTGCGTAATCAGATTATATGAACCGCCGTAGAGGTTGTCGGCTGCCACGATATGGTCGCCCGCCTGCACAATGTTCTGCAGGGCGTAGGTGATGGCGGCTGCACCCGAGGCCACGGCCAATCCAGCCACACCACCCTCCAGCGCAGCCACACGGTCTTCGAACACGCCCTGCGTGGAGTTGGTCAGTCGGCCGTAGATATTACCGGCATCGCGCAATCCGAAGCGATCGGCAGCGTGCTGACTGTTGTGAAACACATAGCTCGTGGTCTGGTAGATGGGCACCGCACGGGCGTCGGTTGCGGGGTCGGCCTGTTCCTGGCCTACATGAAGCTGCAAAGTCTCGAAACGATAATTCTTCTTACTCATAATCTTTTCCTTTCCTTTTTATTTGTTATTAATAATTTTCTGGGTGCAAAGGTAAGGAGATTAGAACTATCCACCAAATTTTTGTCAAAATCAAGAAGATATATCTGTATTCATACAATTCTTAGATATTTATTCCAAAACCTGCCATTCAAGACTATTTCAGCAGAATAATATTCTATTTCACGATTTTAGCTATTTGCTCCCTCCCTATAGGGAGGGCTGGGGTGGGTCTCTTTGTCTACAATGGCCGCAACACACGAGTCCGACCACACATTTTCGGCCGTTTCAACCATGTCGATGATGGTATAGATGGGCAGGATGATACCCAGGATGCCTATCGGCCCGCCGATGCCCGACATCAGCGAGAGCGTCAGGAAATAGCAGCCCATCGGCACACCGGCATTGCCCACGGCCGAGACCACCGATATCAATATCCACAGCAGGATGGTGGGCAGCGTCAGCACCGTGCCGCCATTCTGTATGATAAATAAAGAGGTGATGAGGATAAAGGCCGCACAGCCGTTCATGTTGATGGTGGTGCAGATGGGCAGCACAAAGCGGGCTATCTCGCGGTGCACGCCCAGTCGCTGCTCGGCGGTCTCCATCGTGACGGGTAGCGTGGCGGCACTGCTCTTGGTGAAGAGCGCCATCAGCACGGCGGGCATCATGCGCCCCATCACGTGAACGGGATTCAGTCCACGGGCCAACAGCAGCAGCGGCAGCACCACGAAGAACTGGATGACGTTGCCGCCCAGCACCACCAGTGTGTATTTGCCTATCGAGTCGGCCACCACGCCTGCGCTGACCTGTGCCGACAGTTGTGCCGAGAAGGCCACGATGCCTATCGGCAGCGTCCATATCAGCCAGCGAATGAGCAGGAACAGCAGTTCCTGCAATCCCAGCAGTCCCCGGGTCACCACCGCCTTGTTCTCGCTGTCGGGCAGTTTCGACAGGGCGATGCCCACGGCGAAGGCCAGCAGCAAAAGTGAGAGTACGTTGCCTTCGAGGAAAGGCCGCACGATATTGTTGGGCACCACGCTCAGGATATGACTGTAGTACGACACCTGGGGTGCTTCGGCCACGGCGGCCTCGCCCTGGCTAACCGCCTCGGTGGGCAGGTTGCCCGGTGCAATGGCCACGTAGAGCAGCGCGCCCACCACGGCTGCTGCAAGCGTGGTGAGCAGTGTGTAGCAGAGCGTGCGTCCGAAGATGCGGCCCGAGCCTTTCGAGCCGAAAGTGGCGAAAGTGGTGATTACCGATAACACGATTGTGGGCACTGCCAGCAGTTGGAACAGCCGGGTATATACCACTGCCACGAATTCCATCAGCTGGTCGAGCCAGTGCAGACCGAGCATTCCCAATGCACCGCCCGCCGCCATTGCGGCTATCCAGATTAAAGTTCTTTTCATGCTATAGTTCAAACGTAAGATTCAAATAGATATTGCGTCCCTTTTGTGGAATATGGCACCAGTCGGCATAGGTGGCGTAGTGCCTGTCCGTGAGGTTCTCAACGCCTGCCCTGACGCTGAATTGCGAGTTACCGGCGCTGAACTGCCGGGCAGCTGAGATGTTGACGATGGTCCACGCTGCCGTAGGTGTCTCGCCATACTTCGCGCCATACTTCGACTGGCGGGCATGTCCCTTCAGCTCCGCCATCACGCTCAGTCGTCCCGTGGTATATGTAATTCGCGACAGATAGCTCAGCGGGGCAATCAGCGGCAGGCCGTCGCCCTCGTCATCGCGCCCCAGGCTGTAGGCTCCCTTCGCCGTCAGGCGCAGTTCCTTCAAGGGTTGCCAGTCGGCCGTCAGCGAGATGTTGGCAATGGTGGCATGCGGAATGTTGCCATACACCTTCACGCCCTCGGCACCAACCGTCATGGCGCTCAGCCGCCGCTCGAACTGTCCGATGATATAGTTGTAGAAGAAAAAAGCGTTGGCATCAAGACCAATGGATAATTGAGAATTGAAAAAAGAGATTTGATAATTGGCGTTCACCTCGATGGCGCTTTCGTTCTTCAGCCGCGGACAGCCGATGTAGTCGTACTGGTCGAACGTGTTGTTCAGGTAGTAGCCGTAGGCCTCCGTCACCGTGGGGGCACGGCTGCCCCAGCCGATACCGGCAGAAAAAAGACTGGCGGCCGACTGCAGCTGGTAGCTGGCGGCAATGCGGCCGGTGGTCTGATGATACTGCTGCTGCATGCCCGGGAAGAAAACGCTCAGCGCCTGATATCCCTCGTCGCTGTTCAGCCGTTGGTGCTGCCACGACAGTTTTCCCGTGAAGTGCAACGTTGAGGAGGCCGTCAGCCGGATGTCGTCGGCCAGCGCGGCACCCACGTTCAGCGTTCCCACGTCGGGCCAGGTCACCATATACATGGGTGCTGCACCGCCGGGATACATGGTCATGTCGGCAAACAGCCGGTTGTAGTAACCGTCGATGTTCAGTCTGGCTGTGTGCCTTCCTGCGCTGCCGGTCAGCAGCGAGTAGGCGCCCGCCGTCCAGCTCTTGCCGGGCATGTCCATGTGTATTTCCACGTCGGGGCGTTTGGTATCGTCCATGATGTGCGTGATGTGGTTGTAGTATACCTTTGTCTCCCATGTCTCCAGCTTCGAGTCGTTGAAAAGATGCTTGTAGGCCAGCGACGTGATGATGGCCTCGGCCTTGGCCACGTCCATGTTCAGGGCCGGATACCCCACGTCGGTGGCGCGGTCGGCAATGAGCGTTGCCTCGGCTATGTCGTTGGCGGTCAGCCGTAAGCCGCCGTTCACAAAGGCATTCACCTTCTGGAACTGCGAGAACTCCACCTCGCGGCTGCCTCCCGCCTTGTAGTTACCGGCATGGCGATAGAAGGCGCCGCCGTTCACATATACGCTCTGAGCCGAGTAGGCTCCGTCGGCACCGTACACCTGCAAGTGGCCGTTGCCTTCGTAGCCTGCCGTGACAGTGGCCGCACGGGGTGCCGCGCCGAATCCCGCCTTGCGCAGTCGGAGGTCGAGCGCCCCACCGATGTTTCCCGTTGCCTGCGGGTTGCCGTTGAGTCCGCTGCTGAGGCTGATGCTCTGCAGGTTGCCGCTTTCCACATACGAGGAGACGGGGTCCATCTTGTCGGTGCAGGCATAGAATATCTTCATGCCGTCGATGGTGGTCGAGAGACGCTCAGTCTGCATGTTGTTCACCATCGGTTCCCAGGCATACGATCCGCGGCGCACCAGTTCCACGTGTGACAGCTCCCGCAGGTGCTCGTCGATAGAGGCCACCTGTCCCTTGGCCGACCGTTTGCCGCCCTGTCCGCGTGATACGACCACCACCTCGTCCAGATGTTGCGGCGAGGTGGTGAGGGTGTCATTATGAAGTCCTATTATCGCAAAGAGTAATCCTATCATACAATCCTATAAAACAATCTTGTCTTCTCTCTCATCTTTCATCTATATCGTTACATCCCAGTAGAGCGAGCTTAGCTCTTCGCCGCCAGCCACGATGTTTCCCTGCTGGTCCTTCACCGTCAGGTGAATGCGCCAGAGTCCCGTCATCGTCAGGTTGATGCTGCCTTTGTAGCTGCCGTCGTTCTGCTTCAGCAGTGGCGTGTTATTGGGCGACGTGTGGTTGCCCATGTCGGGCATACGCGGGTCGATGTCGATGGTGAACGTCTCCGAAGCCTGTGCGTAGGGTACAGTAGCTGTTGCTGACTTCTTCGACACATAGGCCCTGATGTCGTTCGTTCCCGTCTGCCATTCATTGGGATTCACTAGCGAGAGGTAGTAGGTGTCGTTGCCCACTTTGAACGACTTCAGCCACGACTGGCCCTCGGGCAGGGCGCTGACGGTGATGTCCTTTTCCACCACGCTTTGCTTGCTGTCCACCACCTGCACATCGTACGACAATGTCCACGAGCCAGCCTCACTGGTGTTCATGAGGAACGATACCCAGCCACGCTTCACGGCCAGATAACCGTCGTTGAACGATTCCACGCTGTTGCCCACGGGTGTGCTGTGCTTCATGTTCATCTTGGTCATCAGCATCACGGGCGTCAGACCAGTCACGTTGAAGTTCTTGACGTAGTTGCCGTTCTTTTTCTTCGTTGCCACAAAGAAAATCTCGTTGTAGCCCACATGGAACGAGCCGTCCGACGAGTAGGCAAATACATTATACTGTCCGTCGACCACCGTCGAAAGCTCAGGGATAATCTTCACCGTCTGCAGGAACCGATACACCTGCAGCGCCTCCTCTGCCGAGCAGCAGTCGATGTCGCCGTCTATTGTGATACCTGGGATGTCGATAGCCTGACCGCCCCAATCGTCGTTCGAGTTGCAAGAGGACAGTCCCACCAGAACTATCCCTGCGAGAAACAATCTCATTACCTTTTTCATATCTATATCATTTTAGAAGTTTATCGAGTGCAAAGGTACGGCGATTTCCTGGATGCCACAATCGCCTTTTCGCGGCATTTCATATACCAAACGTTTGGCATGTCTCGTCTTTTCCGGCTAATTATTCGGTGGTTCTCCATCTTTTAATAATTCCTTCAAAAGTAATTTAGTCTAATTTACAAAGTAATTTAGTCTAATTTACATTTCAATTTAGTCTAAATTACCGAGCAATTTAGTCTAATTTACTTTTCGGTTTAGTCTAAATTTTTATTGAAAAAATGTTTTGGGGGATAAAAACGGCAAATAGCACAGGTTGCACAGTGCCTGGCCGTTCCCGGCTGACTGTGCAATCTGTGCCGTTTGCCCGTTTTAATTCAAATTAATATCCGGGGTTCTGTGCGATGCCGAGATCCTCGCCCGACAGGCCTTTGGGGATGGGCTGGCGGTAATGCTTGCCGCGTACATTGTTGTATTTAGCCACCAGGTGGTTGTGAACTTTCTGGAAATAGGCCTCCTGGTCAGAAGTGTAGGTGTCCAGAGTCTTCCAGTTGTCGCTGAAGTGCTTGTAGTTCTTCACCTGCTGCACCGACGAGATGAGGTCTTTCCAGCGGTAGCTGTTCAGCACAGAGAACTGCTCGTAGGTGAACTCGTAGTCCCATTCGCGCTTGATCTGGTCGAAGGTGGGAGCGCTGACGGTGGCGATACCTGCACGCTTGCGCAGCTGGTTGAAGGGTTCTGCTGCCTCGCTGTTGCGGCCCAGCTGTACCAATGCCTCTGCTTTGATGAGCAGCACCTCGGCATAGCGAATCTCGATGCGGTCCACAGAATTCTGCTTGATTTCCAAGTTCTCGGCGTCGTCGTAGCTCTGGTCTACGCCTTTACCGTTGATAGGCGTGTAGATGGGAGAGTAGTAGTGGTGAACAAGTCCGGTCTCCGGGTTCTTGATTTCCGTGAAATAGGTTTCAGCCAGACGCTTGTCGTTGGGCTGTTCAGCCTTCCAGTCGTCGTAGAGGTTATCGTCGGCCACCTCGGTATGGTTCTGCTTATAGCCGTTTCCGTTCTCGCCGTTCTGGAAGGGGAAGGTCCACGAGCAGTGCGTCTGGTGGTTGCCCTGGGCGTCATTCTTGTCGCCGCCGTGGGCAATGGTGAAGAGGTGCTCGTTGGTGCCGCGCTTGTTGCTCTCGTTGTCACGGCCAAACAGTTTTGAGTAGTCGGGGTCGAGAGCCAGCTTGCCGCTGCTGATGACCTTGTCGGCATACTCTACGGCCTTCTGCAGACGGGCGTCGTTCTTGCTGAATGCAGGGTCTTTCTGGGTGTTTGCAATGGCGGTTACCTGTTCGGCCGTAAGCGGGTTGTCGCCCCATACCAGATAAGTACGCGCCAACAGGGCCTGAGCAGCCTGCTTAGAGGGAATGCGGGGGTCGCCGCTATAGTCGAGCAGCAGGCGCTCGGCATCGGTCAGGTCCTTTACAATCTGTGAAAAGACGTTGTCGATGCTCTGGCGCTCGGTGGTGCTGCCGCCTTCCTCGGTAAATACGGGAATCTCGCCCCACAGCTGTGTCAGCTTCAGATAGGCCAATGCACGCAGGAACTTGGCCTTGCCAACGGCTGCATTATAGCCGGCCTGCGACACCTTGCCTGTCTTCAGCGAGTTGCTGATGGTGGTGATGGCCTCATTGTCTTGTGCGATACCCAGCAGCAGGTGGTTGAATATCTTCACCTGATACCACGTATCAGGGGCCTGCTCGAAGCGGCTGTTCAGTGGGCCTTCCTTGCTCTCTTCGCCCTCGAACGAAATCAGCTTGTTTGAGTTTAATTCAATGATAAACGAGAACGACGACGACAGCGGCTGCCAATGGCTGTACACGCCGTTCACCAGCGACAGGGCGCTGGCATCGTCGGCCACCACGTTCTTATCGTCAATCTGGTTGTTGCTTACATTGTTGTCGTCATCGCTGCTCGAGCAGGAAGTGAAACCTGCCACGAGTGTAGCTGCCAGGGCAGCACCAAAGATAAAGTTTTTCTGTTTCATACTGAAATCTCCTTCTTACCTTAATTTAATTAATATATAGGTTTCTTATTCTCTCTGTGTGATGTCAGAATCACGGGTGCAAAGGTACGGCGCTTTCTCCACGTGCACAATCCCGTTTTTGCGGCATTTTGCATACCCTTTTTTTGGTATTCGCCGTCAGATGGTCAGCGTAATGCCGAAAGTGAAGCTGCGCGACGAGGGATAGACGCCGTTGTCGGTGCCGCTGCTCACTTCGGGGTCGTAGCCCTTATAGGGGGTGATGGTGAAGAGATTCGAGGCCGTGGCAAATACCCTGACGCTTTCCAGCACTCGCTTTCCGCCGTTCAGCTTCCACAGATAGCCCACGGTCAGGTTGCGCAGTTTCAGATAGCTGGCGCTCTGCACATAGCGGCTGTCGACATAGCTGAAGGGGCGTGCGTTAGAGGCCAGGGGCAGCGTCTGACTGCCGTTCTGGGGAGTCCATGCGTCGAGCACGGTGGTCAGCACGTTATACGAGTCGCCCGTCTGCTCCAGCCGGTTGGCCAGCGCGTTATACACCTTGTTGCCATAGCTGCCTGCAAACGATGCCGAAATGTCGAAGCCGCCATACGACAACTGCGTAGAGAAGCCATAGATGAGCTTGGGCTGTGTGCTGCCCAGCACCACGCGGTCGTTGCCGTCGATGTGGTTGTTGTGGTCGGTATCAACAAACTTCAGGTCGCCGGGCCGGGGTGTCTGTCCGTTCACGGTGGGCAGCTGGCTCACGTCCTCACCTTGTTGCACAATGCCGTCGAACTGCAGGCCATAGAAGGCGCCCAGCGATTCGCCCTTGCGCAGAATCTGCTGTTTCTCTGATCCCAGTATCACGTCGTTCGTGACACCCATGTCCGTAATCTCGTTCTTGTTGTAGGCGGCATTGACGCTAACCGTCCACAGCAGTTTGCGGCGCTGCAGCAGGGTGGCATCCACGCTCAGTTCCACGCCCCGGTTCACCACGTTGCCCACGTTCTGCATCTGTGTAGTCACACCGTTGGCAAAGCCCATGGGCACCACCAGCAACAGGTCGCTGGTCTTTTTGTAGTAGGCATCGAACACCACGTTCACCCGGTTCTTCCACAATCCAAGGTCGAAGCCTATGTTATACGATGCCGTGGTTTCCCATTTCAGGTCGTCGTTGGCCGTGTTTTGCTTGGCATAGCTGCTCGAACCGCCATACGAACCAGTGGCATAGCTGGTAGTGAAAGCATAGTCGGGAATCTCCTGGTTGCCCACCAGTCCGGCCGATACGCGCAGTTTCAGGTTGTCGATGGCCTTCACGCCGGAGAGGAAGCGCTCCCTGTCAACGTTCCACGACACGCCCAGCGAGGGGAAGTAGCCCCAGCGGTGGTCCTTGGAGAAACGGCTCGAGTTGTCGGCACGGAAGGTGGCCGTCACGTTATAGCGGTTCAGCAGGGTGTAGTTCACGCGGGCAATCAGCGAGTTCAGACTGGCTTCCGAGATGCCCGTCTGCGGGGTATAGGTGCCGGCGCCATCGCCCAGGTTATACTGTTTCAGCGCTTCGTTGGTGAAATGGTTGGTGCGCAGGTTGCTGTAGGTGGATTTCGAAGTCTGTCGCGTAAAGCCTGCCAATGCGTCCAGATAGTGGATGCTGCCGAAGTTGCGTGCGTAGGTGGCCGTGTATTCCTGCTGCCAGATGTCGGTCTGTCGGTTGCCCGTGCCGCCGATGCCCTGCGTGGCCAGTCCCAGCGAGGTGTATGCTCCCGAGAAATAGTTCTGCGTCAGCTTCTCGCTGCTGAGTCCCACGGTGGCTTTCAGCGTCAGGTCGCCAATGCGATAGCTGGCCCACACGTTCGAAAGCAGATAGTTGTTCACGTTCTCGGCCACGCTCTCACGGAGGTCGTACACCGGGTTCGAGGCATGGTCGCCAATGGCAAAGTAGGTATATTCGTAGGGATTCTTGAAGTTGTAGGTGCCGTCCTGATTATAAACGCTGATCACAGGCGGCATCAGCAGCGCATAGACAAAGCTGTTGGTGATGCCGGCCGAATAGGGCGACGAGTTGAACACCTGCTCCTCGGTGGTGGTCAGGCCCTGTTGCACTGAGCGGCCATAGGTGGCGTTCACGCCAAAGCGCAGTCCCTCGCGCAGTTCCCACTCCACGTTGGTGTGGAAATTGTAGCGTTCGAACCCCGTGTTAAGCACAATACCGTCCTGATTGGTATAGTTGGCCGAGAAGGCATAGCGGTTCTTTGCCCCCGAGCCCGTGATGCTCAGCTCGTGACTCTGCTGGGTGGCGGTGCGCAGCACGGCCTGCTGCCAGTCGGTGCCTTGGCCGAGTGCACTGATTTCAGCGTCGCTGTATCCGGCCTTGTTGCTGAAATAGTCTTTCTGCAGCTGTGCCCACAGGGTGGCGCTGAGCAGGTCCAGCTTCTTGCTGATGCGGCTGGCGCCGATGTTGTAGGTATAGCTGATGTGCGACTTGTTCTCGCCGGCCTTGCCCTGACGGGTGGTTATCATAATCACGCCGTTGGCACCGCGCGAGCCATAGATGGCCGTGGCCGACACGTCTTTCAGCACCTCCACGCTCTCAATGTCGTTGGGGTTGACGGTTGCCAGCGGGTTCAGTCCGCTGGCCAGTCCGCCCAGTCCGGTGCTGCTGTTGGCTGCATCCTTGAAATAGATGAAGCCGTCGATCACATAGAGGGGTTCGTTCGATGCGTTTACCGAGTTACCGCCACGGATGCGGACCTGACTTTCGGATCCGGGCTGTCCGCTCGATGCCGTCACGTTCAGTCCGGCCACCTTTCCGCTCAGGGCACCGTCGAGTGTGGCGGCCTGCGACTGGCCGAACACGTCGGCCCCGACCGTCGTCACGCTGCCCGTCAGTTGGGTGCGTCGCTGCGTGCCGTAGCCCACCACCACTACTTCCGAGAGCTGGCGTGTGTCTTCTTGCAGACGGATGTCGACCAGCGAGTCGCCTCCGGCGATGCTCACCCGTTGGTTCTCGTAGCCCACGTAGCTCACGCTGATTTGCGAGGGGAAGGTGGTGATGTCCAGTTGGAAATGTCCCTCGGTGTCGGTCACGGCTCCCACCTTATTATTATAGATGATGGATGCTCCGATGATAGCCTCACCCGTCTTGGCATCGGCCACATACCCGTTGATAGGGGTGGCCGATGCCTGCGTCAACGATATGGCTAAGACAAATGCGATTGTTGTATTCTGAAAACGCTTCATACCTTTATACTGTTTAATGATTAAAATGTAGTAGAAAAAATCACAGTGCAAAGGTACGGCGGTTTAGGTGGTTCCACAATACCACCGTTTGGGCATTTCAGCTCACTAAGGTTTGGTATACTATAATGCTTAATGCTTAATTCTTAATGCATAATTTCTAACACCCAACACCCAAATCTAAATATAGAATTCCGACGGATCGATCAGTCCCGAGCGTACTGCATATTTGGTGGCTTCGTAGGCGGTGTTGACATGCAGTTTGCGGAAGATGTTTTTCTTGTGGGTATTGATGGTGTGGATGCTTGAGAAGCGCTCTGCGGCTATCTCTCTGGTGGTCTTGCCCATGGCCACGGCGCGCAGTATTTCGGTCTCGGTGGTGGTCAGTGTGTCGGTTTTCTCGTCTTCCAGCTGACGGGAGAGCATGATTTCCATGGCTTGCTGACTGATATAGCGTGTGCCCTGAGCTGCCTGGCTCAGGGCATTTCGAATCTCCGACAGCGGACTATCCTTGAAGACGACACTGAATGCCGGCGAGGCATAGAGCACGCGGGAAAGGAATCCTGGCGTCAGGCTGTCGCTGAGCAGCAGCCAGCGCGTCTCGGAAAAGCGTTCGCTCGTGGTGAGCAGTTGGTCTTCCGAGATAAAGTCGAAAAGGGCGTAGTCGAGCACCACCACGGAATGCTCGTGGCCGGTGAGCAACTCTGTCAGCCGCGCCTTGTCGGAAGCGTAGAAGACGGTGTTCTGGTTGTCACGTCTGATGATGCTCTCGATGGCAAAGCGCGTCAGGTCTTGTTTGTCGGCCAGAATATAGCAGTTCACAGTTTTATAATGCTTAATTCTTAATGCTTAATGCATAATTCTAAATTCATAATTCATAATGCATCTGCTTGTCCACCACTTCGCCGTTTTTGATGGAAAACGAGTTGAGGTGGATTCCCTCGTGGAGCGAGAGAATGGCGTAGCGGATGTTGGGGTCGAGGGCCAGCCGGAGGTCTTCCACGGAGGGACGCGAGGGCGATGTCGGGTGACTGTGCCAGTTGGCCAGAATCTTCAGACCCTTGCTTCGGGCATATTTCAGCGCGGCAAACTGGTCGCGGGGCGCAAAGGCGAAATGCTCAGGCGAATGGTCGATGTTCTCCATCCTATAGTTCTCGGTGACGGCGTCGCCCTGTCCCAGCAGGTATCCGCACGTCTCGTTGGGTGCGTCCTGCTGGGCCTGGGCAATCATTACATCAATTACATGCTGTGGTATGGTCATTTTATGCTTAATTCTTAATGATTCTTTAAGTCGCATGCTGCCTGTTCGTAGTCAATCAGATGGTCGATGGTGGGATGACTGCCGCAGATGGGGCATGTGTCGCGGTGACGGACCTGTACGGTGCGGAACTGCATCGACTTAGCCTCGAAGGTGAGCAGGCGGTTGGTGAGCAACTCGCCAACGCCAGTGAAATACTTCAGCGTCTCGGCAGCCTGAATGGTGCCCAGCATACCGGCAATGGCTCCCAGCACTCCGGCCTGCGAACAGGTGGGCACGGCGCCGGCAGGTGGCGGTTCCTTGAACATGCAGCGATAGCAGGCCGTGCCGGGCAGATGGGTGAACGTCTGACCGTTGAAGCGCAGGATGCCGCCGTGAGAGAAAGGCTTGCCCGCCATGACGCACGCGTCGTTGATAAGGAATTTCACGGGGAAGTTGTCGGTGCCGTCAACGATGAAGTCGTACTCGTTGATGATGTCGAGGGCATTTGTAGAGTCGAGGAACTCGTAGTAGGTGTCAACCACAACGTCGGGGTTGATGGCCTGGATTTTCTCCTTGGCACTTTCCACCTTTGGGCGGCCCACATCCTTCGTGAAATGGATGACCTGCCGCTGAAGGTTGCTCAGGTCGACCACGTCGGCATCGATGATGCCGATGCGTCCGATACCCGCTGCTGCAAGGTAGAGTGCGACGGGGGCTCCCAGACCTCCGGCTCCCACCACCAGCACACGGCCGTTCATGATTTTCTCCTGTCCCTCGACACCCACGTCTTGCAGCAGGATATGCCGCGAATAGCGCTGTATCTGTTCTTCTGTGAAATCAATCATACCGAGCCTCCTCCCATGAAGTACAGGAAATCTACAGTGTCGCCTTCTTTAATCTCCAGGGAGTCCCATTCGTTGCGGTCCACGAAGTCGTCGTTCAACTGCACGCTGACCATCTCGGGCTGTTCCACATTGTTCTGCTTGATAAGCTCTGTGAGGCTGATGCCGGACTGCACCTCCTGCACCTCGCCGTTTACTGTAATCTTTGCCATAGTTGTTATCTGCCTATTATTTTCTTGATTGCTATCACTAATTTATCCACGTCGTCACGGGTGTTGTAGAGGGCGAAGGTGGGGCGCACGCTCATCTCATAGCCAAGGGCACGCAGGGCGGGCTGTGCACAATGGTGACCGGCACGCACGGCGATGCCTTCCTTGTCGAGCAGGGTGCCCACTTCGGGCACGGGGATGCCGTCGAGCACGAAACTTACCACCGAAACGCGCTGCTTGGGATTGCCTATGAGCGTCAGTCCGGGAATCTGTCCCAGCTGTTCGCGGGCATATTCCGTCAGCTGGTGCTCATGATGCTCGATGTTGCGGATGCCGAGCCGGCTCACGTAGTCGAGGGCCGCACCCAGTCCGATGGCATCGGCCACGTTGGGCGTTCCAGCCTCGAACCGTGCCGGCGGCACGTTGTATTCCGTGCGCTCGATGGTAACGTCCTTGATCATGTTGCCGCCACCTTGCCATGGCTGCATCTTGTCGAGCAGTTCCTTGCGGCCATAGACCACGCCGATGCCGTTGGGGCCGTAGATTTTGTGGCCGCTGAACACGAAGAAGTCGGCTCCCAGCTGCTGCACGTCGACGGGCGTGTGGGCAATTGACTGTGCCCCGTCTATCAGCACCGGAATCTGGTGCGAGTGGGCGATGTCGATGATGCGCCGCACGTCGTTGATGGTGCCGAACGTGTTGTTGACATGTCCGACGGAGATGAAGCGCGTGCGCGGCGTGATGAGCCGCTCCAGTTCCGAGAGAATCAGGTCGCCGTTCTGGTCGGTGGGGATGGCTCTCAGCGTGGCACCCCGCTCTTGGCAGACGCGCTGCCAGGGCACGATGTTGGCATGATGGTCAAGCTCTGAAACGATGACTTCGTCGCCCGGCGTCAGATATTGCCGTCCGTAGGCCTGTGCCACCAGGTTGATGCCCTCGGTGGTGCCGCGCACGAAGATGATTTCCTCGCTGGTGGCGGCATTGATGAACCGCTGCACCTTTTCGCGGGCCTCCTCGTAGGCATCGGTGGCACGGGCGGCCAGCGTGTGGGCCCCGCGGTGGATGTTCGAATTATACGTCTTGTAGTAATCCGAAATCTTGTCGATTACCTGGATGGGCTTCTGCGTCGTAGCACCGTTGTCGAGCCATACCAGGTCGTGACCATTCACCTGCTGGTTCAGCACGGGGAAGTCCTTCTTGATCTGCTCCGAGTTCAGCGTGTCGGCCTCTTCGTAGTGCAGGTCTCTGAGCTTCTGCGTCTCGGGGATGCCTATGCCGAAACCATCCTCCTGCGGGAGCATCCGGGGCGTCACTTCTGCGTCATCCACGTAGGGCAGCTCTTCGAATCCGCTGCCGCCCGCCAGCAACTGCTCGAATCCCGCCTTGAGCGCATCGAGGTTGAGGGGCTCGCCCAGCCATTGGCCTGCTGCCAGCAGTTTGTCGTCGGGCAATACTTGCCGTCGGGCGTCCTGCCATTCTTCAGGGCAATACTTCAGGGCGATTTCCTTCAGCAGAGCCAGCGAACTGTCCTGTCCGGGGAAACTATTAAGTTCTGAAAGGTTTATCATTTATTTCTCCACTTTATTACGATGCTGATAGTCGTGATAGTAGCCCACTTCCACATTTTCCAGTACAGCGATGGCGTCGTCGGTCAGCGTGGCCAGCGAGAAGTACTTGGTGAGCAGATAGGATGCCACGCCGAACTTGTCGAGTCCCATCAGACGGGCCGAGAGCGAAGGACCAACCTCGCCGGGGATGCCGCTCTGGTGGAGTCCGATGACGCCTTGGTTCTTCTCACCGACGCGCACCAGGATAATCTTTGTGGTGCCTACGCCGCGACCTGTCAGATACTGGCCTTCCACTTCCACCTTGTCGGAGGGGATGATGGGCACGCCGCGCCATAGGATGACCTTCGTGCCGAACAGGTCGGTGGTCACAGGCGGTACGCCGCGCCAAGTACACTCGCGCTCGAAGGCGGCGATGGCACGCGGATGGGCAATGAAGAAGGCGGGTTCCTTCCACACCAGCGAGAGCAGTTCGTCGAGGTCGTCGGGCGTGGGCGAGCCGTAGCGGGTGGTGATGCGGTAGGCCGGGTTTACGGCAGACAGCAGACCGAACTGCTTGTTGTTGATGAGTTCCCACTCCTGGCGCTCCTTGATGCTCTCAATCGAGAGGCGCAGCTGCTCTTCCAACTGGTTGTAGGGGTTGTTGTAGAGGTCGCTCACACGGGTATGTACGCGTACAACGGTCTGCAGGGTGTTCAGCGAGTATTCAGTGGGCTGCTCCTCGTAGTCGATGTAGGTCTCGGGGATGATGTTGTCCTCTTCGTGACCGCTCACCAGGTCGATGTGTTTCTCGCCGTGGTCGTTCACCGTGGCCTTCAGTCGCAGTTGCTTGTCAACGGCCTTTGTGAAGGTCTCGCGGAAGTCGGGCACCTCCTTGATGAACTTTTCCAGTTCTTTCAGTTTCAGTCCCAGGAACACGGTGGGCGTGATGGCACGCACCGACACGGTGGATTCGGCATCGTCGAGCAGGTCGGTCTCGCCGAAATACTCGCCGTCGCCCAGCAGGGCAATGCGCAGTTCCTCGCCGTGAGGACCCTTGCTGATTACCTCGGCCTGACCGTTGGCCACGATGAAGAATTTCTGCTTGTCCTTGCCTTCCTCTACGAACAGTTTGCCTATTTCCACTTCCTTCGTCTCGAACGAGCGGGCCAGGCGGTTCACAATCTCGTCGTCGAACTCCGAGAACAGTGGGATGGCCTTCAGGCTCTTGGCCGAGAACGACGGTACGCCGTTCAGATACTGAATCGGCAGACGCTCGCTCTTGCGTAGCTCTACCTTTGTGCGGTTCACACGGAACGTGCCGCCGCTGACCTGCACCCACGGCAGCAGTTTCAGCAATAGCCTCGGGGTAATACTGCCCATCTGCGGGGCGGTCTTGGTTGTCGTCGCCAGTCTTCTGGCGGTGGCAGTGGTAACACTGCGCTGGAGATTTGAATCTGCCATAATATAAGCCCCCCTATTATCCCCCCAATGGGGGGAGACCGTTACAGGAGCCTGGGTCTGGGTTGTTTTATTTTATTTTTTGATGATTACCTTGTGGGTGGTTCCTTCCACATGCTCCACGCCAATCACGTTGTAGCCCTGGTCTTTGGCGTTGCGTGGAACATTGTCGAGGGGTTCGCCCTCCGTGAGCAGCACCTCCAGGATGTCGCCCGGCTGCAGCTTCGACAGCTCAATCTTGGTCTTGACGAACGTCATCGGGCAGTGCTCCTTCGTGATGTCTAATACTTTTGTTGCCATATCCTTACTTTTTTAAATGAATAATGTCTGTCCCCCTTCGCTCAGGTTCAGGAACGAAGCTACGCCGAGCACGTCCTTCACCTCGGGAATAAAGTCTTCTTTCTTCAGACCGAGCACGTGCATGGCCATCTCGCAGGCATACAGGTTGATGCCTAACAGTTTGGCGGCTTCCACCAGTTCCTCCAGCGTTGCCACATTGTTCTTACGCATCAGGTAGCGGAAAATCTTCGGACCTGCCCCGAGGAAGTTGAAGCGGCTGGTCGGGGTGACGCTGAGGCCTCCCATCATGAAGCCGAAAATCTTGGTCAGCCAGTTGCCGCCCGTGAACGAACGGCCCTTCTTCTGCTTGATGGCATCCAGTCCCCAGAAGGTGAAGAAAATGTTCACCTCGTAGCCCACGGCAGCGGCTCCGGTGCCGAGGGTGAACACTGCCGTCAGCTTGTCGAAATCACCGCTGAAGGCGATGATGGATAGTTTCTTTGTCTCTGCCATAACTTATTCGTGATTAAACATTTGAGTGGAGAGGTAGCGCTCGCCGGTGTCGGGCAGCAGCGCCACGATGGTCTTGCCCTCGTTCTCGGGACGGCGGGCCAGTTTGATGGCGGCTGCAGCGGCAGCGCCACTCGAGATGCCGGTCAGCACACCGTCTTTTGTGGCCAGCAGTCGTCCTATGGCAAAAGCCTCTTCGTCCTTGATACGTACAATCTCGTCGTAGACGGTCGTGTTGAGCACCTTTGGCTGGAATCCTGCCCCGATGCCCTGCAACTTGTGCGGACCTGGTTTCTCGCCGCTGAGTACCGACGAGCTGTAGGGTTCCACGCCCACAATCTTCACCTTCTGGTTGTATTGTTTCAGCACCTGTCCCACACCCGTGATGGTGCCGCCCGTTCCGATGCCGGCCACGAAGATGTCGACCTTGCCGTCGGTGTCGCGCAGAATTTCCTCGGCCGTGGTCAGGCGGTGCACTTCGGGATTGGCGGGATTCTCAAACTGCTGTGGGATATAGGCATTGCCGATTTCCTCTTTCAGTTCCTGCGCCTTGCGGATGGCGCCTGCCATTCCCTCGTAGGCCGGAGTGAGCACCAGTTCGGCTCCGAGCGACCGCAGCAGCTGGCGGCGCTCCACCGACATGGCGTCGGGCATGGTCAGTATGAGGCGGTAGCCGCGTATGGCGGCAATGAAGGCCAGTCCGATGCCCGTGTTGCCGCTCGTAGGTTCAATGATGGTAGTGCCGGGACCTATGAGTCCCTTGCGCTCAGCCCGTTCAATGAGTGCCAGTGCAACGCGGTCTTTCACGCTGCGCACCGGATTCAGGTATTCCAACTTGGCCACCACCCGTGCCTTGAGCTTCAGTTCCCGTTCCGTTCCCGTCAGTTCCAGCAGCGGCGTGTTGCCGATTAATTCTATCAGACTTTTTGCTACCTTTGCCATAGTTTTATTATTTACCTTTTTACTTTTTTACCCTTTTTACTTTTCTTCAAATGTCGTCTGCCAGCAGCGCCTGCTTGATGTCGAGCAACAGGTCGAGCGGGTCTTCCAGTCCAATGGAGAGCCGGATGGTGGTCTGTCTGACGTCCATTTGCTCCAGCTGTCTTTCGGGGAAGAGTCCGAAGATGGTCGAGGCAGGATGGATGGCCAGTGTGCGGCTGTCGAACAGATTGGTGGCCCGATGTATGAGTTTCAGCCGGTTCAGGAAACGGAAGCATTTCTCTTTCGACTCTAGGTCGATGGTGAGCATTGCGCCCGCCGTGGGGCCGAACTGCTGTTGGGCCAGCTTGTGGAAGGGATTGTCGGGCAGTCCGATGTAGTTCACCGACTTGATGAGTCCCACCTCTCTCAGTTCCTTTGCCAGCCATAGGGCGTTGGCGGCCTGCCGCTGATAGCGCACGTCGAGCGTCTCCAGTCCGAGTGTCTGCTGATAGGCCACCTGCGGCGTCATGTAGGCCCCCAGGTTCACCAGCAGTTCGTATTTCACCCGCTGGTTGAACACCGGGAAAGTGCCGTAGTCAATAATCAGGCCGCCCAGCGATGTGCCGCCGCCCGAGATGTATTTCGTGCTCGATACCACCTCGATGTCAATGCCCAGTTCCTTCAGCGAGGTCTCGGTGAAGGGTATCACGGTCGAGTCGGCTATCACGGGCACGCCCTTTTGGTGGGCTATCTCGGCAATGGCTTTCAGGTCGGCCACTTCCTGCTGTGGGTTTGTTACGATTTCCAGGAACACGCAGCAGGTCTTCTCGTCGATGGCTGCCTCCACGGCCTCCAGGTCGGTAAGGTCTCTCAGCCGGGGTTTCACGCCAAACCGCAGCAGCGTGTTGCTGATCAGTGCCAGCGTGTTGCCGAACAGATGGCGCGACGAAACGATGGTGCGGCCTTGCGCACTGACGGCCAGCAGCGCATTGCTGATAGCGGCCATACCCGAGTTGAATGCCGTCACGTGGGCGGCTCCCGTCAGTGCCTTCACGCGCTGCTCGAAGTTGGTTACCGTGGGATTCTCCATGCGTGCATAGTCGGGCGCGTTGATGCGGTTGCAGAAGGCATCGGCCATCTCCTGGGCGTCGCCGAACTCGAATGCCACATTATTATAAACGGGCACTGCCAGCGCGCCGTAGGCATCGGGCCTGACGTAGGGCGTATGGACTGCTATCGTTTGTTTTTTCAACATTTTTTACTGCATTGATTTCGGGTGCAAAGTTAAGGGGAATAGAAATATCATCCAAATTTCTTGTTTATTTCGGAAAATATCACTAAATTTGCAGCGTCAAAAGAAAATGTTTCCGAAAAGAACGTTTTAAATCTTTACAAACAGAAAAAAATTCTGACAGATGGCTGATACGTTAGATCAAACCGACTTGCAGATACTGAAAACGCTGCAGAGAAACTCGAAGCTGACCACCAAGGAAATAGCCGACGCGGTGCATCTCACACCAACGCCCGTCTTCGAACGGCAGAAGCGATTGGAACGTCAGGGGTACATCAAGAAGTACGTGGCTGTGCTCGACCCTGAGAAGTTGGGCCAAGGGCTGTGTGTGTTCTGTAAAGTGAAGCTGAAGCATATCAACCACGAGATAGCCGATTCCTTCACCCGCCGCATCATGCGCATTCCTGAGGTCATCGAGTGCTACAACACCAGTGGTGCCTACGACTATCTTTTAAAAGTACGCGCCCGCGACATGAAGCAGTATCAGGAATTTGTGCTCAATAAACTTGGCGACATCGACTCCGTGGGCTCCATCGAGAGCACCTTCGTGATGAGCGAAATCAAGCAGAACTACGGTATCAACCTGTAGGTTGGAAGTTTGAAAATAGAAATATCAGACCTATTGACAAAAGTTACCAATCCGAATAATTATTTGAAAAGATTGGTTTGAGAGTACAAACTAATTTAGTTTGTGCATCAAAAACCTATTAATTGGCATGCAAATAATCATTATTTGACGTACAAACTAACTTACTTTGTTGTCAGAATAATGATTCCTCCATACGCGAAAAAAGATTTTTACCCCCTATACCTACTACTTATGCTTTAAAGCGTTGTGTATTAGTCGGTTATCGGTAGTAGGAAGGGGTGTTTATCCTACTACCTTCCTACTACCGAACCCCCTATTTTGGGGCCGAAAATCGCAAAAGAAGCCGGTTTGGAAAGTAGGAATCTTCGTGTCGGGCACCTGCGATTATTTGTTCGTTTCGATTATACTTTACCAGCCAATCGTGTTCAGTCCAGCGGCCGTGTACCACTGCATCTGTTTGATGCTTTTGTGGTAACGGGCATAACTGCCTCGTGCCGGATCTTGTGCCACGTACATTGACACGCCGTGACAGCGATCCTCAGTGGCCGTGAAGTCGGTATAGAAGGTGGACCATAATTTATTGGTATTCCACATGGCGGCGAAGTTCTTGCTGACAACGGCACGCTCCAATGCTTGTCGCCACGCCTGGTAGTCGCCAGCTGAGGCGTATTTCCTGACGAAGTCGCCTGCATCATAGAAAAAGTTGTCGTCGGCGTTGAATATGGCGCCCGTATTATAATAATGTATGAGTCCTGTCAGGTCGGCATAGTTGCCACCAAGCCTGCTCTTGATGCCAGTGAGCACGTTACGCGTAGCCTGGGCCACAGCCGTCATCTCGCTGGTTCTGACTACCGACATGGGCAGCGTCCGTCCGCTAACCTGCTGGGCATGGTAGCTGTTGGATGTGCCTGATTTCAGAATGCCATGCAGCGTCTTCGCCAGTTCTTCCGAAAGAGGTTCTTCAGCCTTGTCGATAATCAGGTCGATGCAACGGAAATGATTCACAGTCTCTACGATGTCATTCACGTTTATCGTCTCGTCGGCTGTCACACCAATGGTGTTCGTCTCGAAAATGTAACGTGTTTGGTCATGCGTCAGACGGCTACCCTCGATATGGTTCGAGTTATAGGTTAGGTCTATCTGAGTTTTGTGATAGATACCGCCTTTCATCTTCATCTCTTTCTGCTCACGAAGGGTAGCAAGCAGCGGTGTTATATATTCTTCCATACTTTTTGTTTCTTTCATTTCACCATGTCATTCAGGCTTTACGTCTGTCATGCCATCCCATTCCCCATTGATGGTGATGTGGAAATTCTCTGCAAAAATACTAAGAAGTATCAAGGAAAGCAAAAAATCGGCGGATTATTTTATCATCCTGCCGATCATTAAAAAAAGGCTTCCCTCGTTTTGGGGGAAGCCTTTTCTTGTGCGATTGTTCCGTGCTGCCTGATTACTTCTTCTCTTCGTAAGAGATGTTGGCGTTCGGGTAATAGTACTTAATCTTGTCGTAGGCACGCTTTACGTTATAGTTGTAGGTGTCCAGGTGACCGCTATAATAGCTCTCGAAGCTACGCTTCTGAATCTCATTCTTGTAGAGATTAACGAGGTTCTCTTCTGTACCTATGAGATATTTTACTTCGGGCAGATAGGCGCGGTTGTACGAGTAAATCTTGTCGCTACCCTTCATCTTGACCGTCACGTGCACGTTGATTACCAGAGGAGTTGCTTCGATTTCACCACTAAAGAAGTCGCCCAAATATAAGGGTTCGATGATATACCCACCCTGCTTGCCATAGCCGCGATAGAGCTCTTTATAATTATCTACCTTCTTTTCGGGAGTTTCTACTCTGTATGTCAGACCGCCCTGATTGGCTCGGCCGTAGTTGTAGTTTGTCAAGACTTCGGCAGCTGTTTGTCTGCTGGTGACTCTCGCATTGTTAAGGACATCTCTGCAACTTACTTCGCCGGGCACCTTGAAACCACGTTTGCGCAGTCCGAGGAACTTACGATGGTTGTCCATGGCGGCTTTATTGTTGTCCCAGCGTACAAAAGGTACTGCGTCCACCTGCATCCACTCTATATCCTTCTTGGGGAACAGGTCGTGGTTCACTTCAACCTCTACGCTGCTGGGGTCGAAGAAGTATACGTAGGAACCGTCTACCATGAAGTCAGTCAGATGAATGACAGGTGTTTTCTTCAGGTTCCACACGCCCTGACCCAGGTGAGAGTGCTCGAAATCGAATTCAGTCATCTGAATGGTGGGTGCAGGAACGCCCTTAGTAATCGTTGCTGTTGTAGCCACACCCTTCGAGTCGATGGTACCGGTCATTCCGAGGTTGACAGCTCCTGAGGTATCGCCACTACCGAACAGCATCGAACCAAATGAACCGATTGCTTCGCCCATTCCTTTCAGTATATCGCCAGTTTCATTTTTACCGGCAGCCACGTAGGCCTTGCCTATACTAGAACCGATAGAGATGACTGTTTTGACACCATTCACGAGGTCGTGTGATAAGGAAGTCTGTTCCATCTCGGTTTTGATTTTGGCGTCGATATTGCTGTCAATCTTTATCCCTGTCTTATTCCAGGAGTGCATCGCCAGTCTGATTTCGTCTTTCTTGATGTCGTGACCGGGGCGATAGAGCGACATGTCGTAGTCGAATGCCCACCAGCCTTCTCTTGATGTGATGGATTCATTAATCTTGTTGCCGTCGTACCACGAGGAGACGTTGTTTGTCATGTGGCCTGCAGTTTTCTGGCCTATCGCAGCCTTATCCTTAAACTGAGTGTCGCTGGGCACACCATATCCCCAAGGTGAGCGAAGGGCCATGTGGTCGGACACCTGAATCTCCCAAAGATGGTCGCTGCCGCTCTCAAACTTCTGCGGCATGTAGTAGAGAATGCGCATAATGCCCGTGTACTTGTTGTAGAGGAAGATGAAATTCGAGTTGTTCATCAGGCTGTAGCCACAGCGGCTGAGCACCATTTCCCATCCGTTCTCGGGTTTCAGGTCGTCGATGATATTCTGCGGGATGTTAATCTGCTTGTCTATCTTGGCCCAAGGCAGCGCCACCTCTTTATAGCCTGTGAGTTCGCCAGCCTTGTCTCCCAGTTCGCCCGTGTAGAGAATAATGGTCTCCCTATTGCGCCAACTGCTATAATTGAAGCCATCAGCGCCTTTGGCGCCGTTGGGGTTGAAGACGCCGCCGCAATGGGCATTGTTGGCATAATTCATAATCTCCATCTGCTGCTGCTCGCTGGCACGCGTCAGCTGGTAAGTTTCCGAACCGTCGCTGGTGTTGATCTGGCCATTAGCGTAATTCAGCTTTCTGTTTATTGAAGCATGGTTTTCCTGGTTGAAGAGTTCAGGGTGAGCCATTGTGACGCCAATGGTGCCGTCGGCTGCCGAGGTGCAGCGGAAGAAACCGTCGGCCGAAGCCTTGTCCGGCTCGCCGTAGATGATGTCACCCAAGGCACTGGTCACCTCGCCCTTGTCGTTTACATAGAACTTCTCCCACACTCCCGTGCCGTCGCCAAAGAACTTGTAGGCGTTCACCACTTTCGTGTAGGTGCGCTTGGGGTCGCCTTTCACCAATGCGGGTAATTCGCCACTCTCTGCTTTCTCTGAAACCCACATGCCCTGTAGGTTAGTGGACATCGGATTTTTAAAAGTAACGATTTCTTCTTCAGCATTGTCATTACAAGCTGTGAATACGATTTGTGAGCTTGCGCTCAGAAGCAGCATTGCTGCGATAGTCTTGAAATTTTTCATTTTACGTTTAAATTTTTATTATATGTTACACAATTTTTTTTCTTTGGATTCACGGTGCTTTTCCGGTTCTCATCCGGAGGCTTTTCCGTTTTGCCGGTGCAAAGGTAATACGGTTTTCTGCCCCATTCAGAACTTTTTGCCGACTTTCTGCCGAAGTGTAGTGGACACAATGGGGTTTTTCGGACAATAGGGGAAAAAGGCCCCGATTTCTGTCCGAAACCGGGGTCAAAAAGATGAAAAAGTGTCTGTCTTGTAA
>JAEEGJ010010968.1_pt1 | contig 23235 bp, 18 predicted proteins | sample 8958761 | NCBI WGS metagenome assembly JAEEGJ01 (sample SAMN16246546, study PRJNA631951) | gut metagenome | biome: gut microbiome; feature: rumen; material: RS-attached | host: Bos | place: Iran: Karaj | collected 2018-10 | reverse complement strand
TTTTCGCTGTATGACACAATTCCCTCAAAATACTGTACTCTTCCTTTGACAGATGCTTTACCTTTTGCTTTACCGTTAGATACATATGGTTTTTCTCCTTCCTTTTAGATTTAGGATATTTCCTATGTGTCTATTATATCATATGTTTTACTGATTATCTATAGTTTTGATTTGAAAATCCAGCATTCATCCCCCTCTTTCACTTCGCTTAGAAGCGGGGGTATTCTACCGTGATATAGATAAAATTACAGGAGCAATAATAATGGAATTCATATTAATACCCGCAGTAATAGCCATAGTAATTCTCATAATTGTCGTCACGAACTTCAGAACCAAAAAAGCCATAGATTTCTACATACGACATTCCTACGGTGACAAAAAACGCGTAAAAGACGACGTAAACGACAGGATGGAAGCTGTTTCACAGTTTTACGAAAAGGAAAAGAAGAATTACAGTTCCTCGGAGCTTATAGATGACGTCACATGGGACGATCTGGGTATGAACTCGATCTTTCTACGTGCCAACCATACCGACAGCTTTGCAGGAGAACAATGCCTTTATTCTTCGCTTCACATTATCAGTGATAAGACTCAAAACAGTGTCATGAATAACGAAACTGCAGACTTTTTCAATAAAAACGAGGTTAAACGCAATAATGTAAGAAAACTTCTCCACAACGTTGGAAAGCCGATAAATGGCTATTATTCTATAAATATTGCAGAGGATCTCAGCACGAAACATCTTCCTTTCAAATCTGTTTACCCTGTACTTCTCATTTCGCTAGTCACCTTTGGAACTTTAGGATTAATTATGAGAAGTCCTGTTCTGCTTATGCTTTTCTTCGTGAACTATCTTCTAAATCTTGTGGTACACATTTTCCTAAGAGCAAGCTTTGAAGCAAGGCTAGAATCCCTTTTCTCAATGGGATTAACCATAAACGCAGGCTTTTCAATAAGTAAAATTGTTCCTGAACTGTCAAATAATGCTTCCGACAGCCTTAAAAAGCTGAAGAAAGCTGCATCTATCATGAATCTTCTCAACATGAAAAATTCCATGCTGAAGTCCGATGACATGTTAGCTACATTAGCATCCTACATTATAGGACCTTTCATGACAGACATGATACTTTATACAATGGGCTTAAATGAACTATCTGACAAGATCAATGATTATCTGAAAGTTTACAGATTTGTCGGAAATATTGACTGTTCTATCGCCATAGCTTCCTTCAGAGAGAGCCTTTCGACGTACTGCGTGCCTGAGTTCAACGATGATAAGAGAATTGAATTCACTGGAGTTTTCCATCCAATGATTACCGATCCTATTGCTAACGATATAAAACAGAAGAAAAATGTCATACTTACAGGCTCAAATGCCTCAGGGAAGTCCACGTTTATTAAATCCGTAGCTATAAACCTCATACTTGCACAGACTATTTTCACATGCACGGCCGAATCCGCATGTGTACCGCACTGCGGCGTAATAACCTCAATGGCTGTCCGTGATGATCTCGCTTCGGGAGAGAGCTACTATATCCGCGAGATAAAATACCTCAAGCGCATGACGGAGAGCGTAAAACAAGGCAGACTTCTTTTCCTTGCCGTAGATGAGATACTCAAGGGTACAAACACAAAGGAAAGAATAGCCGCTTCAAAGGCTGTACTCCGCTATTTCAATGAAAAAAACTGTATACTCATGGTAGCTACTCACGATGTTGATCTTGCGGAAGCTTTCGACGGCTTGTATGAGAACTTCTATTTCTGTGAAAAGCTGGATGAGGAGGATGTAATCTTCGATTATATCATTCACAAAGGCATATGCCGTTCCAGCAACGCAATAAAGCTTCTCAGCGTTATCGGTTTTCCTGACGAAATAGTTAATTCCGCTCTTTCAGAGCTCTGATTCTTTAATTAACATTATTCTGCCTTACGCAACTTCTGCTATGATACTGATGCAGATTTTGGTTAATTTTCAGAGTAAATGCAATACCTTCAAAGTAAATGCAATGCTATTGCATTTAGTCTGAAAACAACATAGAGACAGAAAGGAAAGTCAGGGAAAAAATTGTTGAAAGTATACGAGGATTGGCAGAAATGATATTAAGAATAAAAGTTTTTTACCGAAAAAATGGGTATAGCAAAGCTAGCCTTAGTCATTAAAGCTTTATTACTGTCAAAGTAAATGCAATATTATTTCAGCATAAATAACGGATATTATTTTTTTAAAAGTTTGGGTTTTAGAAGGATATATTCGTTTGGAATAAGTTCCTGTCTAAGTAAACGCAATGCCCTCTTGCCGTAATATTTTATGAACATCTGAGTAGGAGAGTATCCGTTCAACATTTTTCTGGGATAAGAATTGATGTGTGACATCATAAGATCAATGTCGTCCTGGGATAAATTATCAAAAGATGTTCCTTTAGGCAGTACTCTCCTGATTAGCATATGATTGTTTTCAACCCTGGGCTTTTCATATGATGCGAAGGGCTCACAATAGAACACACTGGATCTCTTTATGCCGTCAATGAATTCAATTGCTGAAGGATTGGAAAACTCAGTACCATTATCTGTAAGTAAAACACTGAATAAAGCTTCATATGTACAATTTGGAAGCACTTTGTAGAGATGCTTGAAAACATCAATTACTGACTGTGAGGTGTTATGATCCCTAATGAATGCAAGCATAAAACTACAGTTTGGTATCATTAGGGTCAGCAGGACCTTCCCGCCCTTTTTACCTTCAACAGAGTCCATTTCTGTAACAAGTGTGTCCGGATTCTCTGCTTTGAATTTGAGGAAATCATCATAGGTTCTGTTTTCAGTACACTTTCTGTCTACCTTTATTGTTTTCTTCATACCTTTACGCACTTTAAACTTAACTGCGCGTGGGAGGTCAAGAGTCCGGGCAGTAAGAGTACCACTATGGATAAGTCTGTACAATGTACTTTCTGAACACGTAAGAGAATCCTTAGTTTGGTGAGTGATATTGTAAACAGATACTCCACGGTCTATAGCTTCTGATGCGACAGCATCAATAGCCAGGAATTCCTCCTCAGTCAGATTAAAGCCTTCTCTCGATTCAGACAGAACAGCTCTGTATTCCTTATCTGCTGATCTTGCATTGTAAAACCTCTTTTCCAGAGTACACTTCGGCCTGTCTGAACAGCCGTTACACACATAGGGTGGACTGCTTAACTTACTGCATACTTCTCTTTCGAAATCAGTACAGATACCATTGCACTCTTTGCAGAATCTGCAGTTCTTGCTTACACAGTGAGGTTTATCTTCGCAGATGCCCTTATGCCTGCAATCATGACGATGCACACACTCATTTAAGCAACGACCATATGCTGCCTTTCTTTCAAAGACAATATGGTTCCTGACTTCACGAGAGATTGAAGATGGTGCTTTATTAAGTTCACCAGCAATCTCTCTAAATGATTTTGACTGATCAAGACCAACCTGTATAGCTGATCTGTCGTCTAATGATAAATGTTTTCCCATAATAATCTACTCCTTTCTTGGGAATATGATTATTATGAATCAAAATACATTCAAAGTAAATGCAACTATCTGCAGAAAATACCTAACAAACTGATAATAAAATGAAACTATATATTGATATTTAATTCAGAAGCAACGAAAATGGTCGCATTTATTCCACGATCCGGTTGACAATGAGCCTCTGTCGATGCGATATTCTGTCAGCCGAGGCAGCCCAATTTAAAATAAATGGGGCTGCCTGGCCAACAGCCTATCACATCGCCTCCTCATTGTAAACCGGCTTTCGCGGCATAAAAGCTTTGTTTTTCGTTAACCTCAAACACTACCTTCAAAGTAAACGCAACGCTACGATTCATCGTAATATTATTGCATTCATACTAAATGCAACGGGATTACCACTTCTTAACCTCCTTCTTTATGCCTGTTTACTTTCATATTAAATGCAACCCCTTTTCTTTTCATACTAAACGCAACGAGAAACAAACGTTCCTGTTGCATTTACTTTGAAAAGTGGCGAGTCTAAAAAAACAATAGTATATCAAAAACAAAATATTGACAGCAACAGTTATTAGTGATATAATCTGCTTGTAAATTAAATAAATGTCAGGAAAAACAAAATGAAAATAATAAAAAGAATATTTATCCTGAGCGGCATTGTAATGCTGCTTGCGTCACTTTCACTCTGTGTTTATAATATTTTACAGGACAGGACTGCAAAAGAACGCTCTCATGAAGTCTTATCTGAACTGAAACAGCTTATCCCCGAGACATCAACTGAGGGAAATACAATCAGTACAGATAATCCTGCCGACGACATATATTCAGACTATGAACAAGTCAATTCGTATTTAAAGCCTGAACCCATAGCGCTAAATGGACAAAAATACTGCGGAGTTATTATGCTCCCTGCACTTGGTCTTGAACTTCCCGTATGCGACAGCTGCACCTATGACGATCTGAATGTTTCACCTTGTCGTTTCAGCGGAAGCGCTTCGGACGATGACCTTATTATAGCAGCTCACAATTTCAGCAGCCATTTCGGACGTATCAGTGAACTCAACACAGGCGACGAGATCATATTCACCGATACAAGCGGAAAAGCCTATAAGTACTGTGTAGAGGATATAAGAACTATCGACGGTTCCGATTCTGAAGAAATGATAAGTGGAAAAAGTACTGACTGGGATATTACCCTTTTCACCTGCAATCTAAGCGGACAGGCAAGAGTTGCAGTAAGAGGCTGCAAAACACAGAAAAAATAAAACATCTTCAGTTTGATATCAATCATGATATTGCTGAAGATGTTTTTTTATTATTCCTTATCGTCTTTTTTATTCTTTATGAGGGTACCAAGTGATATAAGGAGTATTCCTCCTGCACCAAGCGGCAGTACAGGCCACCACAGCTGTCCCGTCTGAGTAAGCGGTGGAAGCTTCGTTGTAGTAACGGGCGTTTTTGTCACGTTTGTCATTGTTGTTGCAGTGGCAGTTGTAGATGTATTTGTGATCTTGCCTATATCCGTTGAAGTAGTAGTTGTTGTCTCAGTTGAAACTGTAGTTATGACAGGAGTTGTATCTTTCGGCTTGTAACTGTTTTTTATAAGATACTGTGTACTGTTGAAATCTATAATAACACTATAATCAACAGGGATATCACGCTCAACAACATACCAGTCATTAATCGGTTCAAGGTCATTCCACTGGTAGCTCCAGTTGTTTTCCTCGTTCAGAACTATCGTATCATAAATCTCCTCATTGCGAAACAAATCAACTGTAACGTATGTGGGATGTGCTATACTTTCAGGAGTATCGTTTATCCAGACCTTTCTCACGGTATATGAAGCAACGCTGCCGCTAAGAGTTGCATATGAGAACTTCGGATATGCATCATAACTGAAAGAAGTGTCTTTCTCATCAGCTTCAAGAAGCAAGGACGATGGCACATAAAAAGTATTACCGATATTCAGGGTACGCCCTACAGCAAGGTAAATGCCACTGCTAAGTCCGCTGAATTTCAGTTCTCCGTTTTTATCGGTTTCACCTTTTCCAACAGGAGCTATTCCGTCAGCGATAGCATAGCTTTCAAGAGTTTTGGATTTCTCAGCAACATTTTCCTCTGTTATTTCATTAATATCTATAGGATATGAAGCAAAATCTCCTGAAAGAGCAAATCCGTTTTCTGTGCGAACTCCTACCCTGTAAAGCTTCCATTTCATACCTGTCAGGGTTATGTCACCTTTTCGACAAATAAGAGTTATGGAACGATCATTTTCAGTATCGCAGATACCAGAAAAAGGGACTAACATGAGCATCATAAAAAAAGTCAAAATAAGACATGAGGATGCCCTGATGAGCTTTATATTTGTTTTTGGCATGATATCACCTCTTTTTACGATCTATTATCCAACCTGATATTATCCAGTAAAGTATAAGCAAAATAATAACAGGAATAACTATGAACGGTAGTACCTTTATCTCATCTACAGGCACAGCATCTGCGTTTACCTTTACAGTATGAGGCTGATCACTTTCTATTCTGTGCGCTCTGACAAGAAGCCTGTGAGTGTTAATACCATAAGGAGTACAGGTCATAAGGGTAACATAGTCCATATCGGGTACCGGTGCAAGTTTGTCCATTTCACTTGGAAGTACAGTATTTATCTCATCTACCTCATATTCCAGTACCTCGTCAAGTACTGTAATACTGAAAGTGTCATTTTCCGTGAGTTTGTCTATATCAGTAAACAGCCTTGCTGACGGAAGTCCGCGATGTGCCGATATTACTGAATGACGACCTTTTCCACCTATCGGAAGGGATGTTCCCTCGATATGTCCGACAGCAATATTAAGTACCTCAGGGCTCGTTCCATGATATATGGGAAGATATGCGTTTATCTTAGGGATATCTATATATCCCATTATACCAGTGCCAGTTACATCAAGCACCTGTTCGTATCCCTTGATTTTATTATAGTCGATGAGTGGAGCAGAAAGCTCTGCAAGCTCACGATTATATTTCTCAGCTTTTTCAAGAAGCATATCCTTAACCGTATTATCCATATCGCAGACGGTCTGATCATAAATAGCAATAGCTCTCGACTGCTTGCCCGAGTTCCACCAGTTACTGAACGAGGGATACAGCATTATACATATGCCTACTGCTAATACTAAAAAAAGTGCGATATTGACAAGCAAACCGTGTTTGTGTTTCATTCTATCTTACCCATTGAACTAAATGGAGTTACTATGAAGTAAATCTTACCAATTATGTTTTCTTCGGCAACACAGCCTACGGAAGCCGAGCGGCTGTCAACGGAGGTCTCTCTTTCATCCCCCATAACGAAGTATCTGCTGTCAGGAACTGTAAAAGGAAACGAAATATCACTTTCCCCTACATCACTTTTACTTACATACGGTTCATCGAGCTTTTTCCCGTTCAGTTCCACAGTACCATCATTACAAATATTGACAACGTCATCAGAAACAGCTATAACTCGCTTTATAAGCACTTTTTTATTGTGATAGAAAGCGATAATATCGCCTTTTTTTATATCTGAAGTCTTATAGCATAGAACTGTCTGTCCCTTTGACAAAGTAGGTTCCATACTGCTGCCAGTTACTCTGAAAACCGGAAAAACGAAGTTGCATATAAGAACAATAACAGCTACAGCAGTAACAACGGAACAGATTGTGCTGAAAAGTACTTTTACAAAGGAATTATTGCTGCTTTTAATCTTATTAAACTGTTCAGGAGTATTCTTATCTTCCATCATCTGACACAGCCTTTCATACTATACACAAAGTAATATATATATTGATTAATACAATATCTTATTTCTTGTAAAAATACGTGTGAAAATTTATTTAAGTCAATACACAGTACTATGTATATATTATACTTTCCAGGTTAATGGCAAGTCAATTCAAAAGTGTGAACAAACTTGAAAAATCACACAATTTCGGCATTGATAACAATGTTAAAGCTTTTATTTGGGTAAAATGCCAAAACGTTTCAAAACTAAAAACAAATGATTAACTATATATTAACAGAATTCCTGGTAGTATATTCGCTTTTTAGATGTCCATTTTGTATGATTATTCCGTAATTTTGACATGGTAAAACCTCACAAAGAAGGGCATTTATTTTAGTGTTTTATCACAAATCCGCACATAAATTGTTAATAAAAAATAAATCCTATTGACTATTTATTATAACGAATGGTATAATATAAACAAACATAATAATATTATAATTTATCTTTCGACGGAGAAAAAACATGACTGATAAAGAGTTTAAACATCTTAAAAGAAACGATCTGATTTACATAATATATGAATATCAAAAAAAGCAGGAGGAACTCACAAAAGAAATTGAAGAACTCCAACGTAAACTAAGCGAAAAAGAGCTAAAAATAAGTAGCTCTGGTTCTCTTGCTGAGGTCGCAGCAAAACTGAATGGTCTATTTGAAGCCGCGCAGCAAACTGCCGACGATTATATATCGCAGCTGGAATTCTCGGTTAACTCAGAAGCTGAGAAAAAAGCAGAGGATATCATAAAAGCAGCGGAAGAACGTGCTAAAGAGATCATTTCCGAAGCTCAAAAGAAAGTTTCCGAGATAAATAAAAGCGAAAAAGGATAATGCAATATGTCAACAAGAAAAAAAGCTCCCGAATCTATGCCTTCAGTTGAGCAGGTTGAGACGGAGCTTAAGAATATAAATTATAGAAAAAAATTTAGAAGCACCTTGTTCAGTACAATTTCCATACTGATTGTTGTTGCTGCTGTTGCAGTACTTGTATCTACACTTTTCTTCCCCGTCGTTCAGGTCGCAGGAAGCAGTATGGAGCCGACTTTGAAAGAAGGCGATATACTTGTACTTGTAAAATCTGACAAGGTGACATACGGAGAGATGTGTTGCGTTTCATGGCAGAACAAATCGCTGCTGAAACGCGTTATAGGTCTTTCAGGGGACATTATAGACATGGACGCTGACGGAAACGTCTTTGTCAACGGTGAGCTCATCAATGAACCTTATGTGGTGGAAAAAGAGCTCGGCAGATGTGAAATTGAATTTCCGTATCAGGTACCAGAAAACAAGATCTTTATACTCGGTGATCAGCGTGAATCTTCTGTGGACAGCAGAAGTTCTGCGATAGGCTGCGTAGGGAAAGATCAGATTGTTGGCAGGGTACTTTTCAAGGTATGGTCTAAAAAATGATTGCAGAAAGGGGAACGGTGAAATAGATGAAAAACTATTTCGATAGTTTTTATGAGATAATTCATAAAAACAGCGTTAAGCGACGGCACATGGTATCGCTGCTGCTTGTCTTATCAGTATTTGTTTCATCGGGAGTCCTCTGGGAGCTTCGCGATACGGTCATCACTATGGTGAATGAACCGCTGTGCGGCCTGGAACAGCATGAGCATACCGATGAATGCTACGAATACAGGCTTGTATGCGGACTTGAAGAAACCGAAGAGCATACTCACACGGACGAGTGCTGGGAGAAAGTCCTTGTTTGCGGTTATGATGAGCATATGCATACAACTCTATGCTTTACCGACGAGGATATTCCTGAAGCTGATATGGCGGAAGCAGATGATGATATATTTGCTATTAGCGGTACGTTCGATTACATTGATGATGACGCTGAAGATGGCATCCTTTTTGCTGACCTGCCTGAGGTTACTCTTGAGGATAGAATGAAAGCGCTTGCGTCAGAAGATGCTCAGAATGCTCCATATATAAACCCAGGTACTGAGACTACGATCGACAATATTGCCGAGGGTATTAAATTTACTCTGTTTGATTACGGTGATTCAACTCTGGAGTCGCAGAATAACCATTATGGTTATCGTTGGGTTGAGCCGGATGGAGATACTCCGGGATACTGGTCTCACCCTAATGCCAATACTACAGACGGAATAAATGCAGGCAGAAATGCTCAGCAGGATATTCTGTTCCTTGCTTATGGTACACCTGTAAATGATCAGTGTCATGATCCTGATTGCTACAATTATAGAGATGAAGCAACAGGAAAAAAAGTTGTAAGCTATAAACCAGATAAAAACAGCTATTCAGGCGATTATAATTCTGATCCTGTATATTCAGGAAACAGACCTGTTTCGGGTATCGTAGACGATAAGCTTTATTCTTATAATGAACAAAGCGGAACATATGTTATAAATCAGAACGGATATCCCAGAGTGAATGCATCAGAGCATCACAGCCTTGCATATCTGTTTAATGATGAAGAGTCGGCTTATAAGACGGTTTATCCTGATGTAAATCATCTGCTACAAAGAAATGATCAAAATGGTCATCTGTTCTTTAACAGTAATGATAATTATGCTTATTATGATAAGGAAACCGGAGATTTTATCGTATATGATACTACATTCCCTGTAATTAATCCCGATCATCATGCTTATCTTGATACAGATTATCATCATCTTGATGAAAACGGAGAACCTAATACTTATCAGGACGATAAAGCAAAATTCATGATAGGTTTCTTCCCGTTTGATGAATATGATCCCACAAGGCGAGATCCTAACTTTAACGGAAATGGCTACAATCACCACTTCGGTATGAAGATGGAGACTAAATTCACAAATCCGACTGCTGAAAATCTACCCGTTTATAATAACAAAAAGGAACCTGTATCATTCAAGTACAGCGGCGACGACGATATGTGGGTTTTCGTTGACGGAAAACTTGTTCTCGATATCGGCGGTATCCATGAGCCTACAGGCGGTATGATCGACTTTACAAATGGTCTTGTCTGGACTCAGGATAATGAGCTTGGCCGAACAATGGATGAAGTAAAGAGTTATCTTATTTCAGTTGTGGGCAATGGAATTAATAATGAGACTGATTTCGATAATCTTCCCAAGCCTATCGGTACTGATACAACAGGTTCAGGTAACAAGTGGATAGTTGAGTCGATCACAGAATACATAGATGATTGGTACACATATAATCCGAACGGAACTCATGAGATCAAGATGTTCTATCTTGAGCGAGGCGGTTGTTATTCAAACCTTGCAATGGAGATGAACCTTCCTACACTCAAGCCCCTTACAGTCAAGAAGGAAGTCGATTATCAGGACCATCTGGTAAAGGACACTGATATAGACAATAAGGATTACGAGTTCCAGGTTTGGGAATGGATCGAAGATGATCCCAATACTTCTGAATATGATGGGCACTGGACAAAGCCAAATCTTCCTCAAACAACTTACGGATACTTCACACTGAAGGACGGAGAAAGAATTACCTTTGATGATCTTGAGCAGCACAGAAAGTTCAGGATAACAGAGGTCGGTGTCGATCCGAATGTCTATGATAAGGTATCGGTCAACGGTGTTACTATGGCACAGTTCACAGCGGGCGGTGCAAATGCGGATGTCGATTCAAGTGCGAACGGCGTTGCACTAAGTGATACCAATTCCTATTTATTCAATAACAGAGTAATTCAGGATACGACAAAGATAAAGGTCAAAAAGGACTGGGATTGTGACGATAATAAAAAACCGGCTAACTTCACAATGAAGTACAAGATAATGCGTACCGACTCCGCAACAGGAGAGGTGAAGCAGGTAGCACTGAAGTATGATGTCACAGAGAACGGCGTAACCAAAACAAAGAAGAGACGAGTTTTCCTGCTTGATCCTGATGAACAGGTGAATGGTAAAACTATCGAAAATCTTCTTGCCCGTTACGGAAATCATGTATATACTTACGCTGTAGAGGAGCTCAATGTTCCGGACGGATTCAAGGCTTCATACAGTGATACATATGAAACCGATTCAGAAAGCGGCAAACAGTACAAGGTGCTTCAGGTAACCAATACAGATATTACAAAAACTGATATCTACGTTAAGAAGGAATGGGAGAATATCCCGCCGACAGGACAACCTGCTGTAAAGCTCGTTCTCAAGCGTGAAAAAGTCGGATATTCACCAAGTCAGAAGACCGATCTCCAAGTAACTATCCTTGACGAGGGCGGAAACCTGATACGGACCGAGAAATTCACTAATCTTTATGCAAACGGCAGCGCAGAGATCTATTATGATATGCCCTTGGGAGTTGTGCTTTACAAGGGCGATCCCGCTTATCCTAATAAACGTGTTACGGTGCTTACCTGCACCAATGCGGATCCCGGACATGAGCACACAGACACTGCTTGCTATCTGAATCAGAATATGGCAGTAGCTCTGAATCAGAACACCAATAAGGTAAATGAACCGCTTTATGTTAAGTTCGAGGAGGACGAGAACATACTTGTTGTACAGAATCTGGCGGCTAAGGAAACAGGCGCTACTGTACCTGCAAATGAGGTAACTTTCAAGGTAACTTCGGATAATGCAGAAGACAGTCTGTTATTGTTACATCATTCATTTACAAAAGGTACCAATGGCTGGAGCGTACAAAATGATGCTTCAAAAGGTACAAATGCCAAGGTAGAATCAAGCGGATACTATCCGTATGCAAAGGGTGACTCTATTCGTATATACGACAGAACCAAATGCTTTAACGGTGCAACACTGAAGCTTGATCCTGCAAAATTCAAAATGAACAAGACATATACTTTCAGTACTTACGTTTATTATGATGATACCAATAACACTAATGCTCCGGATTCGATTCAGTTTAATTTTACTTTTAATGACGGATTGAATAAGGAGAATAACGGAAGTTATCGTGGTATATCAAGTAAAACAGTACAGAAGGGACAATGGACTCAGCTTACGGGAACTATAACACTTCCTGAATCTATCGATCCGTACAATATGTTCATTATTGTTGAGACAAAAAATCCGAATAATGACAGCAGTGCTTCCAATTACGAAGCTCCTCTGATTTCTCAATTCTATATGGATGAGTTTACTGCTATCGAAGGAAATACCCAAGTTGAAGTGGAAGAGGATACAGGAAGAGTTATTGTAAGTGGCGCGTCAGTGGCAAGTAATACGGAAGTATATAATATTACTTTCGGAACCACTTTACCAAATGATTGGAGCCTACATAATAGACCGAATATTGGTGCAGGTGATAACAATTTGCGAATTGATGGACGTGGAAGTGACAATGATGCGAGCATTGAGAAAAATGTAAGTTCGCTTCTTCTGCCTGGTCATAGGTACAGATTTGAGTTGGGTACTCAACGAGATGGTCCAAATGGCGCAGGAAATGTACATATATCTGTAGCTTATAATCGAAACGGTCAACCTGAATGGTCTCCATGGATTTGTACTACACAGCTTAGTATACAAGGAGATGATCAATATAAGCATTATGACACTACTGGTGAGTTCTCAGTGCCTGCTGATGCTGATATGAGTAATGCAATATTGTACTTTGGAACAAATAATGATACAGGGCCATTCAGATTAAGATATCTGAGAATCTATGATGTAACAGAAACAACGACATCTGTTTCTGGCAATAAGGACGGTTACGAAATAATCGGAGGCAAATATTACTCAGATTACAGCAACTACGATCTGGATCTGGACGAAAACTCTGTAACCAATCCCCTTCACCTGGACGGTCAGTATACTGTGGATAAAGTGAATAATGCTGATCCGAATTCGGCTGATTGGTCAAAGGAGATAACACTTCCTATCGCCAATGGCACACTGTATGACGGAATGGGTTATCACTGGGGGAAAGATATTCTCGGCGAGCAGACTCAAACCCTCTACAGATACTGGATCGAGGAACAGTGGATCGATAGCGACGGTAATCAAGTAACTACTCGTATCGAACTGAACGGCGATGACAAGACTGTTGTCAGTGAACATGATGACTACATCATATCCTACGACAGGCAGTTCGTTTCGACAAATACAGAACAGTCACCGATACTTGTCAAGAACAAGTATATTTGGTACAAGCTTCCCGCAACGGGAGGACGCGGCACAGTCCGGATATATTTCTTCGGAAGTGTGCTGACAGCAATTGGTATATTAAGCGTATCCGCCTTGTACAGGCGCAGAAGGAGGCGAGTATAAAATGGCTTCCTGAGTAATTAAAGGCGGATCAAAACGAAATCATTTTATTGAAAATGGGAGGTAAAATATATGAAAACTAATAAAAAAGCTTTAGCAATGCTTACAGCAGGACTGTTAGCAGTAACACCCATGGCAGCTACCGGACTTACGGCGTTTGCTGACACTATCACTGTTACTCCGATTGTAGAAGGAACTCACAACTATTCTGCTTATCAGATCTTAAAGGGCGATGTTTCAGGCGGAACTCTTTCAAATATTAACTGGGGCGATAATATGCCTGCTGATAAGACAGATTTTATAAATGCACTTAAAAATGATACTGTCTTTGGTACAGGTACTTCAAATCTTTTCTATTCTTTGACAGCCGCATCAACAGCCGAAGATTTTGCAGGTATAATAAAGAACATAACTGCCGAAAGTACTCAGGCGAATGAATTGTCTAAAGTGCTCGGAAACTTTGTTACAGGTGCAGCGGTAGCAACAGATAATGCCACTCCATATCAACTGGAAGGATTGGACGGCGGCTATTATCTTGTAAAAGATACGGCAGCTATCACAAATAGTAATCCGAGAACACTTAATCTTCTTAAAGTCGCAGGTAATGTTACGATCACGACAAAGGAAGATCTTCCTACTCTCACAAAAGTTATAACCAGTTCTAATCAGAATGCCGCTGGCACAGCTAACACAGCGAGCATAGGTGACATTGTTGAGTATCGGTTACAATCCGTTGTTCCTGATATGGAGGGATATACAAAGTATTTCTTTGTAGTAAATGATACGATGGAAGACGGTCTGACATTCAACGCTTCTTCAGTCAGCATCAGTATTAAAGACCATACCACAGGTGATACCATTAAAGATTTAGATCTCGATACTGATTATGAAGTACAGACTGGCGCAAGCGCTGACGGTTACACTTTCCAGATCGTCTTTAAAAACTTTATTCAGTATAACAGTGCAACATACATTGATAATGACATATTTATTGATTACAACGCTACAGTAAATAATTCTGCAACAGCAGGAGGTGAACTGGCAGACGCAAATACCAATACTGCAAACCTTACTTATTCAAATAATCCTAATATAGTATCAGAAGGCAAATCGGTCAGTGAACCTGATGAGCCAAAGCCTCCAACGCCTGATGACCCTGATACACCTGGTGACCAGAGTGAACCGGGCGATCCCGTTGGCGATACACCCGATCAGACTACATATACATACTTGACAGAGCTTGTTATCGAGAAGGTCGACGCATCTGACGATTCAATCAAATTACCTAACGCAAAGTTTGAACTTACAGGTACATCATTGAACAGCGTTCTCCATGAAAGCGGTCTTTATGTAAAAGACGACTCAGCATCACCGGCTTATTATTTACTTGAAAATGGTACATATACCGATACTGCACCCGATTCAACATCTCCATTGTCCGCAGGATATGCAAGTGCTCAGAAATATGCATATACTGTCTCTGCATCACTGACCGGAACAGAAGTTGCTGTTAATGCATTTGGCACATCTGCTTCAGGTACAGGACGACTCACATTTGGTAAACTTGGAGAAGGCAAATACACTATCAAAGAAACCGCAGCTCCGTCAGGATATAATAGCTTAAGTACTCCGATAACAATTACAATTACGGCAACACCAACAACATTAGGATGCACATGGTCATATCAGAAGGACACAGATGCAGCAGCTGCTTCAAACGTAATTCAAATTCAGAATGCAAGCGGCGCAACCCTCCCGTCAACAGGTGGTATTGGAACCAAGTTGTTCTATATCATAGGCAGTATGCTTGTAGCAGGTTCTATAGTCCTCCTAGTTACAAAGAAGAGAATGGGCTCAAAGGAAAACTGAATGTTTAGTAAAATGCAGTAATAATCTGAACTATTACGTGCAGCGGAGGAATTATCTTCCGCTGCACAGCAATTATAATTCAAGGAGCTTTTGATGAAGCAAATCATTATAAAAGCGCTGCCATTTGCGGCACTTTTCATAGGAATATTCCTGCTTTTGTATCCGACTGTCAGCGAGCATATAAACACTTTGCACCAGTCCAAGGCAATACAAGCATATAATGAGATATCTGACTCCATAAGTAGCGAGCAACACGATAAAATAATTGAAGCGGCAAAGGAATACAACAGCAAACTTCTCAACGCGGAGGCTCCTATACTGGAACCAGAAAAAATACCGAGATACTACAATACACTTGATATTACAGGCACAGGAATCATGGGGTATCTTACAATAGAGAAGATAAAGGTAGAACTGCCCATATATCACAGTGTAGATGATAACGTCCTTCAAATAGCAGTAGGCCATCTCCCAGGTTCAAGTCTTCCAGTAGGTGGAAAAGGTACTCATTCTGTTATGTCAGGACACCGCGGACTTCCTAGTGCAAGGTTATTTACCGACCTCGATAAAATGGAACCTGGAGATATCTTTTACATTACAGTCTTGTCAGATGTCCTTACATATCAGGTTGATCAGGTAAAAACGGTAAAGCCGTATGAAATAGACGATCTGGCAATCGATCCAGATAAGGACTATTGTACGCTTTTCACCTGTACACCTTATGGTATCAATTCCCACAGACTGCTCGTAAGAGGAGAAAGGATAGAAACCAAAGAAGAATACAAAGTTTATGTATCAAACGATGTATTCATCGTATCTCCACTCATCGTAGCTCCTATAATAGCTGCCCCCATACTTCTTGTACTTCTGATACTTCTTATGCTGAAGGGCGGCAAAAAGAAAGAATCAGACATAAAAGCTAAAACCTCTGATTGATTTGGATAGCTTTTCAGATTAACAATAAATATACGGGCACTGCCGTTAAATATGGTAGTGCCCGTTTTTATGGCCATTTCTCCCCTACCCTGACTTCAACGCTATATTAAATATAAACATCAGGCTAATCAAAAATAGTACTTGACAAATGAAAAAAAGTATGCTAATATATGAATAGATATTCAATTGTTCAAATGTGGATTGTGTTTTATCCGCCTATTCTATAAAAATTTAACTTTACAAATTTTGCTATTTAGCATATAATAGATATAGGAGAATCAACGCTTAAAGCCATCCAGATACGGTTAAAAATAATGAATGAAAGGAAAAAAATTATGAAAAAAGTTTTCAAGCTTATTGATCTTGACTGCGCAAACTGTGCAGCAAAAATGGAGAACGCCATAAAGGAGCTCCCCGAGGTAGACGATGCAGTTGTCAGCTTTATGACGCAGAAAATGACCATCAAAACTGCTGATGATACTGATTTAGATACACTTATGGCCAAAGTGGTAAAGATTTGCAAAAAAGTTGAGCCTGATTGCGAGATTGTACTCAAATAACCCTGAAACATTAATAAGGAGTGCTGTATCATGAGTAAGAAGCAGAAAAATATACTGATAAGGATAATTGCAGCGGGTATTCTTTTGGTAATCGCTGCATTGCTTCCACTTGAAGATAAAAGTCCATTAAGACTTGCGGCATTCCTTGTTCCATATGGTATAATAGGCTGGGACATTCTTTGGAAGGCAATAAGGAACATAAAGAACGGACAGGTCTTTGACGAGAATTTTCTTATGGCTGTAGCAACAATCGGAGCTCTTGCTGTTAAAGAATACCCGGAAGCTAGTGCCGTAATGCTGTTCTATCAGATAGGGGAACTTTTTCAGAGCGTTGCAGTTGGAAAGTCAAGGAAAAACATTGCTGCGCTCATGGATATTCGTCCCGACCATGCCAACATTGAAGTTGATGGCAAATTAGAAGAAGCCGATCCCGAAGAAATAGAACAGGGACAGATAATTGTTGTAAAGCCTGGCGAAAGGATACCTCTTGACGGTGTAGTAACTGATGGAGCTTCGACAATAGATACATCAGCCCTTACAGGTGAAAGCGTTCCAAGAACAGTAAAAGAGGGTGACAGCGTAATAAGCGGCTGCATAAACCAAAACGGTACGCTCAAGGTCGAAGTTACTAAAGAATATGAGGACTCTACTGTATCCAAAATACTTGAACTCGTTGAAAATTCAGCTTCAAAAAAAGCAAAAGCAGAGAATTTCATCACAAAATTTGCTAAATACTATACTCCTGCCGTAGTTATATCTGCACTTCTGCTTGCACTTATCCCGCCACTTGTTACAGGTGATAACTGGGCGATGTGGATACATCGTGCACTGATTTTTCTTGTTATCTCCTGCCCATGTGCGCTGGTGATATCAGTTCCCCTCAGTTTCTTTGGCGGTATAGGAGGTGCCAGTAAGAAAGGTATACTCATAAAAGGCGGAAACTTCCTTGAAGTTATGGCAAATGCAGAAATCATAGTTTTTGACAAGACAGGAACTCTTACAAAAGGCGTTTTCGAAGTAAATGAGATTCACCCGCACGTTATTGAAGAGGATAAACTTCTTGAGCTTGCAGCCTATGCGGAAAGCTATTCCGATCACCCTATCGCACACTCTATATCCTCGAAATATGGCAAAGAAACTGACAGAAGCCGAATAAGTTCCAATGAGGAAATATCTGGTCACGGAATAAAGGCAGTTATTGACGAACATGAAATATGCGCCGGAAATTCAAAGCTTATGGATAAAATGGGAGTGGATATAGTACCATGTGATAAAACCGGAACAATGGTACACATCTCCGATAACGGTCAGTACGCGGGTCATATCGTTATAGCTGACAGAATAAAAGAAACATCCCAAAGTGCCATAAAGCGTCTGAAAGCAAGGGGCGTAAAACAGACTGTCATGCTTACGGGTGACTCAGCATCAGCTGCTGAAGCTGCCATGAAAGAACTTGGTCTTGACAAAGCATACAGCGAGCTTCTTCCTGCAGATAAAGTAGACAAAGTTGAAAAACTCATGGAAGAAAAATCTCCGAAAGGAAGCCTTGTATTCGTAGGAGACGGTATAAACGACGCACCAGTTCTTTCAAGAGCCGATGTCGGTATAGCAATGGGTTCGCTAGGATCTGATGCAGCAATAGAAGCCGCTGATATCGTTCTTATGGATGATGATCCGGAAAAAATAGCACTTGCAATGGATATTTCAAAACGAACACTGAGAATAGTTTATCAGAATATCATATTTGCTCTTGGAGTCAAGTTCATAGTTCTTCTGCTTGGAGTTCTTGGCTTAGCCAATATGTGGCTTGCGGTCTTCGCTGATGTTGGAGTATCTGTAATCGCTATTCTTAACGCTATGAGAGCAATGAAAATAAAGGAAAACAGCTCAGATCAAAACTGATGCGTTCCATTTGATATAAACAAACTTATTATTTACAGGAGAAAGCAATGCGAATCTCACCAAGCTGCGCTGACTGCTTATACAAACGTCAGAAAAACAAGACCGATAATTCTGAATATCTTGCCGAGATAAAGTCTCTTCTTGACAACCGAAAAGAGACCGATACAAGTCCATATATGGTTTACCTTTTCAACAAAGCCCATATCAGGCATTTCGGAAAAACCGCAGATTATAGCATCATAAAAAAACAATACAATGATCTCGTCCTATCAATGGAGGATAGTCTGAGACGCAAGATAAGCTCTACAGACGACCCACTTGCATGTGCGCTTATTATGGCTCGGATAGGCAACTATATAGACTTCGGAGCAATGAACAGCGTTGACAATAATCGTTTCCTTGAATTATTCAACGATACGGATATGCGTGAAGATGACAGAAAAACTTACATTTCCTTTCTGCAAGAATGTTCAAAAGCCAGTACTTTTCTACTTATATGTGACAACTGCGGAGAGATAGTTCTTGACAAACTCATGCTTGAGCAACTCAAAATAAAATTCCCGCAGCTTACTGTCAGAGCTATGGTTCGTGGTGGAAGCGTTCTCAATGACGCTACTGCTGAGGACGCAGAATATGTGGGACTTGACGCTGTAGCTGAAATAATCACCAACGGCGAAGCCATTGCAGGCACGGTATACGAAATGCTTCCTGAAAAAGCCCAAAAGCTACTTGATACTTCCGATGTTATACTAGCTAAGGGACAAGGCAATTTCGAATCAATGTCAGGACAGGGACGTCAAGTATTCTATGAATTTTTATGTAAATGTGAACTTTTCACTACACGCTTCAATGTACCAAAGTTAACAGGAATATTTATCGAAGAAAAGTAAAACACCGCCGACTGACTATTAAGTCCGTCGGCGGTTTCAATATGTGCAGTAAATCAATAATTCTCTGCGTGCACCTCAAAATAAGACTGAGGATGAGCACATACTGGACATACCTCGGGAGCCTGCTCTCCTACTACGATATGTCCGCAATTGCGGCATTCCCACACCTTTACCGAGCTCTTTTTGAATACTTCCTGCATTTCAATATTCTTCAAAAGCGCACGATAGCGTTCTTCATGGTGCTTTTCGATAGCAGCAACGCCTCTGAACTTAGCAGCAAGCTCAGGAAATCCCTCTGCTTCAGCTGTTTTTGCAAATTCCTCATACATATCCGTCCACTCGTAGTTCTCACCTTCGGCAGCAGCTTTTAGGTTTTCTGAAGTCGAACCAATACCATTGAGCTCCTTAAACCAAAGTTTTGCATGTTCCTTCTCGTTGTCAGCAGTTTTCAGAAACAGTGCCGCAATCTGCTCAAAGCCTTCTTTTTTAGCTTTTGAAGCAAAATAAGTGTACTTATTTCTTGCCTCAGACTCTCCTGCAAATGCAGCTTTCAAATTCTTTTCAGTCTGTGTGCCTGCATATGGATTTTTTGTCCCGTTGTTTGCCATAATCATTCCTCCTGTTGGCAGTATTTATTCATATCAATATTCTAACACGGTGTAAAAACGATGTCAAGTTAAATTAACTGATTAGTATAAAATTACAGAGCTTATCACTTTTGTTTTACAAAATACTTGTCGAAAGCTTTATTATACAACTTGATGATACTTCCGACCAGTACAGCCGCTATGATACTCCCCTCCCGAACTCCTTTGAGCTTTCCGATAAAGATAAGACATATCACCGACGAAACTGTAATATACAAGATATCAAAGAATATCTTGACATTCTCATATCTGAAACCGCTCACTTTACTGATTGCACGGTTCATTGCTTCTCCCGGAAGCATTGCGACTGCTCCTTTTAATTGTATCCATATGCCCAATGCGAGTATCGCACATCCTAAGAGCATAAAAGCAAACCTAGCAGTATATGATGTTACACATATATTCCTTATAAGCCAGACAGATAAGTTTGTAAGATATCCGTACACAAAAGCAAGTATGGTCTGAACAGATATTTCTAAATAATTGCATTTTCCTTTCATAAGAATGACCTGAATAATAATCTGTATCAAACTGAGAAGATTCAGCCAGCCTCCGAAAGAAAGCCTGTCGTTTACAAGTGAAACAGAATATGGCACAGAAGCAACAGGAGATGTTCCGAGACCGGCTTTTGTTGAGAATGCCACGCCCATTGAAGCGACAAACAATCCAACGAGGAACAAAATATATCTACTGATCAGCTCCATAGCAGAACGTTTTTCATTTGCTGAATTCATTTTCATCCGGTTCCTTCTTCAAAATTGCATTATATTTCTTGTCATGGATACGTCTGATGTCACCTGTAAGTAATATTAGCGAAACAGCCATCATTATTGCTTCTGTAAAAGGCTGAGCCCACAGCATACCATTAAAGCCAAATTTGTGGTTCAGCAACAGCAGCAGCGGGATATACAGAATAAGCTGACGTATCAGAGTTATTCCGAAAGCATACTGAGGTTTGCCCATTGCCTGGAACGACATACGACACATGGAAACTGTTCCGACAAATGGGAGTATAAATATTAGACAGTGCAAAACATGAGAGCCGATACTAATAACTTCTGCTGAATCAGTGAAAATATCAATCAACAACGGAGCCAAAAGACAATATATCAGCATAAGAACAAGCTCTGTTCCAGTTACTGTAATAACTCCTGCTTTCAATACCTTACGCATTCTGTTCGCATTTCTTGCACCGTAATTATAGCCCATTATGGGCTGTGTGCCTGAAGCAAATCCTTGATATACGTAGTTTCCGAGAGACATCACCTTCTGAGCTATACCCATAGCCGTTACTGTAAGTTCACTGTAATTAACTGCAAGATTATTATTAACCGTATATGCCGCAGAAGTAAGAAGTGTTTCCAGGGACGCAGGAACTCCAACCCAATAAATCTCAGAAAGTATCTCTTTTGTCGGCAGGAGAAGTTTAAACGACGGACGAAGCAGAGTTTTTCCGCAAAAGTAATATAGTACCGATACCCCAAATCCTGCCGCATTACTTATGATAGTGGCAATAGCGGCTCCACGTACCTGCATATTTAATGTAAAAATAAACAGTGGATCAAGAATGATGTTCATAATGGTTCCAACTATCATTCCCGTCATCGAATATCTGACAGATCCTTCGCTTCGCAGCAGCGATCCTGTTGTATAGCTTCCCATTGTAAAAAAGCTGCCTGCCAGTATCACCTGAACATACTGCTTGGTATAAAGGAAGGTATTGTCTTTTGCTCCAAGAAGTCTGACTAATTCAGGTAAAAAGCATAGTCCGACCGACATAACAAGTATACTGTTCAAGAATGTAAGAAAAAAAGCAACTGTCAGAGTATGTGCTGCCTTTCCTTTTTCATCAGAACCCAGGCAACGGGCGATAAATGAAGAAGCTCCAGTACCGATCATATTCGATATTGCAACAATGATCATCATAACAGGGTATGCAAGATTTACCGCCGCCATCTGATAATCATCTTTGGTAAGCCCGATAAAATATGTATCTACTATGTTGTAAAGAACCATGATAAACATGCCGAATATCAGTGGTATGCTCATCTTAAGAACTGCTCTGGCAGGAGCTTCCTTACTAAGTGTATAAATTCGTCTGTCCTCTTTGTTTTCCATTATCTTAAATGTCCTTAAATCAAACTTGTATTTCCACTCATTACGCCCGCTGAATAAGAAAATCCTTTTCTTTTTGGTTATCCATTCCTTTTCATTGACCAGCAGCCGTTATGAATTTATTAGCAATTCGTATCTATCATTATATCATAGCTTCCTTTCAAACGCAATAGCAGAAAATATGCACTCCTTATTACGCCAGACTCGCGTTTTTGTTTAAATTTCCTCTTTTTGATTCTGCAGACTATTGCTTTTCCATCCACTTTATGATACAATATCTGAAGAATGACAGTTTAAAAATGGTGTCTGGGAGGTGAATTCATGAATCGGATTTTCTATATTGATACCGAAGTATGCGAAGCAAACAACAAAGCATATGATTATGGCGCAGTAAGTGAACAAGATGATAAACTGCATACCGGTTCAGCACATGAATTTCACTCCTTTATTGCAGATGCAGAATACCTCTGCGGTCATAACATCATCGACCATGATGCAAAGTATATTGACGCCCCCGAAGTGATTAAATATATTGATACCCTTTTCCTTTCACCACTGTTGTTTCCGAATAAGCCATATCACAGATTACTGAAAGACGACAAACTTCAGACCGATGAACTTAACAATCCCCTGAACGATGCGATAAAAGCAAAAGAACTGTTTTATGATGAAATCAATGCATTTCAGGAACTTGATGAGGAGATGAAGCTCATCTATTTCATGTTGCTGAAAGATAGTCCATATTTTAAAGGCTTTTTTGATTATCTGGGGTATTTTGCAGATGATGATCTTGAA
>JAEEGJ010010967.1_pt1 | contig 23237 bp, 15 predicted proteins | sample 8958761 | NCBI WGS metagenome assembly JAEEGJ01 (sample SAMN16246546, study PRJNA631951) | gut metagenome | biome: gut microbiome; feature: rumen; material: RS-attached | host: Bos | place: Iran: Karaj | collected 2018-10 | reverse complement strand
GTTTTTCTTCGTGACATGATAATGCTCCCCCTATGATGACAGTGATTTGTTATTTCACTGTCTCTCATAGAGGGAGCATATCATTCCAGCCCGCCCGGGGTTTATTCTATTCAGGCTGCGGCAGCCTACGGATTGTCGCTTGCTGCCTGCATGGCGGCCCGGAGGAAGCACACGGCCTGGGCGCGGGTGCAGATTTCACCGGTGCCGAAGCAATCCGCTCCGATCCCCGCGGTAACGCCGTTTTCATAGGCCCAGAGCACGGGGAGATAGAAGTATTGCTCCGGCGATGCGTCCGCGAAGGGACAGTCGCTCCCGGCGGGGACCGGGCGTCCGGCGGCGATCCACAGGAAGGTCACGATCTGCTCCCGGGTGCAGGGATGGCCGACGCCGAAGCGATCGGCGGATTCCCCGGCGGTGATGCCGGTCTCGTAGGCCCAGAGCACGGCATCGCAGTAATACTCGCCGGGGGCCAGATCCAGGAAGGGGCAGGCGTCGCACTGGAATTCCGGGTGCTGCCAGGCGTGATACAGGAAGGTGATGATCTGCTCCCGGGTGCAGCCTGCATCGGGGGAGAACTGATCCTCCGCGGTGCCGCTGGTGATCTGGGGCTCGTGGTAATAGGCCCAGAGCACAGCCGCGTAATAGTAGCTGTCCGGGCTCAGATCCCGGAAGGGGTTGACCTGGTGGATCGCGTCCAGCTCCCGCTGGGTCTTCCAGATCGCGTAGAGGGTGGCGCTCTCCTGCTCCAGCAGGAAGCTGTCGCCGGGGAAATAGCTGTCGCCGCTGCCGTCGGCCTGGGTATTCCAGCAGTAGAACTGCATTCCGGGCTGGGGGATGGGCTCGCCGTGGGCAAGGGGATCTGCCACGGAGACCCGGTCGCCCACCAGGCAGATGGGGGCGGGGGTGACCCAATCGCCGCCGGCAATGCCGTTGAGATCGTAGTACAGGTACGCCCCCTGGGGGCCGAAGCCCTTGTCCAGCTGGGCGCAGCGGGCCGCCAAAAAGTCCTTGCAGGCGGCGGTGGCCTCCTCCCAGCTCAGGTAGGGCAGCTCGAAGAACGCGGCCCGGTTATCGCCCCAGCGCAGCTCGTTCATGCGCGCGCTGGGCTCCAGAACGGCGGAAAGGGCGTCGATGTCCGCCAAAAGCGCGTCCCGCTCGCCGCTCTGGGCCAGGTCGTTCCACTTTTCCCGGACGGCGGCGCGGAAGTCCTCGTGCCGGTAGGCGGCGGCCAGCAGGGTGGGGATCCCGTTGCAACCCCGCTGGTTGGCCCACCAAAGATCGGTGGTGCTCAGGGGGACGTCGAAGCAGCTGTGGGGACTGCCGAAGGCGTTGTCCATGTCCCAGATGGGGCCGAAGAAGATCCGCTCCGTTCCGGCGGGCTTGTAGGCGTAGAAGCTGGAGATGCCCGCGTCGTGGTTCATGCTGAGCTCCTGCAGAAGGAAGGCGCTGGCCAGAGAATCCAGGTCAAAGTATTCGCTGTAATGCCGCCCCTGGCTGTTGAAGCCGCTGTCGGAGCAGATCGCCTGGGTTCCGGCCTCCACAAAGTCCGCGATGTAGTTGACCTCCGCCTGGGAGGCGTATTCCGGGGATTTGATCACGATGGGTTGTCCGTTTTCGGTGACGAAGCCGGAGGCCTCCTCCTGGTAGCGGGCCAGCAGGTCGTATTCCAGCAGATAGCAGCCGGTGATGTCCTCCGGGTCGGCGGGGAGCTCCACCCACTTGCGGGAGCCCTTGGCGCCGTTTTCCCCGAAGGCTCCCCGGGCAGCTGTCTCCGGATCGATATCGGGGTTGGCCTGTTCGTTGGCCTTTTCCAGATCCCGTTCCGCGATCCGCGTCTCGCCAAGCTCCACGCTCTCGCAGACGGTGTAGCAGCCCGCGTAGTTCCCGTTGAGGTAGAGATCCACATGGCGGTGATCGCTGGAGTACTTCATCCCCAGGGCGGTGGCGAAGCTCCAGCCGCAGGCGTTGTGGAGCAGGGAGGGATCGATGTATTCCGCCAGCAGCGACCACTTTTTCGCCTTTCCCATGCCCAGCAGATCGGTTTTCTTCTCAAATTTGATGTTGTAGGGCCGCTTGTCGTAGCCCCAGGTGGCGTTGCCCCGGCCCTTGATCTGGGTCAGCCGCTTGTCCAGACACAGGGCTCCGTTTTCATAGACCCGGATGCTGGCGGGCTCCCGGTTCGCCTTGTCGGCGTGGACGTAGTCCATGCTGCCGGAGTCGGTGGCGATGAAGACCGCCGGAAGCTGACCGGCGCAATACACCGTCAGGCTGTATTCCTGCTCCCCGCAGCACAGGCTGTGGACGCCGGGGGTAAAGCCCGCCGCGCTGCAGCCGGATTCCAGGGGCGCGCCGTCCAGAGAGACGGGAAGCTCCGTGTTCAGATAGACTGCCGCAGTCTCCGGCTGGGTGCCGGAGGGCAGAAAGAGGCAGTAGCTTTGGTCGTCCGGGGCGTACAGACGGATGCACTCGATTTCCTCCGGGCCACCCCCGTAGGGATGGATCAGAAGGGGACTGTCTCCGGCGGCCGCGCTGACCCGCAGCGCCGCGAGGAAGCAGCACAGAAGCGTCAGAACAAGAACAGGCAGTTTTCTCATAGTCAGGACTCCGTGTCGGTTTTTTTGGCTGCGGTAGGATAGAGAGAGCGCAAAGGCTGGGAATAAGAGGAAAGAGGCAAGAGGCAGGAATTGGGAACATTCTTACCTCTTACCTCTTGGGCAAAGATCCGGGTTTACTTTTCGCCCATTTCCTTCAGGGCTTCCTTGCGGGAGAGGTTGACGCGGCCCTTTTCGTCGATCTCAGTGACCTTGACCCAGGTCATGTCACCCACGTTCAGCACGTCTTCCACCTTCTCGGTGCGCTTGAACTCCAGGTCGCGGATGTGGACCATGCCGTCCTTGCCGGGGGCCAGCTCCACGAAGGCGCCGATGGGGATGATGCGGACGACCTTGCCGTAGTACAGCTTGCCCACCTCGGGGACGAAGCAGATGTCTTCGATCATGCGCTTGGCGGCGTCGCAGGAGGCGGCGTCGGGGGAAGCGATGTGGATGGTGCCGTCGTCTTCCACGTCCACCTGGGCGCCGGACTCGGCCACGATCTTCTGGATCATGGAGCCGCCCTTGCCGATGACCTCGCGGATCTTGTCCACGTCGATCTTGATGGTGATCATCTTGGGCGCGTACTCGCTGACCTCAGGCCGCGGGGCGGGGATGCAGGGGAGCATGACCTCGTTGATGATCTCCAGGCGGGCCTTGCGGCAGCGCTCCAGCGCGTCGGCAATGATCTCCATGGTGAGGCCGTCGTTCTTCAGGTCCATCTGGATGGCGGTGACGCCCTCGGTGGTGCCGGCGACCTTGAAGTCCATCTCGCCGTGGAAGTCTTCCACGCCCTGGATGTCGGTAAAGGTGCGCCATTCGCCGGTCTCCTTGTCGGAGATCAGACCGCAGGAGATGCCGGCCACGGGCCGCTTGATGGGCACGCCGGCGTCCATCAGCGCCAGGGTGGAGCCGCAGATGGAGCCCTGGGAGGTGGAGCCGTTGGAGCTCACGACCTCAGAGACCACACGGATGCAGTAGGGGAACTCGTCCACGCTGGGCAGCACGGGCACCAGGGCCTTTTCTGCCAGGGCGCCGTGGCCGATTTCCCGGCGGGAGGTGGAGCGGGCGGCTCTGGCCTCGCCGGTGGAGAAGGCAGGGAAGTTGTAGTGGTGGATATAACGCTTCTCCTGCTCGGGGAAGATGGTGTCCAGCTTCTGGTTGGCGGAGAGGGTGTTCAGGGTGCAGATGGAGAGCACCTGGGTCTGGCCGCGGGTGAAGAGGCCGGAGCCGTGCACTCTGGGCAGAACGGCGACCTGGGCGTCCAGGGGACGGATCTCGTCCATGCCGCGGCCGTCCACGCGCTTGCCTGCCAGCAGCCACTTCTTGACGACCTTCTTCTGCATCTTGTAGAGACAGACCTCGATGTTCTCCTCGAAGTCCTCATACTTCTCGGCGAACTTCTCGGCGAAGTCCAGCCGGGCGGCGGTGAGGCGCTCCTCCCGGACGTTCTTGTCGTCGGTGTCCAGGGCGAACTCGATCTGGTTCATGCCGTACTCGCACAGATCGTCCAGCAGCTCGTGGTTGACGGCGGCCTTCTCGAAGCTGAACTTGGGCTTGCCGATGACCTCCACGATGGAGTTGATGAAGGCGACGATCTTCTTGTTGGTTTCGTGGGCCAGCTCGATGCCCTTGAGCAGGATGTCCTCCTTGACCTCCTTGGCCTCGGTCTCGATCATGACCACCTTCTCGGCGGTGGAGGCGATGGTGCAGAACATCTCAGCCGCGGCCCGCTGGTCGCAGGAGGGGTTGATGATATACTCGCCGTTCAGATAGGCGACCTCGGTGGTGGCCATGGGGCCGTTCCAGGGCACGGAGGAGCAGGCGGTGACGATGAAGGCGCCCAGGGAGGCCACGACCTCCACGGGGTTGTCGTAGTCCACAGCCAGAGCCGTGCAGGTGATGACCACGTCGTTGCGGAGCTCGTCGTCAAAGAAGGGACGCATGGGGCGGTCGATCAGACGCATGGTCAGGATGGCCTTCTCGGAGGGACGGCCCTCCCGGCGGTTGAAGGAGCCGGGGATCCGGCCCACGCCGTACAGACGCTCTTCGAACTCGATGGTCAGAGGGAAGTAGTCCATGCCGGCCTTGGGGATGGGGCTGCAGGTGATGGTGGTGAGCACCACGGTGTCGCCGTAGCGGATGATGCACTCGGCGTCGGCCAGCTCGGCCACCATGCCGGTCTCAACGGTCAGGGTGCGGCCGCCGATCTCGGTCTCGAATACGTGATGGTTGGGGAATTGCTTTCTGGTGATCATAGGAACCTCCTTTTCGTGTGCCGCACGGGAGGTTTCGCACTTGAATTTACGCTTGCGCGGTGCAAGCGCAGATTCAAATACGAACGCCTGCCGTATGGCGCTTATTGCAAATCCGGGGTCTCCCGACTCGGGAAACCCCGGTTGCAGACGATTACTTGCGGATGCCCAGCTTGGCGATGATGGCGCGGTAACGGTTGATGTCCTTCTTTGCCAGATAGTCCAGCAGAGAACGGCGCTTGCCGACCATCTTCAGCAGGCCGCGGCGGCTGTGGTTGTCGTGGGTGTGGGTCCGCAGGTGCTCGGTGAGCTCCTGAATGCGGGCGGTGAGGATGGCGATCTGAACCTCGGGGGAACCGGTGTCGCCTTCGTGGGTCGCGTTGTCCAGGATGACCTGGGACTTCTTTTCCTTCTGGATCATGGTAATTACCACCTTTCTGTTATTTCTGCCCCTGGGCTAAGTAGACGGTCGGTGGTAAGCGTTCCGTCTCGGTGGCGCACGCTGTGCGCCGCTGTAGAGCGGAACTGTCCTTGTCGGTGCGATCCGTCAACCGGGCGCCGGGGCTATGGCATTCTGCCAGCCGATATAGTTTAGCACAGCTTCTGTCAATTGTAAAGGGAAATTTTTTATTTTTCCTGAAAATTCATGGGTTTTTCGTCCGCAGGGCAGGCTTATGCCCGAAGAGTTGGGGTGGAAGGGAGTGTTGCGGCTCCGCAGGGGGAGGCAAGGGCGGATGCCCACACCCGCCTTTACGGAATTACTTCCCCTCTGTGATCGAGGGAAAACAGAAGCATCGTGTTCGGAAAGTCCGGATCGGAGATGCTGGACAGGATGTTGTTTAGATAGCGGCGATAGGTCATGTCCGGGTCGTCGGAGAGCAGATAATGGGTTTGCGGGCCTGGATGGATATATGCCGGGGAAGGGTTTTCTCCTGTCTCCAACTTGATGGTCCAAGGGGAGGGTTCCGTTTCCACCTCTGCGATCAGATAGGAATAGCGGGGCCGATCCCCAGCGGTCTTAGAGCTGGCGTATACTACTTTTTCTGCTACTTCATAGACCTCCCCGTTGTAGGCCAGAAGCAGGTCCAGGTACGCCGGAAGCGGAACGCCGGTTCCGGCGAGCTTATCGGAAGCGTCAAGCCGCAGAGTGATCGTGTCCGGTTCGCCTCGGGCTGTTTTCTCCAAAAAGGCGTCCCATCGGGCCAGATTCGCCCGGTAGGGTTCGTCGGGGCTGACCGTGTCGGGGTCCAGGGGAAGCAGTTCGTTAAAGGACAGACTTGAGAGGCGGTGGAAGACGATCAGCTTTCCGTCCCGGGTAAACCAGCAGGGAATGAACAGGCCGCTGCCCATGTCGAAGTGGCAGGGACCGAGCTGTTCTTCCAGCGCCTCCGCCGACAGGCCTTCCAGGGCCGACGGGTCGTCCACCGGCTCGATGGGCTCGATCCCCTCCGAAGCGCAGGTCCAGGAGCCGTCACCCTGACTGGTCCAGGTAATCAGCCCTGTGACTGTTTCTCCGCCGTCAGACAGGGCAGCGCAGACGAAGGGAATCCGGGGGGAAGGATCCGACAGCAACTCCTCCGGCGATCGGGAACTGAGATTCGGAAGCGCTTCTCCCTGCCAGATCAGACAGGTCAAACCCGAAAAAACGGCGTCTTCCCCTACCTGTCGGGAGAGCTTGGAAAAGGAGGCGCCCAGTTGGCAGGGAGACCCCAGAATGGACAGATCCGACTCATAGGTGGCGGCTTCTCCGGTTCTGAGATCCAGAACCTCCACGGTATAGCTGGAAAAATTGACGATGAGCAGCTTATAGTTCCGTGTGAACCAGCAGGGAATGGGCACGTCGTCGCCCATGTCAAAGTGGCAGGGTCCAAACATGGTCTCCAGCTTTTCCACCGAAGAGGCTGCGAGATTGGCCGGATTGGACAGCGGCGCGATGGGCTCGAAGCCATTCACCGCCTCGGTGAATCCGCCGTCGGGCCGCTGCTCCAGGGTGAGCAGCCCCGTTACGGTTACGCCGTTGTCTGTGAGGACGGCCCAGGTGCGGATCAGCTCCGCCGCGGCGTCCTCCCGGCCGCCGCTCTCGTGTTCCATCCAGACCAGGCAGGACCGGCTCCGCAGCAGGGCGTTTTCCCCCAGCTGCTGGGAGAGCGCGGAGAAGGAGGCGCCGAAATAATCCCCCGGAACGCCGGTACAGCTGATGCCCGCAGTTTTCCCCGCGCCCTCCAGGCGAAGCTGGCCGTCTTCCAGGACGACGGCGAGAGAGGACCGGGAATCCGGGATCCAATCCTGGCTTTCCTCGACCCAGTGTTCCAGGCAGGCGTGGTAGACGACCTTGCCGTCGATCGTCTCCAGACTGCTTTCAACAGGGAAGAATTGGCCGGGGGGCTCCGGCTTCAGCGCGGCGGAGCCCTTGCACACGGGCCAACCATCTTCCAGACCGTAGACGCAGAGCAGCTCAAAATCTTCCTGGGGGCAGATGTAGACCAGCTCTGCCTCGCCGTCCCGGTCTACGTCCCCAATGGCGGAGCCGAGGCACAGGCTTTCCCCAAAGGGCTTGGCTGCCACGGTACCGGCGGGGCCGGATATATAGAGGAGGCCGTCGGGTTCGGCATGCAGGGCGAGGCGGATGCTTATCAGATCAAAGGGAGACTGGCTTTTCGGCGGGGAGTAAGACCAGAGCTGCGGAGCCGTGGGACCTGTGGGCACGGGCAGCGTCACCGTTACCGTTTTGGGCTCCGGAATCTCCCCGCAGCCTGCAAGCAGCAGGAGTATTATAAGGAGGGGAAGGAGTTTTTTCATGGGCATCACCGTTACAATACAAGAATCCGTGTGGCGGACAAGCAATGCTTGTCCCTACGGGCAGGTGCGAACGGGAAGCGGCGGCGGGCAGCTTGCCCGCACTGCAAATCAACTCTCAATTCTCAACTCTCAACTGATCCTGTCCGCCACGTAGAGCCCCATGGCCCCGGATTGGGACAGGCCGCGGCAGATTCCGGAGCCGTCGCCGATCAGGTAAATGCCGTCGTGGATGCGGAAATCCCGGTCGTGCTCGGGCTTGAGGGAGTAGTATTTGCTTTCCAGGCCGTAGAGCAGGGTGTCGTCGTTGGCGGTGCCGGGGGCCACCTTGTCCAGGGCCTGAATGGTCTCGATGATGTTGGTGAGGATCCGGTGGGGCAGGGCCAGGGAGAGGTCGCCCGCCGTGGCCTTCAAAGTGGGGATCACGGTGTTCTGGCCCAGCCGGTGGTCGTTGGTGCGGCGGCCCCGGATCAGGTCCCCGAAGCGCTGCACCAGCACGTTGCCCTGGCCGATCAGATTGGCCATTTTGGAGAAGGACTTGGCGTACTCCGTGGGGTTGTGGAAGGGCTCCGTGAAGTGGATGGAGGAGAGAATGGCAAAGTTGCAGTTTTCGGTCTTCTTCGCCGGGTCCGCGAAGGAGTGGCCGTTGGCGGTGATGATGCCGTCGTTGTTTTCCGCCGAGACGATGCCGCCCTGGTTGAAGCAGAACATCCGGGTGCGATCCTCAAAGGTTTTGGTGCGGCAGAGGATCTTGGGCTCGTAGATCTGGGAGGAGAATTCCCGCCAGATGGCGTCCTTCATCTCCACCCGCACGCCGATGTCCACGGCGTTGGAGTGGACGGAGATGCCGAACTGACGGCAGAGCTCTCCCACGAACTCCGCCCCGTTCCGGCCGGTGGCCACCACCACCTTCCCGGCGGTCATAGCGCCCTTGGGGGTTTGCAACTCGTAGCCGCCGGATATGGCCCGAACCTCCCTGACGTCAGTGCCGGGCAGCAGGTCCACCCGGTTTTCGCCCAGCCAGCGGATCAGGTTCTGCATGATGAGCAGATTGTTGTCGGTGCCCAGGTGCTTTACGTTCATGTCCAGCAGCCGCAGGTTGTTTTGCAGGCATTTGAGCTTCAGCGCCTCGTTGGAGCCGTATTCTTTGATCTGAATGCCCGCCGGGGTAAAGCGGTCCAGCACCGCGCTGACCCGGTCAATGTATTCCATGGCCAGCCGCTCCCCCAGCTCCTCCCCCAGGGTGCCGCCGTAGGCGGTGCCCAGGTTGAATTTGCCGTCAGAGAAGGCCCCCGCCCCGGCGAAGCCCGAGGTGATGGAGCAGACCGGGCAGTAGACGCACTTCCGTCCTCCGGCGGCGGGGCAGCTTCGCTGCTCCACCATACGGCCCTTCTCGGCAATGGCGATGGAGAGGGCCGGGTCCCGTTCCCGCAGGGCGTAGGCAGCCATGAGCCCGCCGATGCCCCCGCCGATGATCACAACGTCGTAGTGCTGATTCATAGAGCAAACCTCCGTATGCACAAACTTTCAATCATATTATACGACAGAACCCATAAAAAATCAAGCCTGCCGGGGCTGGATTCAGGGCCGTCACAGGGGGGACAACGGAATTGCACATAATCCATATCTTTCTGTTGACACACACCGCTGCGTGTGATACAATGCACAAGGAATATCCCGGAGAAACCGGGACGGAAAGGAGTAAAACCAATGAGCAAGCAGATGAAACGGAATTCTCTTCAGGAGGCCATCGCCGCATAACTGAATACAGGCGCATACGAACACCAGGGGCGCTGCCCTTCTGTTTTGGTGCGCGCAAAAAAGTAACTTTCAAATGGTGGGAACCGCAGGATGCAGCCACGTTCGAGAGCTGCTTCGCTGCGGGATTTTTATACCCTTTTTTACCCCAAACGGGGCGAAATACAGAGATAATTGGAGGAAAATATTTATGGATACGAAACAGATTCATCTTGAAAAGGTCAATTGGGATAACTTTGAAGCCATCATCAATCTCCACGTGAACAAGGAACAGAGAGATTTTGTGGCAAGCAATAAGGACAGCCTTGTTCACGCCTGCATTCGTATGATTGACGAGGGAAAGCGGGTATTTCCCTTCGGCATCTATCTGGACAAAAAGCCGGTGGGATTCATTATGGTTACCTACGACGTGGGCGAGGACGACGGTGAGGAACCCAGCGCGGAATGGTTCCTCCGCAACAGCTATTTCATCTGGCGCTTTATGATTGATAAGCGGTATCAGGGCAACGGCTATGGGCGGGAAGCCATGCGTCTGGTCCTGGAGTTTATCCGGACCTTCCCCGCCGGGGCGGCGAAATACTGCTGGCTGTCCTATGAGCCCACGAACGAGCGGGCGAAAAAGCTCTACCAATCCTTCGGCTTCCGGGAGCTCCCGGAGCACTACGAGGACGGAGAGGAAATGCCGGCGATTTTGGAGCTGTAAAGTGAACGACAAAAGGGAGAAATACCAATGATAAACAAGAATTATAAAATCAAGAATCAAAATCTGCGTCTGGTGAAGGCCACCAGGGAGAATTTCTGGGAGCTGATGGATTTAAGAGTGACCAAGGAGCAGGAAAACTTCGTGGCGTCCAACGCCATCAGCCTGGCTCAGGCCTATGACTGCCATGCCGAGGGCGAGTTTGCCCAGGCCTTTGGAATCTATGACGGGGAAACCCCCGTTGGCTTTGCCATGATCGGCCACAACTCCGAGGAGTATGAGGATATGCCGGAGGTCTATCGGCACAGCTACGAGCTGTGGCGCTTCATGATCGACAAGCGCTACCAGAAGCGCGGCTACGGCCGGGACGCCCTGAAGCTCCTGCTGGACTACGTCCTGAGCTTCCCGGACGGAAAGGAGACCCTGTGGAGCACCTCCTACGAGCCCGAAAACGAGGTTGCAAAGAAGCTGTACGTTTCCTTCGGCTTCGTCCCCAACGGCGAGATGGACGGAGATGAGGAGGTCGCGGTCCTGGACCTGACGGAGTGGATCGGGTGAAATAGGCCCCATACGACCCGTAGGGCGGACAGACCTCTGCCCGCCAAACAATAACGCAGTACCCGTAGGGAGCGATGCCCACATCGCTCCGCATAGATACGAAATATCACGAAAAGGAGTATTCTTTATGTTCAGAGAACCCGAAAACGCTCAGTAGTCTGAGCTTAAATCTATCATAATTACATAAGCTCAGACGGTTCCGAAGCAATATTTGGGAGGAACAATGAGCTTAATCAAGACGGTCGAAAGAACCTTCGACCGATACGACCAAGGCATTCAGCAACTGGGCGAACGCGCGGAGGCGTCCCCGGCGGCAGAAACGCCCGATCAGGCGTCGATCCGCGTCTGGCACCGCTGCGGCGGCTGCGGAAAAAAGCAGGAATTTCTCAACAGCGGCAGGTTTCGCGTCAACGCCAACGGAAATAACGTGGACGTGTGGCTGATCTACCGCTGCAAAAAATGCAAGCATTCCTGGAATCTTACGATTTACGAGCGGACAAGGCCGTCCAAAATCCCACACGAGCTGTTTGAGGCCTTTCAGGAAAACGACGCGGAAACCGCCCTGGCTTACGGCAGGAGCGTCGAATTTCTGAGGAAAAACCGTGCGGAATTCCACGGCTCGTAGCGCGGGCGATCTGCCCGCCGAAAGCCTTCCCCTTGAGGGGAAGGTGCCCCCGAAGGGGGCGGATGAGGTGGAGCCTCGACAAGCTGCCGCCACCGACGAACCGCTCAGGGCAAACAACCCCACCTCATCCGTCAGCGGGCTTGCGTGAGACGCCCGCTGCCACCTTCCCCTCAAGGGGAAGGCAAAGCCGGGACGTGAGCCCCGTCCCCTGCGGCCAGCAGCGCGGGCAGACCCTTGCCCGCCGTCCAAATGCACCCGCAGCGCGGGCAGACCCCTGCCCGCCGTTCCGCCGCACCCGCAGCGCGGGCAATCTGCCCGCCCATAATACAAAAGGAGATTGAACAATATGAAAATAAAACTGGTACCCGTCAATGAGGAAAACAGAGCGGCTGTTTTGGCTCTCTCCGTCCGGGAGGATCAGCCCTTCGTCGCGTCCAACAAAACTTCCCTGCGTCAAGCCGACGAAACCAACGCGGAGGCGCCGGGCGTTGCCCGCCCCTTTGCCATCTGCGCGGACGAGAAGCTGGTCGGCTTCTGTATGTTCGCCTTTGCTCCCGAAGCCGAGGATGCGGCAGACCGCTATTGGCTCTGGCGCTTTATGATCGACCAAAGAGAGCAGGGCAAGGGCTATGGACAGGCTGCGCTGCAGGAAATCATCAAGTATTTTAAGGACAACGGCGCAGATCGGCTCTACCTGTCCACCGAGCCGGAGAACGAGCGGGGCCTGCACATCTATCACAAGGCGGGCTTCCGGGAGAACGGCACGATCTGCGAAGACGAGGCCGTGCTGATGCGGATGCTGAAGGGGCCGAACAAAACGATCAAAGACTTTTACGGTGTCGACGTGGACAAAACCATGCGGATCAAGGGCAGGAAGGGATACGGCGTCAGCGTGGCAGTCTGTGATGCAGACGGGGATTTGAACGCCTACTGCTCCGGCAGCGGCCGCTTCGGGCAGGATTTCCCGGTGAACCCGGACATGCTCTTCCAGGCGGGCTCCGTGTCGAAGCCCATGTTCGCCCTGACCCTGCTGCGGTACGCGGACAAGGGCCTTATCGACCTGGACGCGGACATCTCCGGCGTGGTGCCGGAATTCGTCAGGAAGGGTCCCATGACCTTTGCCGCCCTGCTCAGCCACACGGCGGGCTATAACGTGCACGGTTTCCCCGGCTATCGGGCGGATCACGAGCCGCTTTCCCTGGAGGACGTGCTGAGCGGAAAGGGCAATACGCCGAAGCTCCGCCGGATCCGTCCCTGCGGCCGGCAGTTTAACTACTCCGGAGGCGGCTTCGTCCTGGCCGAGCTGGCCTTCACCCGGATCACGGGAACGACGCTCCGTGAAGCATTTCAGAAGGAGGTCGCCGAGCCTCTGGGCCTGAAACACACCGGCTATTTCCAACCCCTGGACGAGGAACTGATCGAAAATGCGGCCTTCGGCGGCAGGCTCCGGATCAAAGAGGATCCCGCCCACGGTTATCACTATTATCCCGAGCACGCGGCGGCGGGCCTTTGGACCACGCCGACGGAGCTGGTCAAGCTCGGACTGGCCCTTTCCAAGAGCTACCGGGAAGGCGGCTTCCTGAAGAAAGAGACGGCTCGGCGCATGCTGACGCCGGTCATGGGTAACTACGGTCTGGGCATTCATAGCTTCCGGGGCGACGTCGGCTATCATGACGGATGGAACGAGGGCTTCCTGACGACCTGGATATTCTCCCTGCGGGAGGATCTGTGCGCAGCCGTGATGTTCAACCGGACCACGGAGGAGCTGGATTGGGAACAGTCGAAGATCGCTATCGAGCTGTTCCAGACCGTAGAGGAGGACGCTGCCGACGCGCCGGGCAAGCGGACCCTGAAGGCATACTGCGGCAAATACGAGCATCCCGAAAACGCCGATTTCTGCGTGGACGTGGTATTCCTGCAGGACGGGAAGCTGTACGCGAGCTTCCTCGACGCGGAGGACGGCCCGTTCATCGGTCAGCTCTATCCCATCGGGAAAAAGACCTTCGGCCGCAAGGGCGGCTTTGCCAAAATTGTCTTCGGAAAGGACTGCCTGACCATCGACGGAATCACCTGCAAGAAGTTGTAACGCACCCGTAGCGCGGGCAATTTGCCCGCAAAAATACAATACAACAAGGAGAATATGTTTATGGATAAGAAAACGATGATGGAAAACCTGGTCCGGGAGGCCCACGAAAAGGATGTTTTTACCGGCACCTGGCTCTATGCCGAGCACGGCGAGATCATTTCCAAGGGGGCCGTGGGCTTCCGGGACGCGGAAAACAAGCTCCCCATGCAGGAGGACAGCATCTTTGAGCTGGCCTCCGTCAGCAAGCAGTTTACCGCCACGGCGATTATGCTGCTGCGCAGGCGCGGGCTGCTGCACCTGGAGGACGAGCTTTCCAAATTCTTCCCGGAGAACCCCTATCCCGGCATCACGATCTATCACCTGCTGACCCACACCAGCGGCTTGCCCGATCACGAGACGTGGGCCATGAAAGCTTTAAAGGACGAAAAAACAATCCCCACGAACGCGCTTTGCGTGCGTTTCCTGAAGGAGAGCGGCTTGAAGCCGGAGTTCGCGCCGGGGGAAAAGTTTGAATACTCCAACACCGCCTACTGTCTGCTGGCTGAAATTGTGGCGCAGGTCTCCGGCATGCCCTTTGAGGACTTCCTGCGCAAGGAAATCTTTGAACCCGCCGGGATGCTTTCCACACGGGTCTGCCACATTCGGATCGACGGGATTCCCTTCGAGAACTTTGCCCGCGGCCTGGTGCTCCGGGACGGGAAATATACCGTTCCGGACGAGCTGGAAGAGTTTCACTATGTGGTATTTCTGGATGGAGAAGCTGGTGACGGCTTTGTGTACAGCAACGTTTTCGATATGCTCGCCTGGGACCGTGCCCTGCGGGAAGGGAAGCTGCTGACGCCGGAAGAGCAGGCCATCATGTATTCTCCCGGAAAACTGAACAATGGGGAACATGGGAGCTGGGCGCTGGATCACGAAATCGGCTACGGCTTCGGCTGGGATATTTACAGCTACCCAGAGCTGGGCCGCGTCGCTCTGCACGAAGGCGGCTGGCCCGGATACGTCAGCTATTACGAGCGTTTTCTGGATGCGGATCGGGTACTTGTGTTTCTCTGCTGCCGCTATCCCGAAGACGTCAGGGGCTGCGATGGCTTCTACGAGGGTATGCGGGCGATCGCAAGGGGCGAGGAACCCAAGCCCATCCAAACCATCGAGGATATCACGATCCAAAATCCGGACAAGAGCAAGTGGGAGAGCTTCTGCGGAAAATACGAGCACCCCGAGGACGCCGATTTCATCGTGGACGAGGTCTGGATGCGGGACGGCGATCTTTGGGCGAAGTCCATCGACGAGGACGGGGATGAAATGAAATTCAAGCTCTACCCCATCGGGGAGAACGAGTTTGGGCAGAAGAGCGGGATGCTGGTTTTGAAATTCGGCGACGGCTGCCTGAGTTTCGACGAGATCACCTGCAAGAAGCTGTAACGCACCCGCAGCGCGGGCAGACCCCTGCCCGCCGTCCCGCTGCACCCGCAGCGCGGGCAATCTGCCCGCAAAAACAAAGGAGAATGATTATGGAAAAGAAGACAATGATGGAGAACCTGATTCGGGAGGCCCATGAGAAGGGACTCTTCAACGGCACCTGGCTCTATGCCGAGCACGGCGAGATCATTTCCAAGGGGGCTGTGGGCTTCCGGGACGCAGAGGACAAGCTCCCCATGCAGGAGGACAGCATCTTTGACTTGGCCTCCGTCAGCAAGCAGTTCACCGCTGCGGCCATTATGCTGCTGGTTCGGAAGGGCCTTGTGGGGCTGGAGGACGAAATCACGAAGTATTTCCCCGGGCTTTCCTACCCGGGCGTGACGGTCCGGCATCTGCTGACCCACACCGGCGGCGTGCCCGATTATTTTGACGACATCAATTATCTGCACCGAATTTGGGAGGAAGAGCACAGAATCCCGGATAACCGTGACGTTCTGCGCTTCCTCAGCGAAAGCAAGGCAAAGGCCTACTTCGCCCCCGGCGAGGACTTCTGCTATTCCAATACTGACTACTGCCTGCTGGCACTGATCGTGGAGCAGGTTTCCGGCCTTCCCTTCGAGGACTTCATGCGAAAGAATATCTTCGAGCCTGCCGGGATGGACGCCACTGCGGTTTGCCACGTTCGCCGGGACGGCTATCCCTCCGACAACTTCGTGCGTACGCTGGTGCTGGAGGACGGGCAGTATATTCCCCCGGATATCTCCAAAAATGATTACGGCGTTGTTCCGGAGGACGGAACCAGCGGAGAGGGCAGCGTGTATTCCAATATCTTCGATCTTCTGACCTGGGACAGCGTGCTGCGGGAAGGGAAACTGCTCACCCGCGAAGAGCAGCAGCGCATGTACACGCCGGTCAAGCTCAATAACGGCGAACGCTGCGTTTACGATGAGGACAAGGGTTCCGGCTACGGCTTCGGCTGGGAGATCCAAAACGACGCGGAGCTCGGGCTCGTCGTGGCCCACGGCGGATGGCACAAAGGCGCCTATGCCCAGTATGAGCGCTATGTCGATGTGGACGCCCTGCTTGTGCTGCTCTACTGCCGCGACCCGGAGGATTCCCATGCCAGCTGGGCATTTATCGAGGGGATGCGAGACATTATTCAGGGCAAAGAACCCCGGCCTGTCCGCACCCTGGAGGAGCGCATGGTCCAGAACCCCGACAAATCCGCTTGGGAGCGCTTCTGCGGCAGGTTCGCCCACGAGGAGGGCGACTGCTTCTATCCGGAAGAGGTCTATCTCCGGGACGGGGACTTGTACGTGAAATGGATGCGCAACACAGGCGCGGGCTTCCACTGGAAGCTCTACCCCCTGGGCGGCAACGAGTTCGGCATCAAGAAGTTTGATTTCACTGTTCAGCTCGCAGAAGACGGCCTGACCTGCTTCGACGAGTTCTACAAGAAAATTTGAGAAACACAAGGAGGACAAAGGAATGGAACAGATTCATCGGCTTTGAAGAAGTACCGGAGTAATATAAAGAGGGCGAAGAGATGCCCGCGATTTTGAAGCTGTAAAAAACCAAAATAGAAAGGAAGTATCACCGAACATGAAAGCACCGTTTTCTCCCTATCTGGACGCGCTGGCGCCGAAGATGAAGAAGCTGGTGGAGCTGCTGGGCAAATCCTTTGCCTACGTCAGCGTCCTCTCCACCGACTCCGTGGGCTTCAGCGTCTACGTCTCCCAGACCGACAAGGGCATTTCCGGCCAAAACATGACCACCGAGCGGGGCAACGTCGTCCGCGTCTGGCGGGACGGGCAGTACAGCGAGTACGCCTTCAACGAGATCACCGGCAGCGTCGAGGCCCTGGCCGAGGAGATCGTCTGCCAGCTCGAGCGCCAGTTTGCGCTGCTCAAGCTGACCGGAACCAAGACCTACGACACCCCCATCCTCCCGGACGAGCCCCTGGAGCTGTTCGAGGAGAAAGAGACCGGGGAGCTGCCCGAGCAGGCGGACATGAAGGGCCTGGTGGAGCGCTTCACGGCTCTTTCCGACCGGGGCATGGAGACCATCCCCCATGCGCTGGACTGCACGCTCAGCGGCTCCTCCACCCACATTTCCAAGATGTTTGTGACGAAGAACCGCTTCCTGCGCCAGAGCTACGTGTACGCCGAGGGCTCCTGCTGGGCCATCGCCTCCAACGACGAGGACGAGACCAAGGAGGCCTACCAGGGCGTTTCCGGCTGCGGCGGCCCGGAGATCCTGGACGGCTTGCAGGACGTGCTGGAAAAGATGCCCAAGCTGATGCAGGAGATGCTCTCCTCCGAAGAAATCGAGCCCGGCGAGTATGAGATTATCACCGATCCGGAGATCAGCGGACTGATCGCCCACGAGGCCTTCGGCCACGGGGTGGAGATGGATATGTTCGTCAAGCACCGCGCCTTGGGCGCGGACTACCTGGGCAAGCGGGTGGGCTCCGAGCTGTGCACCATGCACGAGGGCGCCCTGTGCGACAACAGCGTCACCGCCTACGTCTTCGACGACGAGGGCGTCCTGGCCGGGGACGTGACCGAGATCGACCGAGGCATCCTCAAAACCGGCATCTGTGACGCCCTGGCCGCCCTGCGGCTGGGGGTTCAGCCCACCGGCAACGGCAAGCGGGAGAACTTCGCCCACAAGGTCTACACCCGCATGACCAACACCATCTTCGACTCCGGCGAGAGCACCCTGGAGGAGATGATCGCCTCCGTGAAGTTCGGCTATCTGCTGGAGGGCGAGCAGAGCGGCATGGAGGATCCCAAGCACTGGGGTATCCAGTGCATCATCTGCAGAGGCTACGAGATCAAGGACGGCGCACTCACCGGCAAGGTCGTCGCCCCGGTGGTGATGACCGGCTACGTCCCCGATCTGCTGGGCAGCATCAGCATGGCCTCCGTGGATCGGGGCGTCATGGGCAACGGCGGCTGCGGCAAGGGCTACAAGGAATGGGTCAAGGTGGCCGCCGGCGGCCCCTATCTGAAAATGAAAGCGAGGTTGGGATAATGTTGAAGCATATTGAAGAACAGATCAAAGCCCTGGGCTGCACGATCTGGGAGCTGCGGGAGGAGACTACCAAGGCCTGGGAGTTCTATTTCATCCGGCACGAGCTGGATCAGAACCGGATCACCGAGCTCAGAAGCTTCCCGGTGACCCTCTACCGGCCCCTGGAGGGCGGCCTCCTGGGCGCCGCCTCCGGCGAGATCGCCCCCACGGATTCCGACGAGGCCATCCGGAAGAAGCTGGCGGATATCTACTACCAGGCGTCCCTGGTGAAGAATCCCGCATACAAGCTCAACGATAAGCCGGTGGCTTCTCCCCCGTTGAAGGAGCTGGACGTGGCCGCCATCGCAAAGGACTTTATCACCGCCATGGCGCAGGTGCACGAAACGGAGACGGAGTTTGTCAACTCCTACGAGATTTTCGTCAAGGAGATCACCCGGCACTTCCGCAACTCCAACGGCGTGGAGTACACCGTCCGCTACCCCAGCTCCATGATCGAGGTGGTGGTCAACGCCCGCAGGGGCGAGCATGAGATCGAGCTGTACCGGATGTTCGAGTCCGGCACCTGCGACGGGGACAAGCTCTGCCGCGACGTGGAAAAGGCCCTGCGCTACGGCAAGGACCGTCTGGTCACGGAGCCCACCCCCGCCCTGAACAGGTTCGACGTGCTGCTTTCCACCGACGACGCACTGCAGATCTACCGGTGGTACTTTGCAATCAAGGCCAACACGGAGATGATCCATTGCAAGATGTCCGACTGGAAGCCCGGCAAGGCAGTGGCGGAAAACATGACCGGCGACCGGATCACCCTGAAGGCGGTCTCCACCCTGCAAAACTCCTCCCAGGACTACCCCATCGACAAGGAAGGCGCTGAGATCCGGGATCGCACCCTGATCCGCAACGGCGTGGTGGAAAGCCTCTGGGGGCCCCGGCAGTTCAGCCAATACCTGGGCGTGGAGGACAGCGCCCTGGCGGAAAACTTTGTTGTCGAGGGCGGCGCCTGCTCCGAGGCGGAGCTTCGCAAGGGCGACTATCTGGAGGTGGTGGAGTTCTCCGACTTCCAGGTGGATCCCGTGGGCGGCGACATCGCAGGCGAGATCCGGCTGGGCTATCTGCATCAGAACGGCACGGTCCGGATCGTCACCGGCGGCTCCGTCAGCGGCAAGATGGCCGACGCCATCCCCACCATGCGCTTCTCCGCGGAGACCGAGCAGTATGACACCTACGTCATCCCCCGGGTGACCCTGCTGGAAAAGCTCAAGATCACCGGCGCGGAATAAGCAAACAAAACGAAAACGGCCTCCCTGCCGCGGCAGGGAGGCCGTTTTGTCAGTGCCCTCAGGCTCTGTATTCGTCGATGACCCGGACGATCAGATCCTGCAAAAGCTCCACCTCGTAATTGCCCACGATGGGCTCCAGGTGGGAATCGCCGATGCCGGAGTCGTCGGTGAGGAAGACGTAGGTGCCGCCGGTGAGGATGGCCAGCGCCCGGCCGAAGAGCTCGGTTTCCCGTTCGGCGTTGGAGGCCACCACGGGGATCAGTCGGATGCCCTTCTCCGCCGCGGCGCTGACGGCAGCCTGCAGCGCTGCCTCCTTGCCCTCGTGGGGCGGCGCGTCGAAGATCAGAAAGGCCAGCTTGACGGTGTTCTCCTCCCATTCGCCCTGCTCCTTCAGACATTCGGTGAGTATTTCGGCTACGGCCTCGGGGGTGTCGCCGCCCCCGTCGGCGTACTCGGCGTTGATCTTCGCCTGGATCTCGGCCACGTCGGAGCTGAAGCCGTTGGTGCGGGTCACGTATTCGTCGCCCTCGTCCCGGTAGAAGTTGACGCTGTAGCGGACGCCCTCGCTGCCCACGCGCTCCGCGATGGCGGCGAAGTCTTTCTGCAGGTAGGCGATCTCGTCGCTCATGGAGCCGGTGGTGTCCACGATGAACATGATCTGCAGGCCGGGGGCAGTCTGCGCCTCGGCGCTGACGGTCAGCGTGATGGTTCCCGAGGGCCGGAGCTGCGTCTTGCCCTGGGGATCGGTGGGGGGCTCCGGGGTCTGCACCTGGGCGGAGGCGTTGCCGCAGACCACCCGGTCGGGGGTCTGCCCCTCCATCCAGAACAGGTAAGCCACGCCGTGCTTGTCGGTGCGGGCCTGCCAGAGGGTGGTTCCTTCCCCGTCCGTCAGCACCACGGCCCGGTTGCCCAGGGGCGTGCCGTCTTCACTCTGCACCCGGACTTCCACCCGGTTCCGGGGATCCAGCCCGAAGCTGGGGAAGGAGATCAGCTCGGTGTTGACCAGGTTCACGAAGAAGGGCCAGTTTTCGTTGTCCTTCCATTCCGCCGCAGTCAGCTTCAAGGGCTCGGCGGAGAGCTGCTGATCCCGCTCGATGGTGTCCACCGTGCCCTCGCCGGAGGCCGTTGGCGCGGCCCCGTCGGGCGACTCCCGGTAGACAAAGCCGGCTTCGCTGTCATACGCGGCAGGGGCGGCCTTATCGGCGTTGTAGAACTCGGTCTTGGCCCCGTCGTCGGGGGTCTCCGCGTCGCCTTTGCCGTCAGCTGAGGTCTTTCCGTCGTCGCGGTGCGCCGGCTCAGCCGGGGAGTCGGCACGCGCCGGGGCAGCTTTCTCGGCACAGGCCGCCAGGCTGAGGATCAGACAGAACGCAAGAAGCAGAACAAACAGCTGCTTGATCGGGTGTTTCATGGAATACGCCTCCTTACAGGTTTTTGTTTCTGCCCTTATGACGACGGCAGCGGGGAAAAGTTCCCGGAAGCGAAACAATTTGGGAAAACGGTGCTTCCATTTTCCGACGAGATGTGCTAAAATCATGGCACTCCACAGAAAAGGACAGCCCGCCCCAGGGACGGACGCGGAAAACGCTATGCAACGCTCCAAGCTATCCAAAACCGAGCTGTTTGAAAAGGTGTCCATTCCCCGGGCGCTGGCGGCCATGGGGATCCCCACCATCATCAGCCAGTTGATCAACCTCATATATAATATTGTAGACGCCTTCTTCATCGGGCGAACCGGAAACTCCTACATGATGGCGGCCACCACCGTGACCCTGACCCTTACCATGCTGAACGTGGCATTCTCCAATCTATTCGGCGTGGGCGGCGGCAGTCTGATCGCCCGGCTCATGGGCCAGAAGCGGGACGACGAGGGCCGCAAGGTCAGCGCCTATTCCATCCGCGGCGCCCTCTGCCTGGGCCTGTGCTACGCGGCTCTGACCGGCCTGTTCATGGAGCCGATCCTCCGCTTCCTGGGCGCCTCCGATGCCACGGTCGGCTTTGCGAAGCAGTACACCCTGTTCGTCATCGTCATCGGCACCACCCCGTCTATCCTGGGTCTGACCCTGGCCCACCTGCTGCGGAACACCGGCCACTCCTCCCAGGCCAGTCTGGGCCTCTCCATGGGCGGCGTGCTCAATATGATCCTGGATCCGCTGTTCATGTTCGTGATCCTGCCCAAGGGCCAGGAGGTTACCGGCGCGGCCCTGGCCACCATGATCTCCAACCTGTTCTCCTGCACCTACCTGCTCCTCGCCTTCCGGCGGGCCTCCGGCCACGCGCCGCTGTCCCTCCGGCTGGGGGACGCCCGGGGCCTGGCTGCGGAGCACAAGAAGAGCCTGTTCAATGTGGGCATCCCCTCGGCCGTGCTGACGGGCCTCTTTGACGTGGCCAGCATCTGCGTGAACAAGCTGGCGGCGACCCACGACGACCTGGTGCTGGCCGCCTTCGGCATCGTTATGAAGGTGGAGCGCATCCCCAACGCGGTGAACATCGGCATCTGCCAGGGCATGATGCCCATTGTGGCCTATAACTACGCCTCCGGCAACCGGGAGCGGATGCACGCCGCCGTGCGGACGGCCCGGCTCTACGGGCTGATCGTCTCCGCCGTGTGCATCGTCCTGCTGGAGCTGCTGGCCCGCCCGGTGACCAACCTGTTTCTGAGCACCTCCGCCGAGGACGCCCTGGGCGCAATGACTACCGTGACCCTGGCGGCGGGCTTCCTGCGCGTCCGCTGTCTGGCGGCGCCGGTACAGCTCATCAACTACCACACCTCCTTCAGCCTGCAGGCCATCGGCAACGGCTTTTTCACCATGCTGCACGCCTGCGTCCGGGAGCTGGGCATCTATATCCCGCTGATGTACCTGCTGGACAGACTGTTCGGCCAGATGGGACTTGCTTCCGCGCTGCCGGCAGGGGAGGGCCTTGCCGCGATCTTTGCCCTGTGGCTGCTGCACCGGGCGCTGAAACAGAAGGCAGATAAAAAATCATACGGAATAATCGCAAAAAACTGTTGACAAATCGCAAAAGCGGTGGTAGTATATTCGAGCGCGCCGGAGAGTACAGAAATGTGCCCGAGCCGAAATCGAGAAAAAATTTGCGAAATCGCAAAAAAGTTCTTGACAAAAGCTTCAAAGCGTGCTAATATATGAGAGTCGCCGCGGTTGAGGGCAACCGATGAAGCTGCGGGGATTTCAAATAGGCTGCAAAGCCAATGTACCTTGAAAATTAAACAACGAGAAACATGAACAAACACCATGTCAAACAAAAGTGAGCGATTTATAATCGCCCACGAACGTTGCAAAAAGTCAACGTAATTTCTTGAGTAGTCAAGACAAATTCAAAAAATGATTTGCCTGGGCGATTATGAATCGCTCATGTAGATACCATTTTATAGAGAGTTTGATCCTGGCTCAGGACGAACGCTGGCGGCGTGCCTAACACATGCAAGTCGAACGGACGAAGGGAGCTTGCTCCCCTAGTTAGTGGCGAACGGGTGAGTAACGCGTGAGCAACCTGCCTTTCAGAGGGGGACAACGGTTGGAAACGACCGCTAATACCGCATGAAGCATCGGGGTCGCATGGTCCTGATGTTAAAGATTTATCGCTGAAAGATGGGCTCGCGTCTGATTAGATAGTTGGCGGGGTAACGGCCCACCAAGTCGACGATCAGTAGCCGGACTGAGAGGTTGAACGGCCACATTGGGACTGAGATACGGCCCAGACTCCTACGGGAGGCAGCAGTGGGGAATATTGGGCAATGGGGGAAACCCTGACCCAGCAACGCCGCGTGAAGGAAGAAGGCTTTCGGGTTGTAAACTTCTTTTACCAGGGACGAAGGACGTGACGGTACCTGGAGAAAAAGCCACGGCTAACTACGTGCCAGCAGCCGCGGTAATACGTAGGTGGCAAGCGTTGTCCGGAATTACTGGGTGTAAAGGGCGTGTAGGCGGAGCGGCAAGTCAGAAGTGAAATCTCCGGGCTTAACCCGGAAACTGCTTTTGAAACTGTCGCCCTTGAGTATCGGAGAGGCAGGCGGAATTCCTAGTGTAGCGGTGAAATGCGTAGATATTAGGAGGAACACCAGTGGCGAAGGCGGCCTGCTGGACGACAACTGACGCTGAGGCGCGAAAGCGTGG
>JAEEGJ010010965.1_pt1 | contig 23238 bp, 16 predicted proteins | sample 8958761 | NCBI WGS metagenome assembly JAEEGJ01 (sample SAMN16246546, study PRJNA631951) | gut metagenome | biome: gut microbiome; feature: rumen; material: RS-attached | host: Bos | place: Iran: Karaj | collected 2018-10 | reverse complement strand
TAAAAGCACTATATTTGCATCGAAAATATAAATCTATTTAACATATCACAAACTAAAACAATTACAAAACATGAAGAAATTTAATTTTTTCTTGAGTTGCGCAGCATCAGCGATGTTCGCAATTGCACTGACAAGTTGTGGAGAAGTACAGGACAATCCCAGTACTGGCTTTGATCCCTCACTGAAGGATGTTACAATTCAGAGCGGTGACACGTTGGCTCCTATCTACAAGAAGCTTGCAGCAACTACAAATGACATCATCATCGAGATTCCCGCAGGTGTTGATACCGTTTACACTGGTAAGATTGAGCTGACCCCAGGTCAGACCTTCACCCTTGTTGGCGACGAGAAGAATCCTCCAGTAGTTGTGCCTACAGCTTCTATGAAGTTTGGCAACACATTCACTATCAAGAATGTTATTTTTGACTGTAGCGAATTCACTAACCACTTGTTGATGATGACTAAAGGTGATGCTGCTGATGAAAGCCTGAAGGTTCAGTCTGGTCAGTATGTCATTAAGACTCCTGTTGTCATTGAGAATGTCATTGCAAAGGGTCTTACGAAGGCTTTCTTCTATGATAATGGTATGGCTTATGCTTTTGAAGAGTTTACTGTTAACAACTGTATCGTAGGTTATAAAGCTCAGGGTAATCTTGTTCTAAACCTTGCAGCTTCTATGGCTATCAATTTCAGCATTGTTAATTCTACTTTCTATGCAGAGGATAAGAATACTGCTTCTGCTAACTTCATTGGCCTTTCTGGTAAACGCCCCTGGCAGATTACCGGCTATGAGGATAAAGAGGGATTGTTTATCTGCGCCTACAATACATTTGCAAACATTGCCTACAAGAAGCAGTTCTTTAACACCAATACCTTGAAGGGTCAGAATAAGTACAAGTATGCTGTTGCTTCTAACATCTTCTACAATTGCTCTAACAAGAAGATTTATGGTAACATGACCAACAACAAGAATCAGGTGGGAGCTGCAAACAATGTTTATCTGTGGGATGGCGAGTTCTTTGCAGAAACCAACTATAATGGCGATGCTGGCGTACAAGTTGATCCTAAGTTCTCAACAGATATGATTGCCAAAGGTTGGTTCTTCCCAACAAATGGTGAATTCCCCAAGGGTATAGGTGATCCTCGTTGGAATAAGTAATTAAAGATTAATAATAATAGAAGATGTGTCCTACGTAGTTGGGGCACATCTTTTTTTGTGTTTTCTTTGGTTATCCCAAGAATATTTCGTACCTTTTCGCTTCACGAGAAGGTTCTTTGACCATGGGTGCAAAGTGTGGCTTCGCAATCTTTCGCTCGAAAGAACAAAGAAAAATAAATTTTCCTTTGGTTCTTTGCTCGCTTATTCGTACCTTTCACCTTTGGTGAAGATAGGCTGCATTTCGGAAATAAAAACAAAAAACTTTGTGTTTTGTTTTGTATTTCGCTCAATTTGCACTATCTTTGCAGGGCACAACGACTAACTAAGCATATTTTTAAACAGAAGAAAGAAAAATGATTTGGAACGAAAGTGTGGAATGCATGGATCGCGAACAGTTGCGCGAAATACAAAGCATTCGTTTGAAGAAGATGGCGGAGTATGTGTATCACAATACGCCATTCTACCGTAAGAAATTCCAGGAGATGGGCCTGGAGCCAGGTGATATCAAGTCGATAGACGATATCACCAAGTTGCCGTTTACCAACAAGTTGGACCTGCGTGATAACTATCCCTTCGGATTGGCCGCCGTGCCAATGTCGCAGATAGTACGTATCCACGCCTCCAGCGGTACGACGGGTAAGCCTGTAGTAGTGCTCTACACGAGAAAAGACCTGGCCATGTGGGCAGAAGCTATCTCGCGTGCCTTTACGGCTTACGGTGCTACGAAGGACGACATTTTCCAGGTGGCCTACGGCTATGGCTTGTTTACGGGTGGTCTGGGTGCTCATGATGGTGCCACGAATATCGGTGCCAGTGTGATTCCCATCTCGAGCGGTAATACACAGAAGCAGATGACGCTGATGCACGATTTTGGTACGACCATCCTTTGCTGTACGCCCAGCTACGCCATGTTCTTAGGCGAGGCTATGCAGGAGTGCGAGTGGAGTAGGGATGAGTTCAAGTTGAAGATAGGCGTCTTCGGTGCTGAGCCATGGACAGAGAAGATGCGCGTCAAGTTGGAAGCATCATTGGGTATCAAGGCTTACGATATCTACGGTCTGTCGGAGATTGCCGGTCCTGGCGTAGGCTACGAGTGCGAACACCAGTGCGGTACGCACCTGAACGAAGACTACTTCTATCCGGAGATTCTGAACCCTGAGACGGGCGAACCAATGCCCGAGGGCGCTTTTGGCGAACTGACCTTCACGCACCTGACCAAAGAGGGTATGCCGCTGCTACGCTATCGAACCCATGACCTGACGGCCTTGCACTACGAGAAGTGTAAGTGTGGACGTACCTTGGTACGTATGGATCGCATCTTAGGCCGTTGCGACGATATGCTGATTATCCGTGGTGTCAACGTGTTCCCGTCGCAGATTGAGGATGTTATCCTGAAATTGCCTGAGTACGAGCCTCACTTCTTCCTGACTGTCGACCGTGTAAACAATACGGATACCGCAGAATTGAAGGTCGAGGTCAAGGAAGAGTACTTTACCGACGATATGGCAACGATGGTGGGTCTGCAGAAAAAACTGGAGGCAGAGCTGCGTAGCGTTATCGGCCTGGGCTTCAAGGTGAAACTGGTAGAGCCAAAGGGTATTGAACGCTCGGAAGGCAAAGCCAAGCGCGTGGTGGATAACCGCAAGCTATAATTTACCGATTTACCATTGAATAACTAAATAACTCAATAAATTAATATAAGATGTTAGCAAAACAATTATCTATTTTCCTGGAGAATAAGTCGGGACGCCTGACGGAGGTTACCGACGTGTTGGGCGAGGCAGGCATCAACCTCTCGGCCATGAGTATTGCAGACAACTCTGACTTCGGTATCCTGCGCTGTATCGTGAGCGATCCCGATAAAGCCTATCAAGTGCTAAAAGCTGCTCATTTTGCAGTGAAGATTACGGATGTTATCGGTTTCGTATGCCCTAACGTCAGTGGTTCGCTGGCTAAGGTGATGCGCTATCTGGCAGATGCAGGTGTGTTTATCGAGTATATGTACTCGTTTGCCAATGGCGACGTGGCTCACGTGATAATCCGTCCTACCGACCTCGAAGGTTGCGAGCGCATCCTGACAGACAAGAAGGTGGAGCTGATGGCAGCAAGCGATTTGTATAGACTCTAAAAAAATCTTAAAAAAGCGGGGCAAAGTTTGGCGGTTTCGAAAAAACTGCGTACCTTTGCACCCGCTTACAAAAAGCAAGGGCGTTTAGCTCAGCTGGTTTAGAGCATCTGCCTTACAAGCAGAGGGTCGGCGGTTCGAATCCGTCAACGCCCACCAAGGAGTTTCGAAGCAATTCGGAACTCTTTTTTTTGATATTAACGACAACTTGGACAACTTAAGACAACTTTATTTTGTTAAATATCAAAAAAAAGTGGTTATTGGCAAAAATAATTATGAATTATGAATTATGAATTATGAATTATTTCGTACCTTTGCACCACGTTTGAGAAAATAGAGCAAGATATATTATTAAGGTATAAGAGAAAGTCATGGAATTAGACATGTTGACAGCCATCTCGCCTATAGATGGCCGCTACAGAGAGAAGACAAAGGAGTTGGCAGGATATTTTTCTGAATATGCTCTGATTCGCTACCGTGTTCGCGTGGAAATAGAGTACTTCATCACTTTGTGTGAACTGCCTTTGCCACAGTTGCAGGATTTCGACCATAGCCTGTTTGAACCCCTCCGCGACATCTATCGTAACTTCACCGAGCAGGACGCTCAGCGTGTGAAGGATATTGAGAAAGTGACCAACCACGACGTGAAGGCCGTGGAGTACTTCATCAAGGAAAAAATCAGTACGCTCAGTGGTTTCGCCACTGAAGCCAAAGAATTCATCCACTTCGGCCTGACCTCTCAGGACATCAACAACACCAGTGTGCCCTTGAGCATTAAGGAAGCACTGGAGCAGGTGTACTATCCGATGGTGGAAGAGCTGATAGAGCAGTTAAACGACTATGCCGAGCAGTGGAAGCAGGTGCCCATGCTTGCCAAGACCCACGGACAGCCCGCCTCTCCTACACGTCTGGGCAAGGAAGTGATGGTATATGTCTATCGGCTGGAAGAACAGCTGCGTGGTCTGAAAGATACACCCATTACCGCTAAGTTTGGTGGTGCAACGGGTAACTATAACGCCCATCATGTAGCCTATCCTCAATACGACTGGCGTGAGTTTGGCAATAAGTTTGTCAGCGAGAAGCTGGGCTTGGAGCGTGAGCAGTGGACTACCCAGATTTCGAACTACGACTGGCTGGGCGCTATCTTCGATGCCATGCGCCGTATCAATACCATCATCATTGATTTGGACCGTGACTTCTGGATGTATATCTCGATGGAGTACTTCAAGCAGAAGATCAAAGCCGGCGAGGTTGGTTCGAGTGCCATGCCGCATAAGGTAAATCCCATCGACTTTGAGAATTCAGAGGGTAACATGGGTATTTCAAATGCCATTCTGCAGTTCTTGGCACAGAAATTGCCTGTAAGTCGTCTGCAGCGTGACCTGACAGACTCTACCGTGCTTCGCAACTTCGGTGTGCCCATGGGGCATACTGTCATTGCTATCCAGAGCACTTTGAAAGGACTGCGTAAACTTATCCTGAACGAAGAGAAGTTGCAGGAGGATCTCGATAACACGTGGGCAGTGGTGGCTGAGGCTATACAGACTATTCTGCGTCGCGAGGCCTATCCTAATCCTTACGAGGCACTGAAAGCCTTGACGCGTACCAATCAGAAGATGACGGAACAGACCATTCATGAGTTTATACAGGGTCTTGATGTCAATGACGATATCAAAGATGAACTGATGGCTATTACGCCAAGCAATTATACTGGAATGTAAGTATTAACAACACAAAAGAAGGAGCCGTGAGGCTCTAACGATTAAAAACAACACAACAATTATGGAATTCGAAAACGAGAACAAAAATCAAGAGCAGGCTGCTGAGCAGCAGCACACAGAAAACCACGAGAGTGGTTATCAGTCTACTTATCGTCCCGGACGCTCACCACGTCCACGTATTCACCAGCAGACCCGTCCTTACACACCAGGCGGATTTAACCGACGTCAGAATGATGATGAGGGAGGTTTCCGTCCCGAGGGCTTTGGTGCCGGTTTGCAGAGTCAGTCACGTCCACAGGGAGAGTATGGTCAGCCACGTGGCGGCTATCGTCCCCGTAACAACTATAATCAGGAAGGCGGTTATCAGCCTCGTCAGCAGGGTGGTTATCGCCCTCGTCCACAGTATGGTCAGCAGCAGGAAGGCGGTTATCAGCCTCGCCAGCAGCAGGGCTATCGTCCCCGTCCACAATATGGCCAGCAGGCAGAAGAATTCGGTCAGCAGCCACGTAGCGGCTATCAGCCTCGCCAGCAGCAGGGCTATCGTCCTCGTCCACAGTATGGTCAGCAGCAGGAAGGCGGTTATCAGCCTCGCGGTGGTTATCAGCCACGTGGCGGTTATCAGCAGGGCGGTTACCAGCAGGGCGGTTATCAGGGACGTCCTCAGGGTGGCTTCGCTCCTAAGAAGAAAAAGCAGAAGCCATACGATCCTAATGCCAAGTACTCGCTGAAGAAGCGTATCGAGTATAAGGAGGAGAACTACGATCCCAACGAGCCTCTGCGTTTGAACAAGTATCTGGCTAATGCCGGTGTTTGCAGCCGTCGTGAGGCCGATGAGTTCATCCAGGCAGGTGTGGTGACCGTTAATGGCGAGGTCGTTACCGAATTAGGTACTAAGGTACTGCGCAGCGACGAGGTGAAGTTCCATGATCAGCCCGTAACCATGGAGAAGAAGGTTTACGTTCTGCTGAATAAGCCCAAGGACTATGTAACCACCAGCGACGATCCTCAGCAGCGTAAGACTGTGATGGATCTCGTAAAGAACGCTTGTTCTGAGCGTATCTATCCTGTAGGTCGTCTGGACCGCAACACCACTGGTGTGCTTCTGCTCACTAACGATGGCGATTTGGCTTCAAAGCTGACACATCCGAAGTTCCTGAAGAAGAAGATCTATCATGTACATCTGGATCATGCTGTGACTGCTCACGACATGCAGCAGATTGCCGAGGGTGTTCAGTTGGAAGATGGCGAAATCAAGGCCGATGCTATCGAGTATGCCAGTGATACCGACAAGAAGCAGGTGGGTATTGAGATTCACTCTGGTAAGAACCGCATCGTACGCCGTATCTTCGAGAGCATGGGCTACAAGGTTGTCAAGCTTGACCGCGTACAGTTTGCCGGACTGACCAAGAAGAATGTTCGTCGCGGTGACTGGCGTTACCTGACTGAGGAAGAGGTTGACCGCCTGCGCATGGGTGCTTATGAATAATGATTAATTACTCATTACTAATTACTCATTGCTAATTTGTAATATGAAAAGAACAAAGATAGTTGACGTACTGAAAAGTACGGATTTTGGAAAAGAGATATGTGTGAAGGGTTGGGTGCGCACGCACCGCAGCTCTAAGGCTGTAGACTTTATTGCCCTGAACGACGGTTCAACCATCAAGAACGTGCAGATTGTCGTCGATCCCACGAAGTTTGATGAGCAGTTGCTGAAGGATATCACTACAGGTGCCTGTATCAATGCTGAGGGCATACTTGTAGAGAGTCAGGGCGCAGGTCAGAGCAGTGAGATTCAGGCCACCAAGTTGGAGGTTTATGGTCTCTGTGGCAACGACTACCCCATGCAGAAGAAGGGCCAGAGCTTCGAGGCTATGCGTAAGAACGCCCACATGCGTCTGCGTACCAATACCTTTGGTGCTGTGATGCGCATCCGCCATAACATGGCAATGGCTATCCATACCTATTTCCATGAGCATGGCTTCTACTACTTCCACACGCCGCTGATTACTGCCAGCGACTGTGAGGGAGCAGGAAACATGTTCCAGGTGACCACCAAGAACCTCTACGACCTGAAGAAGGACGAGCAGGGTAAGATTATCTACGATGACGATTTCTTTGGCGAACAGACTTCATTGACAGTGTCTGGTCAGCTGGAGGGTGAGCTGGGTGCTACGGCATTAGGTGCTATCTACACCTTCGGTCCGACGTTCCGTGCTGAGAACTCAAATACCCCACGCCATTTGGCTGAGTTCTGGATGGTAGAGCCTGAGGTGGCCTTCTTAGACCAGGAAGAACTGATGGACCTTGAAGAGGACTTTATCAAGTACTGCGTTCGTTGGGCTCTTGATAACTGTAAGGACGACCTGCAGTTTCTCAATCAGATGATTGACAAGACCCTTATTGAGCGTTTGGAAGGAGTGCTGAAGGAGACCTTCGTACGTCTGCCTTATACAGAGGGTATCAATATCCTGCAGGAGGCTATCAAGAATGGCAAGAAGTTTGAGTTCCCCTGCAATTGGGGCGACGACCTCGCCTCAGAGCATGAGCGCTATTTGGTTGAGGAGCATTTCAAGAAGCCAGTCATCATGACCGACTATCCGCGTGCCTTCAAGTCGTTCTATATGAAGCAGAATGAGCCCGCAGAAGAATCTGCGGGAGTAGAAGCCTCTATCGGCTACAAGGGTGCTGTGGCTCCTGGACCTACGATGCAGGGTACCGATGTGCTGTTCCCGCAGATTGGTGAGATTATTGGTGGTTCAGTCCGCGAGGAGAGCTACGACAAGCTGATGGCTGAGATTAATCGCCGTGAGATGGATCAGACCCACCTCTGGTGGTATATCGACACCCGCCGTTGGGGTTCATGCCCACACGCCGGTTTCGGTCTTGGCTTCGAGCGTCTTATCCTGTTCGTAACAGGTATGCAGAACATCCGCGACGTGATTCCTTTCCCACGTACACCGAAATCAGCAGAGTTCTAATTGAATACAGTATTAACAATAAGCCCCGACTTTATCAGGTCGGGGCTTATTGTTTGTATGATGGTTGTTTACCATGTAATATTCATACCCAGATTGACACTGGCCTTTGAACTGAGTGGAATGAACTCCTTGGACTGCTTGCCCAGGATATGGTCCATACCAACGAAGAAGTTGAAGCCCTTGGGATGGATGTTTAGCAGCCAACCGGCACTGGCTCCGAATGAGCCGATGCCTATGCTCATACCACCGTCAAGCCAGTTGAGAGGCTCCCAGTTTGCGCTCAGACGAGCCTCAGTCCAAGAGTATTCGCCCTGCAAACGGGTACTGCTCAACAATCCGAATGACAGTTGGCGGTACATAGGCAGCGTGTATTCTGCGCCCACATTGAGTGTGGTGCCAATACCCGTCGTACGACCACCCTGGTCGCCCTGATCCTGAAGATTGGCAAACTCTGCCATCTGGTCAGAATAGGCCTCTCCCTGATTCTTGAACGAGTTAGGACTGCTCTTGCTGACCTCTGCATCATGGAAACCGCTGAATATGAACTGCTCGTTGATGTTGCGGGCCTGCATGTCGTTTGACCAGCTGATGAAGCCGAGGTCGAGCAGGGCTGCCGAGAAGTTCCAGTCATCATTCAACTTGTAGGTGGCACCAAGGTCGATACCCAGACCAAAGCCGCCGATACCAGCACCATCAACATCCAAATCGTTGACATACTTATAAGAGCCTGGTTTCTGCTTGTACTCCTTATCCTTCTGCTTGTAGGTAAAGCCCTTCAGTGAGACATCGGCCTGGGCTTTGGCGGATATCAGCCACTGGTTGGCATCATTCAGCTGAGCCTTGACGTTCTCCATCTTCACGTCAGCACGCCCCACACCTAACAGCACCTTCAGTTTGGCACCAGCACGCAATTGCTCCGTCAGCTGGCGGGAGTGTCCGAGGGCAACTTCAACATACGACAAGGCTCCGGCGTTGATGTCTCCGATATCGTAGCTCTTATTGCCAGTGTTCTTGGCAAACTCGAACAACTCGTAGGGCAGCGATACACCGAAACTGGTCTTAGAATTAATCTCAATCGTGTTATAGCCACCCCAAGCCTTGAAACCGGCAGAAAGGAGGGTGATGCCTACGCTACCGACGACACGGTTGTTGCCGCTGGCAAAGCCGTCGAGGGCTGTGGAAGCATCGATGTAGGGATTGAGGAACGTCGTCATTGTCTTATTGCCATAGGGATTGGGGTTGTTCTTGATGATAGCATCATAACCGAAATTACCCTGTGTGCGGACATTGATGTTACCCAATGCCGGAATAGACACATAGCTCTGGTCGTTTCCGTAGGCAGGGTTCATCGTATGACGGAAGTTGTAGCCGTCAGTAAAGTATGCCGAGTTCAGCGATTGGGCTGTTGCTGTAACCACCGAAAGCATTAAGGTGGCAACAAGTATTATTTTCTTTTGTTTCATCTTTCTATAGCTTTTTTCGGGGTTCAACATTAGTTCGCATCATATATAATCTTACCATTCACCTGTATCTTGATGTCCTTCAGATGAATCTGATGGTTCTTGTTCAGTGTCTTACCTTTTTGAGCAGCATCAGACGGAGCGGTAACCTTCAAACGGTAGTCAACACCGTCGAGTAGCTTCACCCCCTTACCACTAATCTCGTATTGAATTTCGCCTAAGGTGGTTCCTGCAGCAATCTTATTCTTGATGGGCGTAACAGTAAGGGCTGTCAATGGCTGGCCATTCTTATCTACCGGCGTTATGTTTATTTCGAGATCAGCAGGAACCTGGTTCTCAACATTAGCCGTCAGCGTAATCTTTGAATTGTCTGAGAGTTCGAGTTTGTCGATGTCCTTGTTCCAATCGTTTTCCGTGTCTGAGTAGACAATGACTGCATTATCGCCCAATGCCAATTTGGCATTGAATTCATAGCTGGGGTTCAGATGGTAATTCTTGCCCAATTCGACGGTGCCCTCCACTTGCTTGGCCTTGGCTTTGGTAGCTGTGAACGACAGTTTCATGCCATTTCGCAGTTTCTCAATAAGCTTTGAGAGGTCTTCAATTTCAATGGCTTTATAACCATTCAGGTTCTCTGGGGCATGACGGCAGATAACAATCTTTGTCTCTGCATCTTCAGTTGCACCTGTAGCCTGGGGATTCAGCTCAATGGCGTTGTCACCCTCAATCATGATTCCCTTCGGATATGTATCAGAGGATATCCTTGCCTCAATAATACTTCCAAGTGGTAAGTTGGTCTTAATTGTTAACCAAATCAGAGGATTGGCAATATCTGCTACCACTTCTTTATCTGTCAAGAAATCTGGAATGTCGTCAATGGTTACTGTACCCACATCTTCCAGATCAATAGCAGGGTCAAAGATGCCACGGGCACTGGTGACAACAATGTCGTCAAACGTTGGGTTACCCTTTATCTCGATGTTGGGCGTCGAGGGTACCATTAGTTGTTCAATCTCAATTTGTAGGGCGATGTCACTGAACAAAATCATTTCGCACTTATTGGGATTGAAGGTGGCATAGTTCTTCTCGTCGAATTCCTTGATAAAGATTCCCTTGATATTAAACACCAACTGCATGCTACTTGCATTGCCGTTTTGGTCAAAATCCAAAGTAAGCGTATTGTCTGCCTGGTTGAATGTACCCATCGAGCCAGTATATGTCATGTCTAAGTTACGGGGCAGCTGGATGGTGACTTTGGCTTTCTTGACAGCTGTGGGCAGTGTCACGTTAAGTTTCAGGTTGACTCCTTTGTCATAGCCAACACCCACATACTTGAGTTCTTTGACAACGGGATCGACATCGAATCTATAACTGATCAATGATATATTACCATTGCAGTCCAATGTATGGCCGAGTATGTCTTTTACAGAGACTGTCGTTCCTGCCAAGGCTTGTAACTCTGCCGGCATGTCGATGGAGAATGATTGTTCGCCAGATTCATTGATGGTCTGAACCAGCGGGTCGACAGTTACTGAAATGGGACTGACAACCTCAGGCTCTTTGCCCAAAACGTAGTCGCCGCTTGCCGTCGTGTTGATAAGATCGGAGTTCCCTAAGTCCAAAATGTCATCAAGCATAATGTTGATGGAGTTGTTACTGGGCAGTGTGATTTCACCGCTACCAAATCCCAAGGTGTAATCGACTTTGTCGAAATCGTAGTCTGCATTGGTGCAACCCAACAGCAGTAGACTGCTGCTAAGGGCTGTTAGCACTGGCAGTCTGTAATTTCTGAATAGTTTTTTCATCCTTTAGTAATATTTAAGTAAGTAATCAAATAAATTTCTTGATAAAAAGGCACGTAGTTGTCTCTTTTGCCCACAAATTTAGGCAAAATTTCTTAATGTTCCAAATGTTTTGTGAATTATTTTGCTATTGCAGCAAAAAAATACCTTCATCCGATATCGTAATCAGTCGGCGGCGGTACAGATCGCCGACGGCTTTCTTATAGATTTTCTTCGATACACCGAATGTCTGGGCAATGTCTTCGGCAGGACTTTTGTCGCCTAAAGGGCAACGGCCATCGTGCTCTTGCAGATAGCGCAAAAGCTCGTCGCTGAAGTCGAGGGCCCGCTCATAGCCGCTATGTTTCTGGTAGCGTTCCACTTTGGCTGTTGCCATGAGGCGGTGGGTCTTTTCGTCCTCCATCACATAGACGTAGTAGCGCTGGCCTTTCACCATGCGCTGTTTCTGCTCACGAAAAGGACAAAAGAGGTCTTTCATCAGTCCCCAATTCAGGAAAGCGCCATACTCGTTCGTCCAGGCGCACTCCAGCCATGCAAACTCGCCGACCTTAACCAACGGGTGCAGGGTCGTGGCAATGAGTTTCTCGTCTTGGTCGAGGTAGATGAAGACTTCTATCTTGTCCCCAATGGCAGAACCATCGGGCACATAGCGGGATGGCAGAAGTATTTCGCCGTCGTCGCCACCGTCCAGATAGAGACCGAAGTCCACGCGCTTGACGATGCGCAGGGTGTTGTAGTCGCCGAGTTTTATCATAGGTCTGATAGGTCTGATGGGTCTGATGGGACTAATGAGGCTGATGGGTCTGATGGGGCTTCCAGCAGTCCGTCACGCATGTGGATGGTGCGGTCCGTGATAGATGCCAACTGTTCGTCGTGGGTGACGATAACGAAGGTCTGGCCGTATTTGTCTCTCAGATCGAAGAACAGCTGGTGCAGCTCTTCCTTATTCTTAGAGTCGAGCGAACCGCTGGGCTCATCGGCTAAGATGACATCAGGGTTGTTGACGAGGGCACGGGCCACGGCCACACGCTGTTTCTCACCGCCCGACAACTCGTTGGGCTTATGTTTGGCGCGATCAGACAATCCCATGAACTGCAGCAACTCTTCGGCCCGATGACGCGCCTCTTTGGTATTGACGCCGGCAATGTAGGCAGGAATCATGATGTTCTCAATAGCCGTGAATTCGGGCAACAGCTGATGGAACTGGAACACGAAGCCGATATGGCGGTTGCGGAAGTCGCTCAGCTTCTTTGGGGATAGTTCGGTGACGTCGACATTGTCGACGTATACAGTACCGCTGTCGGGACGGTCGAGTGTTCCGATAATCTGGAGTAGGGTGGTCTTACCGGCACCGCTGGGACCAACAATACTGACCACCTCGCCTTTTTGGATGTTGAGGTCGATGCCCTTCAAAACCTGCAACGAACCAAAACTCTTTTTTATATCTTTTATTTCAATCATATCTTCTTTAACTTCTCTAACTTCTCTTCGAATGAATCCACCGTGCAATAGTAGCATAGATACTGCTCTCCTCCTGGTGCTGAGCCGATGTGAACGTCATGCTGTCGTCCTTAGCCTCGCCATACTGGTCGGGGAAGATAATCATTAGGTTCTTGCCCGAGAAGTGTTGCATCAGTTCGTTGGGTAGTCGTTCCAACGCGTTCTTATATGATATAGTACCCTTACGAGCCGTAATCACTACAAACATGTGGTCGTCGTGAATGGTTTCTGCCAACTTGGGCAACTCGTTCCAGTGAGCCATATAGGTGTATTCGGCTCGTACGCTGTCATAGTGGTTGGTAAGATAGTTACGAATCGGGTCCAGTGATTCGTTGCGACCATGGAACTGGATGCGACAGTCCAAATTGGCAGCCATACGGCTCAGTCGCTCCAGCCAGCGGTAGAAGCCCGGTTCGTATTCAGCTCTTGACGGTACGACAACCTGAATACGACGCAAGGTATTCAGGGGCTGTACGAAACGGGTGAGCACAATCTGGCGGTTCAGACCATTGTAGAGACTCTGGATGAAGTCGCCCCAGAACTTGGGGTTGACCTCCGTATGGACGTGCATACCCATGATAATCTCGGAGCCGCCGAACTCGCGGAAGGCGTGCTTGATACCGTTGGCGATGTTGGTAGCCAGTCGCACCTGCGTCTGCATGCTGACGTCGTTGGCAGCCGCACGCTGCTGTAGCTGTTCCAGCAGGCGCAGGCCGCGTTCACGGTTTGCGGCAGCCTTGTCGTCGTCGTACACCACGTTAAGGGCTACCAGTCCGCTGTTCTTCGACCGACTGCCCATCATGATAGCCAGTTCAAGTAGTTGTGGGGCAATCTCAGGATATTTGACGCAGAGCAGAATCTTTTCGTTGTCGTGGCGAGAGTCGGCGGAAGATTGCGACGCCACACTTTGACCACCGGTCAAAGATCCGTTGAGAACAGTCTGTTGGGCTATGACAATCTGCTGGGCAGCCTTCTCGGTCATCATGGTTGAGATGATACACGTGATGAGAATCATTATCACCACACCATTCAGCATTTCGTCGTTGACGAGATATACACCTGGGCTCACTTCCAGTCGCATACCTACCATGACCATTGCGATGGCACCGGCAGCATGTGCACAAGTCAGACCGAACATCATGTGCCCAGCCGACTTTGGCAGCCGGAACAGCAAGCTACTGAGATAGGCGGCGACGGCCTTGCCAAACGTGCCGAAGAAGGCTATCAGGAAGACAATCCATAGCATGTGAGGCCCCTCGAACAGCGTGCGGACATTAATCAGCATGCCTACACCTATCAGGAAGTAGGGAATGAAGATGGCGTTGCCCGTGAACTCGATTCGGTTCATCAGCGACGACACATGTGGGATATACCTGTTCAGGATCAGTCCTGAGATAAAGGCACCCACGATACCCTCAACACCAATGGCTTCCGATGCTGCAGCAGAGAGGAACATCACTGCCAGCACGAAGATGAACTGCATGACGGCATCAGAGTAGCGGCGCAGGAAATAGCGGGCCAGAATAGGAATGAGCCAGATGCTGACACCGCAGAAGATGACAAACTTCAGAATGAACAGCAGCCAGAACGTGATACCCACATCCTCGCCATACGAGGCAGCCAGAGCGGCCAGCATCAGTAGGGCTAAGAAGAGCGATATCATGCTCGACCCCACGCTGAGCATCACACTGGAGTCGCGTCCCAGGCCATAGCGCGAGATGATAGGGTAGGCGATGAGCGTGTTCGACGCCATGATACATCCCAACAGGAACGATGCCGTCTGCGAATAGCCTAACAGCCACAAGGACATCACGTATGTCAGGGCTAACGGCAGCAGGCAAGTGAGCAGGCCGAATATCAGGAAACGGTTGGAGTTGCGCTTCACACTCTCCAAGTCCATCTCCAGACCTGCCAGGAACATGATGTACAGCAGCCCCACCTTGCCAAACAGCTCGAACGACGAGTCACGCTCCAGGATGTTCAGGCCGTACTTGCCAACGAGTACACCTGCCAGCACCATTCCGACGATATGCGGAATGCGCAGCTTACCCATGATGATAGGGGCAAACAGGATGATGAGCAACACCACGCAGAAGATGAGCGTGGGACTCGTGACGGGGAAATATGCGTCAAAGTTCAGCATTTCCATATTATTCTCTTATCACTTGCAAAGGTAGTAATAAATTCTGAATCTGCAAGAAATAGAAGCGTAAAATATTCGTAATACGATATTTGAAGGCGTCTTTTTCCTCTGTTTCAGAACTTTCTTGGCAAATAACTTTTTTATTTCAAAGAAAAATATTACTTTTGCACGTGGAAAGTTATGTTTATAGTACTGCGAACATAAGTTTATGGTACTTTGAACATGTGTTTTCAGTACTAAGAACGTAAGTTTACAGAACTAAGAATATAAAATATATAAGCTATGGCAAACTATTATCTGCAGAAACTGCCGGAAGGTATGAGGGAAGGCGAGAAGGTAGTGTATCCGAGGATGCAGACTTACTCGTTGCATGACTTTGAGACGGTATTGAAGCACATGCATACCTACGCTGCCAATATCAGCGAGGGTACGATGCGGGCCGTATTGGAAGCACTGACGGAAACCATGAAATCGTGGATGCCATTAGGGCACAGCATCAAGATTGACGGACTCGGCGTGTTCTCGCTGACGTTAGGATTCGACACCTCGACACCCTCTGAGAAGGCTATTGCTAACCAGAAGGGACAAGATGACGAGAGAGAAGACCCAAAGACGAAGTACCGTCACATCTGCATCAAAGGCATCAACTTCAAGCCCGATGCAGAGCTCTTGGCAGACATGAACCGTGAGACCACTTTCGACAAGGTTGAGGCCGATGTGGTGGTGCCCAGAAAGGGAATGCTGAGTCGCGACGAACGTGTGGCAAAGGCCAAGGCCGTTATCGACGAGAACGGATTCATGACCCTTTCTGACTACGTGCAGGCAACAGGACTCAGCAGAACCAGTGCCTCCTTAGACCTGAAGAAGCTTGTGGCCGACCCGACTTCAGGCATCATGTCGCGAGGCAGCCACTCCCATAAAGTGTGGATAAAAAGGCCGTAGCATGAGGACTGCAATCGTAGGCGGCGGTGCAGCGGGCTTTTTCCTGGCTGTCAACCTGAAGGAGATGATGCCGGAGATGGACGTCACCATCTTTGAGCGCAGCAGTCGTGTGCTGGCCAAAGTGGAGGTCAGCGGCGGCGGACGCTGCAACTGTACCAATTCGTTTGCGCAGGTCAGCGACCTCTCGCAGGTCTATCCGCGAGGTCACAGGCTGATGAAACGCCTGTTCAATGTGTTCGACTATGAGGATGCCTACCAATGGTTTGAACGTCACGGCGTGCCTTTGGTGACGCAGGACGACGAGTGCGTCTTTCCGCAGGCACAGGACTCGCATGCCGTCATCAACTGCTTCCTGTCGTTAGCCCGTCACCACCATATTAATATATGTACGGGCAGGAAGATACAGTTGTTGGACGAACTCGCCGGCTACGACTATGTGGCTGTGACGACAGGCGGCTCGCCCAAAGGCGAAGGCTTGCGCTGGCTGGCAGCGTTAGGTCATGAGATAGAAGCACCAGTCCCTTCGCTGTTCACCTTTTCCGTTGCTGACGACAAGTTGCATGCCCTGCAAGGACTGGTCGTTGAAGAAGCTGCCGCCTTGATTCCTGGCACTAAGTATCGTGCTGAAGGTCCCCTGCTGATAACTCATTGGGGCTTGAGCGGTCCTGCCATCCTGAAACTGTCCAGCTATGCCGCCCGCCATTTGGCCGACAACCAGTATCGTGCCCCGCTCAGCATCAACTGGCTAAAACAGCATGAGGAGGAAGTCCAGGCGGCTATTCGCGACATGAGCCATCGTCAACCCCAGAAACTGCTGACTACATGTAATCCCTTCAGACTGCAACAGCGCCTGTGGAGCTATCTGTCAGAGAAAGCGCTTGGTCAGCGTGCCACGCTGCGTTGGAGTGAACTCAATCAAAAGGACGTCAACCGTTTAGCTAATATCCTGGTGAATGATGCCTACCAGATAACAGGTCGTGCCGCCTTCAAAGATGAGTTCGTCACCTGTGGCGGCGTGTCGCTCAAAGCGGTCAGTCCTCAGACGCTTGAGAGCCGTCATGTGCCCCGTCTCTTTTTTGCCGGTGAAGTGCTTGACATTGACGGCATTACTGGCGGCTTTAACTTCCAAGCAGCGTGGACGACGGCCTATACCGTTGCACGTAGCATTCTTTGACCGCAGTCAAAGTGTGGCGTTGCATTGCGATGCATCAAAAATGACGAGCACACGATGAATTCGCTGCATAAAAATTTGGCTATTAGAATATTTATGCATACCTTTGCACCCCAAATAGTATAAACGGAAAAGAATTAGACTTATGAAAGTAGCAATTGTGGGCGCCTCAGGCGCCGTAGGCCAGGAATTCCTGCGCCTGCTTGATGAGAGAAATTTCCCAATGGATGAGTTGGTTTTGTTTGGTTCTGAGCGCTCTGCCGGTACCAAGTACACATTCCGTGGCAAGGAGCTGACCGTTAAACTCTTACAGCACAACGATGACTTTAAGGACATCGATATTGCCTTTACCTCTGCCGGAGCCGGCACGTCGAAGGAGTTTGCAGAAACCATCACCAAGTATGGTGCTGTGATGATTGACAATTCCAGTGCGTTCCGTATGGATGACGACGTACCCTTGGTGGTGCCTGAGTGCAATGCCGAAGATGCCCTGAACCGTCCCCGTGGCATCATTGCCAATCCCAACTGCACCACAATTATGATGGTGGTGGTACTCCAGCCATTGGAGAACATCTCGCACATCAAGCGCATCCACGTCAGCTCGTATCAGAGCGCGTCAGGTGCCGGTGCTGCCGCTATGGCAGAACTGCAGCAGCAGTACAAGGAAATGGTAGAAGAGGGTGAGGTGAAGACCATCAAGAAGTTCCCTCATCAGTTGGCTTACAACGTCATTCCTCAGATTGACGTGTTCCAGCCCAACGGCTATACCAAGGAAGAGATGAAGATGTACAACGAGACCCGCAAGATTATGCATACCGATGCCAAGTGCTCGGCTATGTGTGTGCGTGTCAGCTCGCTGCGCAGCCACTCTGAGAGCGTATGGATTGAGACGGAGAAGCCCATCAGCGTTGAGGAAGCCCAGAAGGCCATTGCAGCCGCTCCTGGCTGTACGCTGGTTGACGACCCAGCAACGCTGACATACCCCATGCCTTTGGAGACTGCTGGTAAGGACGATGTCTTCGTAGGTCGTGTGCGCAAAGACCTGAGCGACGAGAACGGCCTCACCTTCTGGCTCTCTGGCGACCAGATTCGCAAGGGTGCTGCCCTCAATGCCGTACAGATTGGTGAGTACCTGATTAAGGTCGGCAATGTAAAATAATAAATAATAGGTATTGGCTATAATAAAAATAATGTGTACCTTTGCAGCGTTGAAGGTACACATTTTTAATACATGATAATTGCTTATGAAGAAAATCTACACGCTTAAAATGCTGGCCCTCATGGCTGGTATGTTGCTCACAGGAGCAGGACACGCTTGGGCTGGCGACGGAACCAAGGCATCGCCCTACACCGTCGCAGAACTGAATGCACAGAAGGACGCTTTGGCAACTTCGGGAGCTACAGTATGGGTAAAGGCCGACTTGAAAGGACTTGGGGTCGATGGCTCTCAGACGGTGAATGGCACTACAGATGCCAACGAGTGTGCCGGTCTGTTTGGCGATGCTGCCGATAACTTCGTGGCATACAGCTATCAGATTCTGGGCGGTCTTGATATGGCAGACCTCACCAATACCAAGGACTTGCTGATAGGTCTTACTTACGGTACTGCCGGGCATCCTTATGGCAACACGGAGAACCCGCAGTATGCTACTGACTATGAGGCCAAAACTGTTACAGATGCCCATTTCTCACTGGTCGAGGTACACAATGCCTTGTCGGTAAATATCGAGAACGGGCTGCGCGGCTATCACATCTCCAGCAGCTATATCGTTCCTGAAAAGGTCATTGCCGTCAAGGTCAATGCCGGCTATTCTGCCACCAAGGGCGCTTACGTCACCTATTCTAACTACGATGGTGCTGATGCCGTCCCTGCTGTTACACCTAAGGACGCTGCCCTTGTGCTGATGGCAAAGAGTGGTACGTATGACTTCGTGCTGACCTCTGCCCTCTATAACCAGACCATTAGCAACGGCAATGCAATGAGTCCGGGCACACAGGCTGGTGTCAATGCCGGTACGACGAAGAACCGTGCCCGTTTTGCTTTTGTCAACGACGGCGGCAAGGCTGGTTTCCAGCGGAACAGCGACGAGAACTGCACCGTGACGTTGCAGCAGAAGAGTGATGTCTATCTTCAGGTAAGTTCTCAGGAAACCAATTTCTATGGCAACTACGCTTGGGAAACATCAGAAAAGAACTGGATTACATGGGCTGGCGGACAGTATAGCGACTATCACGCTCAGACACAGGCTACTGAAGCTGTCTTCGACTTTGCCAGTGCCAGCATCCGTACGGATATCGGCACAACCATGACTGACGTGAAGGGATTTATCTACAACGAGAAATTTACATCTGAAGGCGTATCACTGCAGATTACTGCCGGTTCTGCTCCTTCCAGAATTTATAACGACGCCAACCGTGGTCAGTGCCTTGTGACTTACAAGGATTATACCACCCTGACCTTCAAGGCTCCTGAGGGCTATGCTATTACCCAGATAGTATTTACTGCAGCAGGAAATAGCAACATTAAGAATTTCACTTGCAGTGGCGGCACTATCAATGACATGACTTGGACGGGTAACGTCGAAGGCGTACGTTTTAAGCAGGGCGGTACAACCTATCTGGCAAATGTCATCGTAACGCTGGCTGCCAAGGACGCTTCAACAACGGTCCTGTCTAACCTCGGCTATACTGAGTGCGCCAATATCGCCGCCTTCAATGCCCTTGCTGCCGGTACTTATGCCAGGGTGACGCTGACCGATGCCGAGGTGACGGGTATCTCTGCCGATGGCTACTCGACAGCCTTCATTCAGGATGCTACTGGTGGTTGCTGGATTCAGTACACCTCGCTCAATGCCAAACTGGCTGAGAAGACCAAGGTGAATGGCTTTGTCTATGTCGTGGCTCGCCCAAACTCTGGTAATGTCCAGATGAAGGAGGCTGAGGCTACCGTGAATAGTGAGATAACTGTCAGCGAGCTGAGTGACTATACCGTTGCTGAGGGTACGATTGCCGAGGTTAACGTGCCTGCCAATCTGAACAAGGTCGTGAAGATTACAGGTGCTACACTCGAAGAAACCAGTGCTACAGCGGGCACTCTGACACAGGGCGATGTCACCATTGCTGTCAACAACGGTGCAGCAACCGCTAACCAGCAGTTGCACAAGATTGCTGAATGGGCTAAGGATACCAAATTGGAGAACGTTACCATCGTAGCCATCCTGGTAGGAAAGTCTGCCACCGAGAACCAGCTGCTGCCAATCAGCATAACAACTGGTGGCACAGGCATCGCCAACGTCCATGCAGTTGATGTTGACAAGGTGGCTATCTATAATCTGCAGGGTGTTCGTATGAATCAGTTGCAGCGTGGCCTGAACATTGTCAACGGCAAGAAGGTCGTCATTAAGTAAGGATAACTATTATAGAATTATGCCAGCCGTTCTCCTGATGTGAGGGTGGCTGGCTTTTTGATGTGGCCTTGTTCAGAACGTGTGTCCTGCAGCAATGGTAAATGTGGCGCGGTCAGGATTGTGGAATCCAGAGGGTGTCTCGTCTGTAATAGAAGCTCTGCGATAGTCGAAAGCTGCACGTACATGGGTGTGAAGTCTCGTTCCAGGAATGAGGAATGAATACTTCATTTGCAGTCCGATATTGTATTGGGGAACCGTCAGGTATTGGTAGTCGCGCCAGAGCATGACCTCCATGCTGGCAGGCTGAGCCTGCTTGTTGCTGGGGGTAACGAAGGTGCCGTCATTGTAAGGATCGCCAGCCCCCTTTTGGTAACCGCCGTTTAGGGTGACGGTCCATACACCTTTCGGAAGCATGATGTTGCGTGTGACACTTGCCGTCAACTCGTTGGTCCTGAGCTGTTGCAGGCGATAAAACGGATAGAGGTAGGCCGACAGGTCGCGCTGTTGCCAGTGGTAGCCTGCTGTGATGGTCCATGTGGGCAACTCATGGCGGATGCCCAGATACATGGTGTAGTCAATGTCCAGATTGCGCCAGCATTTGTCGGAGGTCTCCGCCTCATCGTAGTATTCGTAGTGTGTCGCTCCATTCGTATTGGTCAGCCCTCGGTAGGTGTTCATGCGGTTCTGAAGTTTTTCGTGCTGATAACGGATATCGAGGAAGGCTTTTAACGCATTGCGGGCATAGGAGAGGCGGACGTGCTCAGCAAGAATGTCGCGGTCATGCTCGGTATAGGTGATAGTATAAGGCGACTTACGGCCATAGTAGCCTGTGGTGTGACTGTAGGTCAGTGCGTTGAACAGTGAGAAGGAACCGTGGCTGAGTGACAACTGTAAGCTGCCACTGTGTCCGTCCTCAAAGAGCGGCATCTCATGGGTTTTGTCCGTATATCCATCGTTGCCATATTGTTCGACGATGCCCATCATGCCGCCGAAGTCAATGAGCGACTTATACACCTTCTCATTCGTGCCGTAGGTGTCAAACTTCAGACTCTCCGTACGGCGGAGGTAGGTGTAGTCGGCACCGATGTTCAGCCAAGACGCGACAGGTGCCAAGATGCCAGCCGTAAATTTCAGGTCCATCAGCTTGTTCTTATGACGCAGGTCCTTGTATTTGGCATAGTTGGCTGCCGTATAGTCGGCTTTAAAGCCAACGGAGAAACCTTTGTAGATATCGTATCCGCAGCCGCCTGTGAGATGATAGGTGTCACGATGCTTACGACCGGCATTGGTCAGCGAGTCTTCTATGATGTCGAAGGGCAGGCGGTCCTGCATGAAGACGGAGCCAACCATGTCGTTTCCTGAGAAGTTGTCATAGCTAATAGCACCAAAGACCACCGTGCGTGGATTGATGCGGTAGTACGATTCGATAACTGCCTGCAGATTGGTTGCTGATGGTGCACCGTTGATGTTCGTTAGTTTGCCGCTACCATAACTGAACGACAGCTCTGTCTCTGCTATATTTTTGTTGTCGCATAGCGTCAGCGCCGCAGCATTACGCTGGGTGAGCCAGGGCGACGACAGCTGGATGTAGCGATAGTCGCGCAGAAGCAACGTGTCTTGTGCGTGTGTGTGGCTATGGCACAGCAACAAACAGAACAGGAGGGCGGTTATTTTCTTAGTGAGCATAGTTGGCGTTCGTGGAAATCGTTGGTGGCGTTGTTCGTGTTCTGATAGATAATGTGAGCCCCGTTACTGATACTGGCCTCTGCGTCAATGCCGCTGGGGTCGGTACTGTCGTCAACTCCTAATGAGTAATTGTAGACCAGACGGCCATCGTTCTCTGGCAATGACTCTGTGGCTTGACGATCAACATTGCGGTAAATGGCGTGCCCTTTTTTGTTGGTCATCCATACGTAGCCGGCATCGATGTCTGCCGTCAGACGTTTGACACACTGTGTGGCATAGTCGCTGGAGAAAACCTCTATAGCATCAATGATCCAGTCGTTAGGTACCTTCACACAACGCTTGACGGCATTTGAATTGCCACCGTCATACCAATAGTTGGCTGTATTGGCGGAATAGTCGGCAGGAGCAATGCCTTTGGTTTGGAACAGCACGATGGCTGGTGACGAGTTACTCAGTGGCCAGGCGTTTCCTTGTGCGTAAACGGCAGCTTTCAAATAGTGTGAGGTCGGTATTGCTTCCGATGGCGTGGGGCAGTAGCGTTGGTTATTGTAGCCGCTCTCTGGGTCAAACATACAGTAGTAGTCTGCATTGGCATAATTGATGGAGTTGCTGTATGACAGTGTATTGTTAATGGCTCCATGGATGTTGACCACTACCTGCGAGTAGGGCTTGATAGTCAGCGTGGCAGGGAAATACCAGATGCCGTTCCACATCGGTGTGAAGCCTTCGCCTTCATAGTTGAGGCTTCCGTCTGCTGTATAGTTGTTGTTAGTAGCCTGCGCATTGGCGGGAGCTGCTATACCTATGCACAGGTTGTCATACGACGCCGCCTCTGCACTGTTGTTGTAGAGGATGACGCACTTATCGTAATAGAATGGCGTGATACCATCATCAGCCATACATCCGCCACAGTACAGTTCCTTGATAACCAAACGACTGATGACGGCACGCTTCATGGTGATGGAGGCTGTCGTCTGCTGCTCTTTTAAGACAGTTATCTGTCCTGATGTACCGTTATAGCTGTAATACTCGTTGCCAGTCCCAAAGCGCGTTTGCGAAGCAGAAGCCTCGTAGAGTCCTGGCGTAACGCTGAACAACGCGGTTCCCTGCTTGTCGGTTGTATCGACAAAGACGCTGCCTG
>JAEEGJ010010964.1_pt1 | contig 23239 bp, 21 predicted proteins | sample 8958761 | NCBI WGS metagenome assembly JAEEGJ01 (sample SAMN16246546, study PRJNA631951) | gut metagenome | biome: gut microbiome; feature: rumen; material: RS-attached | host: Bos | place: Iran: Karaj | collected 2018-10 | reverse complement strand
CACGTGTAAACAACGGTAAGAAGAGAGAGTTCACAGAGTATATTGTATCGGGCGATCTTGAGAAGAATTTCAAAAACTCAGGTTATTCGACAACTTACAACGAGTATGCCAACGAAGGAAGTCACTTCAACTTTGCTCCTTACGGCAAAGAGATCAATCTTGATGAGAAGTATTCAAGATCATATCCCGCCAAGAGCGTATCACTTCCTTTCAAGCACACCGGATCTCAGCTTAAGTACAACGATGAGACCAAGGAATACGAGCAGTATGAGTATGGCAAGCGCCATGAGGATGCCGAGACAGATGCACCTCTTTCATTCAAGAACGTAATCCTTCAGAACTGCTCATTCAACGAGCTTGATAAGAACGGATACCTTATCTACAACTGCATCGGAAGAGGTAACGGATGGTACCTTACAAACGGTGTTGCCAAGGATATCTCATGGGCCAAGGACAGCATGACAGGTGTTACTAAGTTCTATGATGAGAACGGCGATGAGCTTGAAATCAACACAGGTAAGACTTACATCAGCCTTATCCCCGAAGATAGTTGGAGCAACGTTGCCTTTGAATAATCGGGTTAAATAAACTTATAATTGAAAAAATAAGGAGATTAAATAAAATGCTATTAAGAACAAACGGAAAGAAAATGGCAGCCATCATGGCATGTATCCTTGCTTTTTCAGCACTTACTGCATGTGGTTCAAAGGGTGACGGTGCCGAATCATCATTACAGTTGTCCGCTGAGCCTATTACATCCAATGATGCAGCTACAGAGAGCACTTCAGAGGAGACAACAGAAGAGGTATCTTACGAGATTCCCGAAGGAATGTATTTAAGTGAGATAACAGGTGAGCCTATCAGTGAAGAGATCAAGGATCAGCGTCCTATCGCTGTAATGGTCGACAATGAGAAGATGGCTCTTGCTCATTACGAATTATCCAATGCTGACGTTGTTTATGAGATCATGAACAGTACCAAGAACGATCGTATAACAAGATTTATGTGCATCGTCAAGGATTGGGGTAAGATCAAGCAGTTTGGAAGTATCAGAAGTACACGTCCCACAAATATTCTGCTTGCAGCTGAGTGGAACGCAGTGCTTTGTCATGACGGTGGTCCTTACCACAACGATGCTTACTTTAAAAATCCTTGGGCTGAGCATTTCTCAGGTACTTTCTCACGTGTAAACAACGGTAAGAAGAGAGAGTTCACAGAGTATATTGTATCGGGCGATCTTGAGAAGAATTTCAAAAACTCAGGTTATTCGACAACTTACAACGAGTATGCCAACGAGGGAAGTCACTTCAACTTTGCTCCTTACGGCAAGGAGATCAATCTTGATGAGAAGTATTCAAGATCATATCCCGCCAAGAGCGTATCACTTCCTTTCAAGCACACGGGAACTCAGCTTAAGTACAACGATGAGACCAAGGAATACGAGCAGTATGAGTATGGCGCACGCCATGAGGATGCCGAGACAGATGCACCTCTTTCATTCAAGAATGTAATCCTTCAGAACTGCTCATTTAACCAGCTTGATGAGAACGGATATCTTATCTACAACTGTATCGGTAACGGAAACGGTTGGTACCTTACAAACGGTGTTGCCAAGGATATCACATGGGTTAAGGACAGCATGACAGGTGTTACAAAGTTCTTTGATGAGAATGGCGATGAGCTTCAGATCAACACAGGTAAGACTTACATCAGCCTTATCCCCGAAGATACTTGGGGCAATGTTGTCTTTGAATAATTGAATTTAATAAACTTATATATGTATAATAAAAGGTGTCCGACACGGGCACCTTTTGTTTATTATTATTGGGAAAAGATCTTTAGTACACGGAGGAGGAGAATTTATGAAAGCTATCGTTGCGGTTGACAGCAATTGGGCAATAGGAAATAAGGGACAGCTCCTTGTGAGCATTCCTGCGGATCAGAAGGATAACTTCAGACGCAGAACTTCAGGTAATACCATCGTTTACGGAAGAAAAACTCTTGAGACATTTCCTCAGAAGATAGTTCTTCCTAACAGAAGAAATATCATTCTTTCGACAAGAAAAGATTATACGGTTAAGAATGCTGAAGTGGCGCATAACAGAGATGAGCTTATGGAGCTTGTTAAGAACGAGAATTCGGATGATGTTTATATCATCGGCGGAGAGACGGTATACAATCAGTTTATTGATGATTGCGATACTGCTATCGTTACCTTTATCGATAAGGCATACGAGGCTGATGCATATTTCCCCAACCTTGATAAGGACCCTAACTGGGAACTCGTTGAGGAAAGTGATGAGCAGGTATACTTTGACATCACATATACTTACAGGATTTATAAGAAGAAATAAATGAGGCAAATGTTTATGGGAAAGAGAGCACTGGTACTTATAAATAAATCAGCGGGAACGGGAAAGGCCGGAAACAATACCTTTGCGATAGCAACAGGTCTTGCTCAGCGTGGCTATGAACCTATCGTTTATCCCATTATTCCGGGATCCGGACTTGATTCTGAGTCGATAATAGGAAAATACGACGGACTTGTTGAATCAATTGTTTGCAGTGGCGGAGACGGCACGCTTAATCATGTTGTCGGCGCAGTAATGGATATGAAGAACAAACCTGTTATTTCATATATTCCCGCAGGAAGTACCAATGATTTCGCCAAGGGACTGGGAATTCCGAGTGTTCACGCTGCAGCGCTTGATGTGGCTTTGGATGGATATCCTTTTTCGTATGACGTCGGCAAGATGAATAACAGATATTTTAACTACGTTGCGGCTTTTGGTGCTTTTTCCAAGGTCAGCTATGCTACCGATCAGGATCTAAAAAACATCATCGGTTATGCGGCGTATGTTATCAGCGCGATCTCTGAACTTCCACAGAGTCTTGGCTACAATTCTCATATGAAGATAGATATAGACGGCGAAATTATAGAGGATGACTATGTCTTTGGTGCGGTATGTAATTCCGGCTCCATCGGAGGCATGAATATATTCGGAAAGACAGACGTTAAGCTTGATGACGGCGAGATGGAGCTTTTACTTATCCATGCACCCAAGAATATAGTTGAGTTTAATGAGATCCTAGGAGCTCTTGCGACCAATATTGAGAGCAGTAATCTGATAACGATCAAGCAGGTTAAAAAAGTAAAGTTTATGTCCGAGACAGAGTGCGAATGGACGGTTGACGGAGAATTCGGAGGAGCTGCCAAGGAGACGGATATTAGCGTTATAAATAAGGCTGTGACCATAAAGGTTAAGCATAAGAGATAAGAACGGTTAAACAATGGCTTTTTTATACGAGAAAAAGAAAAGTAAAAAAGACGGTCATGAATATATTGAGATAACGGGCTATGAAGGAAACGGAGAGAAGCTTGTTATACCCAAAACAATAGAGGGGCTTTCTGTCGAGGCGATAGGAAACCACTCTTTTTCGGGAAGGGAAGATATAGTAAGTGTTGAGATTCCCGAGAGCGTTAAGACGTTATACGGGTTTGCTTTTCATAATTGCAAGAATCTAGAGAAGATAAGTATCTTCGACAGTCTTGACGATTATTACGACGGAGTGTGCAGACAGTGCGACAAGCTTAAGATAATCGATATTACCGTGAATTCGGGCTGGTATGAGGTTATCAGGAACTTTCTTGCGGACAGCGACAGAACGCTTGAATTTAGGATACATATAAAGACGGATGAAGGTTATGATGAGGCGAGACTTACGTTTCCTGAGTTTGTCTATGATTTTAATGAGAACACTATGGCACGCACGATACAGTTTTCTATCGCGGGTTCGGGCTATGCATACAGAGAGTGTGTGGACAGAAGGAGCATTGATTACAGAGAATACGACAGGCTTTTTGATAAAGCGGTCATCGACGGAAATGCGCTGTCGGAGAGTATTGCGATGGGAAGACTTCTTTTTCCCAAGGAGCTTCTTGAGGGCTACAGAGCCGTTTATGAGAAGTATGTAAGAAAGAACGGCGCAGGTATTCTTTGTCGCCTGATAGATGACGTTAATGAAGATGAAAGCTTGGAGCTTATGAAGGCTCTTTTGACATACAGATGCGCGGATGCGCAGAAAGTCCTTGAAGATGCCGATATCGACAAGGCTATAGAATATGCTGCGGGAAAGGAGAAGACTCTTTTTTCTGCGGCACTTATGGATGCAGGCGCAGGGACTGCGGGAACGGTGACGGAGTTTATTTTATGATGGCAGAGGGAAGTAAGAAAAAGAGAGAGCTTAGCGAGATGGGCTGCAGGGTCTTGGATGCGTCGAGAACCGAGCTCTATATTGCCATGAGATTTATGAGCGCGGCGCTTTCGAGTCTTTCTTACGAGATGGATCTTTCGACGACGAGTGTCGGAACGGACGCGGTCAGCATAAGATTCAATCCGTCATATTTATTTAAGCTGTTTACCGAGGAGCCTGCGAGGCTTAACAGGACTTATATGCACATGCTTATGCATTGCATTTTCAGGCATATGTACACATCGGGAAGATACGAGGACGAGCGGCTTTATGATCTGTGCGCGGATATAGTCGTCGAGTCGATCCTTGATGACATGGACTATAAGTGCATTTACAGGATCTCATCCGATTATCGGGACGGCTGGTATGAGAGGCTTTCGCGGGATGTGAAGGTTCTTACGGTGGAGAAGCTTTATCGCTATTTTTCCGAGGAGCATCCTTTTGAAGATTACGACGAATTCGAGAAGCTGGAAAAAGAGTTTTGGGCGGATGATCACGGCTTTTGGAAGAGACTTCCCAAGGATGATCCGAATGCTGATGAAGACGAAAAGAAAAATGACAACGTGCATTTCATTTCGCCGAATCGCATGAAGCTTATCGAAGACAAGGAAAAAGACTGGGAGAAGGAAAGTAAGCGCCTTCAGACCGAGATAGAAACCGTCGGCAAAAAAGCTAGTGACAGGATCGGAAAGCTTTCTTATATTTTGAAATATGAGAATACGGGAAGGACGGACTACCGCGATTTTTTGGATGACTTTATGGTTATCCGAGAAGAGACGATCATAGATCCCAACTCTTTTGACTACGGAATGTATACGTTTGGGATCGAGATGTATGGGAACATGCCTCTTATCGAAGAGAACGAGCACCGCGAAGTTAAGAAGATTCAGGAGCTTGTGATCGCGATCGATACTTCCGCATCCTGCGATGACGGACTGGTTCAACGTTTCCTTAACGAGACTGCATCGATTCTTTTGTCCGGAGAAAATTTCTTTAGGAAGATCAAGATACATGTGATCCAATGTGATGATGAGGTAAAAAGAGATGACGTGATTCTTTCCGTCGATGACATGAAAAAGTATTCGGACGGAGTGCATGTTGAGGGCGGTTACGGAACGGATTTTAGGCCTGTCTTTTCACATGTTGAGAAACTTATCGAGAAGGAAGAACTTACAAATCTTAAGGGACTTATTTATTTTACGGACGGATACGGAGTTTATCCGAAGGAAGCAACTAAGTACGAGACGGCTTTTGTTTTTGCAAAAGACGAAGACTATAATGACAGCGAAGTGCCTGATTGGGCGCAGAAGCTGTATATATAAGGGGTAGCTATGAATATCAGAGAAGCAAAGGATGAAATAAAGAACGCGGTACGTGCGTACCTTGAAAAGGATGAAGCGGGACAGTATGAGATACCTGTTGAGAGGCAGCGTCCCGTGCTGCTTATGGGACCTCCCGGAATCGGTAAAACTGCGATCATGGAGCAGATAGCACACGAGCTCGGAATCGGGCTTGTTTCTTATACGATCACGCATCACACAAGGCAGAGCGCGATCGGACTTCCGATGATATCTGAAAAAGAGTACGGTGATAAAAAGTATTCCGTGACCGAATACACGATGAGTGAGATTGTGGGTTCTGTTTATGACAAGATCGAGCAGACAGGGATCAGCGAGGGAATTCTTTTTCTTGATGAGATAAACTGCGTTTCCGAGACACTTGCACCTACTATGCTTCAGTTTCTTCAGTACAAGACTTTCGGAAGTCACAAGGTTCCCGATGGTTTTATCATAGTTACTGCGGGCAATCCCGCAAGGTACAACAAATCAGTCAGGGAGTTTGATATTGTTACGCTCGACCGCGTGCGCAAGATCACGATAGAAGAGGACTTCGATGCGTGGAAAGAGTATGCATACAAAGAGGGCGTTCACGGCGCCATCATGGCATACCTTGAGATCAAGAAGGATAACTTCTACAGCATTAAGAGCGACGTCGACGGAAAGAGTTTTGTCACCGCAAGAGGCTGGGAGGATCTTTCGCGTGTCATAAAGGTTCATGAAAAGCTTGGAATCCCTGTTGATAACAAGCTTACGGACCAGTACTTACAGGATAAAGAGATTGCAAGAGACTTTGCGGATTACTACGAGCTATATCACAGATACAATGAGCTATACAAGATTCCTGATATTCTTGAAGGTAAGTTTCCTGAAGATCTTGCTTCCATCAAGAACGGAGCATTTGATGAAAAACTCAGTATCATCGGACTTCTTACAGATAAGCTTATGGACGAGTTCAGAGATTATTCCAAGAACGCCGCAGTGCAGAAGCTTGTGTATGAGGTGGTGAAGAAGTATGTGGACGGCGAAGTTGAGTATCTTAAACCTGCAATAGATGAACTCGAAGAAAAGACGTCGCGTGAGGCTGACGCAGGGCTTCTTAACAGAGAGGAAGAAAGCGAGAGAAGGCTTGCGGTGGCTGCACTTAGAGAGTGTTTAAAGGAAGTTGAAACAGGCGATGTTACTAACGCAAAGAAGTGGTTCACTTCCCGTGAGGCCGACAGACAGGCAAGTATAAAGGCGATAGGAGATCATCTCACTAACAGCTTTGAATTTATGGAAAGAGCTTTCGGAAATCCCGAATCTCTTACCGGAAGTCAGGAGATGGTAATCTTCCTAACCGAACTTTCAAACGCTTATCACAGTTTGAAGTTTGTAAGAGAAACCGGTAACGAAGCATATTATAAATACAATAAGCTGCTTCTTTTAAATGACAGAAAGCAAGAATTAAATCGCGAGATTTTGGAATTTGCATCCGAGTGGAAATGAAGCTTTCGGTAACTCTTTGAACCTCCGATTACTGCTGCGATTATCGCCAAACATTGACGAATCGATACGATATGTTGTAATATGTTAAAAGATTTTAAACTTGTTTTAATAAAGCAAATCCAATGACGGAAGTCTAAAACAACGTATCGGAGGAAAGAGACAATGAAAGAAATCACAAGGAAACCTGTGATTACAGCAGAGAATATAATAAGAGTTCTTTCTGTAATTGTTACTATTATTTTCTTTTGCCCGACGTTTGCGATGTCATTTTCAGAGCAGAAGGTCGGTGTTTCGACAATGAATTTGGTAGGCGGTATTAAGTACAACGGAGAGGCTCTGGTAAAGCCTCAGTTCATACTGTTACTTTGCCTTTTATTACCTATCGCTATTTTTGTAGTTCTTTTTATCAGACAGATCACTGAGGAGAGAGTGACTCAGATTGTAGTTGCCTGCGCGGCGGCAGATCTGTTTTTTACAGTCATCAGTAGAGCTATAGCAAGTAATGCGGCAGCAAAGAATGATTTTGCTTTTAAATCAAAAGCTTGGTTTGTTTTTGATATTATTTTCTTGCTTATGATCATTACATTATCTGTTTTGGTGCTGCTTAGATTTGTTTATCTTGAGGATGACTTATTGGCGCGCTTTGCAGGTCCGGATGTCAAGGATACATTAACTCAGGTGGCATCATCTGTAGGAAAGCTTGCGGAGAATGTTTCCGGAAGCGTAGGAAAGAATAAGATTCCCAAAGAGGATATTATGGGATACTGCTTTAAGTGCGGAGCCCCTATTGTCTTTGAGGATGAGATCTGTACATCATGCGGATGGCCTGTTCCCGAAGATCTGATCGCTGAGGCGGAAGAAGAAAGAAGAGCCGCTGAGGAAGCGAGAAGGGCTGCAGAAGAAGCTGCCCGTAAGGAAGCGGAAGAAAGAGCGAGAAGAGAAGCCGAAGAGAAGGCCAGAAGAGAAGCCGAGGAAAGAGCAAGAAGAGAGGCTGAAGAAAAGGCAAGGAGAGAGGCCGAGGAAAAGAGACGCGCCGAAGAGGAGAAGAGACGCGCTGAGGCAGAGAGAAGACGTGCTGAGGAAGAGGCTTGGCGTGAGGAAGAAGAGGAAAGACGCAGAAGAGCCGAAGCAAGACGAAGAGATGAAGCCGGAAGACGTCGCGTAGCACCTCCAAGACGTGGTGAAGAAGACGGTTATCTGGATGATGACTACGTAGATGAGCGTACGGATAAAGAGCTTGCTAAGCTTGCTTACGGACCCGGATCGGATTCAAAACGCGGATCCGGATCAAGAGCTAAGTCCAGAGTGGCATTTTGCACAAGGTGCGGAGAGAAGCTTCCCGGTGATGCTGTATTCTGTCCATACTGCGGCAAAAGATTATAATTGCTATTGTAATTACTTTCGCTATGGTGTATAAACATAGTTGAATAAAAATTTTATAGACGGGAGCTTGTATTACAGGCTGAGAGGAAGGTGTGACCTTCGACCGAGAACCTGATTTGGATAATGCCAACGTAGGGACGCCTTAAATATAGGAAACTAATGCGGAAGCTTACCGGACGGGAGCTTCCTTTTCTTTTGCAAAAAATCTGAAAGCTCCTTGATGCGGCTTACGTACCGGTGTGCATTTACAGGCCCGTCAAAAGGAGACTCTTATGAAGAATTCAAAAGTACTACTCAAAATGGTAACACTGGCAATGTTTGTAGCGCTCGGAGTTGTTATTTCTCCGATCCTCAGAGTTGAGGGAATGTGCCCGATGGCGCATCTTATCAACATCACGTGCGCTGTATTTATGGGGCCTGTTTACGCGCTTACATGCGCGGTTCTCATCGGTATCATCAGAATGATGACAATGGGAATCCCTCCGCTTGCTCTCACGGGAGCTGTGTTTGGAGCAACGCTTTCCGGAATCCTATACAAGGTTTCCAAAGGGAAGATCATCGCAGCTGTTCTTGGTGAGATCATCGGAACGGGAATCATCGGCGCGATCGTTTCATATCCTGTTATGACATATCTTTGGGGTAAAGAAGGTTTGACACTTTTCTTTTATGTTCCCTCTTTTATCATGGGAACTCTCATCGGAGGCAGCATCGCGTACCTCCTTCTTAAAAGACTATCTGCGACAGGTATGCTCAGGAAAATTCAGGACAGCTTAAACGGTACTGATGAAGTCAGAGATATCCACACTGAAAAAGAGAACAAAACTACTGAAGAAAAAGCAGTTTGATGATCAAAAGGTTGATGAGATGAATTTAGATATCTGTAAAAAAATAAAAGAACGATCACCGCTTATACACTGCATCACGAATCCGATTTCGATAATGCAGTGTGCGAACGCTGTGCTCCTTTTGGGCGCGCGCCCCATCATGGCGGAGCACCCGGATGAAGTCAGAGAGATTACGGCGAGTGCGAAAGCTCTTTTACTCAACTTCGGAAACATAACGCGAGACAGGCTTGAAGCTATTAAGCTCTCGTACGACGAAGCTATGAAAAAAGAAATCCCGATCGTGATAGATGCGGTTGGCGTTGCGTGTTCGGAGCTTAGAAGAGCGACTGTAAATGAACTGCTCGGAAAAAGAAATCCAAAAGTGCCGTTGCTAATAAAGGGAAATTACTCGGAGATACGGGCTCTTTTGGATGAGGCTTACAAATCATCCGGAGTTGATGCAGATAAAAAACTTAAATTTGAAGAGATACTTGATATGGCAAAAGAGCTTGCAAGGAAGCACGGGGTTACAGTCCTTGCAAGCGGTGAAAAAGATATTGTGACGGACGGCGCTAAAACAGCTGTGATCGAGAACGGTACAAAAAAGCTGGGCAGCATTACAGGAACGGGATGTATGCTTGGAGCCGTGTGCGCAGCTTTCTTTTCAATACAAACAGATATTGATTCGATCGTATGGGCGACGGTAGGCTTTGGAATAAGCGGCGAAAACGCCAAGGGAGACATGTTCCTGATGCGTTTGTTTGACGCCATTGCGGAAATAGATGACGACATCATTGAAGAGAGGAAGAAGGTTACATGGGTTTAGACAGAAAACAGCTAAGGCTTTACCTTGTCACAAACAGCGACGGAAAGAGCGAGGAGGAGTTTCTTACTGCTCTTGAAGAAGCGATAGAGGGCGGAGTTACTTTTGTTCAGATTAGGGAAAAGAATAAGAGCACTGCTGAGTATATAGATTTAGTCAGCAAGGCTCTTGAGATAACGAGAAAGTACAATGTTCCGCTTGTTGTGGATGACAGAGTTGATGTCGTTCTAGCAACGGGTGCTGACGGCGTACATGTGGGAAGAGAGGATATGCCTGTTGAAACGGCAAGAAAGATCCTTGGCTCCGATAAGATAGTTGGTGCGACAACAAAGACTGTTGAGCAGGCGCTTGCCGCATACAAAGCCGGCGCGGACTACCTGGGAGTCGGTGCTATATATCCGACAACGACAAAGGTAAAAACGGTGCTTACTTCCACGGATACGCTTAATGACATCTGCAATGCGGTTCCGATTCCTGCCAATGCGATCGGCGGACTTAACAAGGACAACCTTGGAGTTCTTAAAGGAATTCCCATCGCAGGGATATGCGTAGTGTCTGCCATCATGAAGGCAGAAGATCCGAGGAAGGCTGCAGCGGAGCTTGTGAAGGCAGTTGAAGAATTATAGAGAGGTGTTTTATGAAGGTAGTTTTATCGATCGCGGGAAGCGATAGTAGCGGCGGGGCCGGGATCCAGGCGGATCTTAAGACTATGACCGCTCACGGAGTATATGGGATGACAGCGATAACGGCGCTCACAGCCCAGAATACAACAGGGGTTACAGCTATCATGGAATCCACACCGGAGTTTCTTGGGCAGCAGATCGAGGCGTGTCTGTCAGACATTCCCTGCGATGCGGCCAAGATAGGAATGCTTCCTACCAAGGAGCAGGTGGAAGTGGTTGCAGACAAGCTCAAGAAATTCGGGGTAAAAAATCTTGTGCTTGATCCGGTAATGGTTGCGACAAGCGGAAGCGTACTTATGAAGAATGAGACAGCTGATGCTATGGCGAAATATCTTTTTCCCATCAGCCGCGTTATAACGCCCAATATACCTGAGGCTACGGCACTTACGGGAAAAGAGATAAAGACAAGGACAGATATGGAAGAAGCAGCCAAGGAGCTTGGAGAAGCTTACGGCTGCGGGGTTCTTATAAAAGGCGGACACAGTATAGAAGATGCCTGCGATGTGCTTTTTGACCGGGGGAAGATAACTTGGTTTGAAGGAAAGAGAATTGAGAGCAGTAACACTCACGGAACGGGATGCACGCTCTCGAGCGCAATAGCAAGTAATCTGGCGCTTGGTCAGGATCTGGAAGACGCTATAAGAAATGCCAAGGCCTATATTTCTGACGCAATCGCTGCGGGGCTTGACCTTGGAAAGGGCTCAGGACCGCTTGATCACATGGTACGGAGGGATGAACATGGTTCAAATTAACGGGGAAGAATATCAATTCGATAATAAGAAACTGGTTTCATTTCTTGAAGAACATAACTTTGACAAAGCAAGGATAGCTGTTGAGATAAATGAGGAAATAGTGCCTAAGGCCAATTATGATGAGACGGTTCTTATGAGCGGTGATGTTGTTGAGATTGTGAGTTTTGTCGGAGGAGGCTGATATGATCCCGACGAAAGAAGAATTTTATAATGCGCTTGTTTGTCGGCATGGAGCGGATTATCAAAAGAAATTTGACGAAGCTTGTGTTGCGATATGCGGGCTCGGAGGGCTTGGATCCAACATAGCGATATGTCTTGCAAGGGCAGGCGTGGGGAATCTGATATTGATCGACTACGATGTCGTGGATGTTTCAAATCTTCACAGGCAGCAGTACAAAGCTTCGCAAGTCGGAATGAGCAAGACGGAAGCGCTTTTGAGTAATTTAAAAGAGATAAATCCTTATATCAATATTGAGACAAAGCAGATCAAAATGACTGAGGAAAACGCGATGGAACTGGTTGAGGAGGCGGATATTGTATGCGAAGCCTTTGATGATCCCGTGTGCAAAGCAATCCTCGTTAACGAGGTACTTGAAAAGGCACCTGACAAATATGTGCTTTCAAGTTCCGGAATGGCAGGTTTTGGGAGTGCAAATCTGATTTCTACAAAGAAGATTTCAAAACGATTTTTTTTATCCGGAGACTCTGTGAGTGATGTAAACGACGGAATAGGGCTGGTTTCTTCAAGAGTGATGGTATGCGGTGCACATGAGGCTCATATGGTATTGAGGATACTTATCGGTGAAAAGGATGCCTGATGGATTGAATGAGATTTCGAAAGGCTATTGATAGGAGATGGAAAAATGGCAGAGGATAAGTTAATTATTGGAGGAAAAGAATTTAATTCCAGATTTATTCTGGGTTCCGGTAAATATTCAATGAAGTTGATCGAGGCGGCGACACGTGATGCGGGAGCTGAGATCATAACACTTGCTGTTAGAAGGACCAACACAAAAGATAATGAAAATATCCTGGATTATATTCCAAAGAATGTGACGCTGCTTCCAAACACAAGCGGTGCCAGAGATGCAAAAGAAGCAGTGAGGATCGCAAGACTTGCAAGAGAGCTTGGATGCGGTGATTTCGTAAAGATCGAGATCATGCGCGATACGAAATATCTTTTGCCTGATAATTACGAGACCGTAAAAGCTACAGAGATCCTTGCGAATGAGGGCTTCATAGTAATGCCTTACATGTATCCGGATCTTAATGTGGCAAGAGAATTAAAGGATGCGGGAGCGGCTTCCGTGATGCCTCTTGCTTCGCCTATAGGTTCCAATAAAGGACTTGCCACAAAAGAGTTTATACAGATCCTTATTGATGAGATAGATCTGCCTATAATCGTGGACGCCGGTATCGGAAGACCTTCACAGGCTTGCGAGGCGATGGAAATGGGGGCGGCTGCTGTTATGGCAAATACGGCACTTGCAACGGCAGGTAATCTTACTCTTATGGCTTCAGCTTTCAAGGATGCAATAGAAGCGGGAAGAAAAGCGTATCTGGCAGGAGTTGGAAGGGTTCTGACCCGAGGAGCAAGTGCTTCCGATCCTCTTACAGGCTTTTTGTATTAGGAGGTTGTCATGGAAAACAATTATTTATTTGATTCAGACAATCTTTCGGAAGCGGGACTTGAACGCAAGCATAGGATTGAAAACGATCCTTCTGTCAGAACAGACCATATGGCTTATCTTCCGGGAATGGATATTATCGAGTCGGATGTTTGCAGAAATGTGATGGAGCATTTTGATACGTATGATCACAGCAAGTATACCGCCAAGGACGTGCGAAGGGCTTTGGATAGCGAGAGGTGTTCCATTGAAGATTTTAAAGCACTTCTTTCACCGGCGGCGGAGCCTTTTTTGGAAGAGATGGCAGTCAAGGCGCAGCGCGAGACGAGTAAGCACTTTGGAAATACAGTGTATCTGTTTACGCCTATATATATCGCAAATTACTGCGAAAATTACTGTGTATATTGCGGCTTTAATTGCTATAACCAAATTAAGAGAATGAAGCTTTCATACGAACAGATCGAGCATGAGATGAAGGTTATTGCAGACAGCGGTATGGAGGAGATCCTGATCCTTACGGGAGAAAGCCCTGTAAATTCAGACGTTCAATATATTGGTGAGGCCTGCAAGATAGCAAGAAAGTACTTCCGCATGGTGGGTATTGAGATATATCCGGTAAATGTAGAAGACTACAAATATCTTCATGAGTGCGGCGCCGATTATGTGACGGTATTCCAAGAGACTTACGATTCCGATAGATATGAACAACTGCATCTCATGGGAAATAAGAGAGTTTGGCCGTACAGATTTGACGCTCAGGAGAGGGCTCTTATGGGAGGAATGCGCGGAGTTGCTTTTTCTGCGCTTTTGGGCCTTTCGGATTTTAGAAAAGATGCGCTTGCCTCAGCGTTACATGTGTATTTTCTGCAAAGAAAATATCCACATGCTGAGATGTCTTTATCATGTCCAAGGCTTCGCCCAATCATAAACAATGAGACGATCAATCCGCTTGATGTAGGAGAAAAGCAGCTATGTCAGATTATCTGTGCCTACAGGATTTTCCTGCCTTTCTGTGGAATAACGGTTTCTTCGAGGGAAAATGCGGAGTTCAGAAACGGCATTGTAAAGATAGCGGCTACGAAGGTATCCGCGGGTGTGTCCACCGGAATAGGTGATCATGAGAATAAGTATTCCGGCAAAGAGATTGATGAAACATCGGGTGACGAACAGTTTGAAATATCCGACAGTCGCAGCCTTGATGTGATGTATAAAGATATTTCGGGAGAAGGACTTCAACCGGTATTCAATGACTATGTATATGTATAAAAAGGAGAAAGATTAGTAATGAGAGATTTTGCAACACAGATGGAAGCAGCAAGAAAAGGCATCATCACAAAGGAGATGGAGATGGTAGCCAAGAAGGAGTACCGCGAGCCTGAGTTTATCAGAGGACTTGTGGCAGAAGGTAAGATCGCTATCCCCGCAAACAAAAATCATAAGTGCATTGACGCCGAAGGAGTAGGCTCAATGCTTCGCACCAAAATCAACGTAAACCTCGGTGTATCAAGGGATTGTAAGGATTATGATATCGAGATGGAAAAGGTTATGGCAGCCGTAAACATGGGTGCGGAAGCAATCATGGATCTTTCCAGCCACGGAAATACTCAGCCCTTTAGAAAAAAGCTTACAGAGTCTTGCCCTGCAATGATAGGAACCGTGCCTATCTACGACAGTGTTATTCATTATCAGAGAGATCTTGCCACACTTACCGCGAAGGATTTCATTGATGTGGTAAGACTTCACGCAGAGGACGGAGTTGACTTCGTTACTCTTCACTGCGGAATCACAAGAAAGACAATTGAGCAGATCAAGAAGCACAAGAGAAAGATGAACATTGTTTCAAGAGGCGGATCACTCGTATTTGCCTGGATGTGCATGACCGGAAACGAGAATCCTTTTTATGAATACTATGATGATATCCTTGAGATATGCAGAGAGTACGACGTTACCATTTCACTCGGCGATGCGTGCAGACCCGGCTGTCTTGCCGATGCCAGCGATGTTTGCCAGATAGAAGAGCTTGTAAGACTCGGAGAGCTCACTAAGAGAGCCTGGGAAAAAGACGTACAGGTAATGGTAGAAGGCCCCGGACACGTTCCTATGGATCAGATCGAAGCCAACATGAAGATTCAGAACACGATATGCATGGGTGCTCCTTTCTATGTACTCGGACCCCTTGTTACCGATATCGCACCCGGATACGATCACATCACTTCTGCTATCGGCGGCGCCATCGCAGCAGCTTCCGGAGCAGCCTTCCTTTGCTACGTTACACCCGCCGAGCATCTTGCACTTCCCAATGTCGATGACGTTAAGCAGGGAATCATAGCGTCCAAGATTGCAGCTCACGCCGCTGATATCGCCAAGAAGATCCCTCACGCAATGGACAGAGACAACGCTATGGGTGATGCCAGAAGAGTCCTTGATTGGGATAAGCAGTGGGAGTGCGCTTTGGATCCCGAGACAGCCAAGAAGATCCGTGATGACAGATCACCCGAGTTTGACGACACATGTTCAATGTGTGGTAAGTTCTGCGCTGTACGCAGCATGAACAAGGCACTTGAGGGAGAATACGTAGATATTCTGGGATAATTTGAATACTGATTTTAACAAGCCCGCATGGTTAACAGCTATGCGGGCTTTTATATTAAATTAGATCAAGAAAAGACATTAATTTTGGTATGTTTTATTTGTGCAAATTTGTGATATCATAATATTCATCAACAAAAATGAACTATTTTAATATAAATAGTTTAAAAATAATCAAATTTACATCCGGAGGGATAAGAATATTATGAAAAATTTCGAGAAATATCAGCGTCAGTATTTTATGCCGCCTAAGTGCACATACGAGTGGGTTAAAAAGGATTATGTAGATCATCCTCCCATCTGGTGCAGTGTTGACCTTAGAGACGGCAACCAGGCACTTATCGAGCCCATGAGCCTTGATGAGAAGCTAGAGTTCTTTACTATGCTGGTTGATCTTGGATTTAAAGAGATAGAGATCGGATTCCCCGCAGCATCTGAGACAGAGTTTGAGTTTGCGAGAACTCTTATCGAGAAGAAGATGATCCCCGATGATGTTACGGTTCAGGTTCTTACACAGGCAAGAGAGCACATTATCAAAAGAACTTTCGAAGCCGTTAAGGGAGCCCCCAGAGCTATCATCCATCTCTACAATTCAACTTCAGTAGCTCAGAGAGAGCAGGTTTTCAAAAAGAGCAAGGAAGAAGTTAAGCAGATCGCTATTGACGGAGCTAAGCTCCTTGATAAATTGGCCAAAGAAACTACGGGTAATTTCTCTTTTGAGTATTCACCCGAGAGTTTCCCCGGAACTGAGGTTGATTATGCCGTAGAAGTATGTAACGCCGTTCTCGATGTTTGGAAGCCAACCAAGGAGAATAAGGTTGTTATCAACATTCCTACAACGGTAGAGATCGCAATGCCTCATGTGTTTGCAACACAGGTTGAATATATCAGTAAGAATCTTAAGTATCGTGATGCGGTAAGCCTTTCACTTCATCCTCACAACGACAGAGGAACAGGTGTAAGTGATGCCGAGCTTGGATGCCTTGCGGGAGCTGACAGAATTGAGGGAACTCTTTTTGGAAACGGTGAGAGAACAGGTAACGTTGATATCGTTACACTTGCTCTCAATATGTATTCACACGGAGTTGATCCCGGACTTGATTTCAGCAAGATCATGAAGATCGCAGAGACTTATGAGAGACTTACAAGAATGCGCATCTACGAGAGACAGCCTTATGCCGGACAGCTTGTGTTCACAGCGTTCTCAGGCTCACATCAGGATGCTATTTCCAAGGGCTTTGCATGGCATGAGCAGAAGAAGGACAACGGAATCTGGTCTGTTCCTTATCTTCCCATCGATCCCAAGGATCTCGGAAGAGAGTACGACGGAGACGTTATCCGTATCAACAGCCAGTCCGGTAAGGGCGGCGTAAGCTACATCCTTAAGACCAACTACGGCATGATGGTTCCCAAGGAGATGCAGTCCGATATCAGTTATACGATCAAGGATATTTCTGACAGAGAGCATGCGGAGCTTTCACCTGCAAGAATCTATCAGATCTTTGAAGATAAATACGTTCACAACAACTACGTATTCAGAATTCCCGATTGTACCTTTAAGAAGGTAGACGGAATCCTTGCGGAAGTTAAGATAATGCATTTTGATAATGAGCATACTGTAGAGGCCAACGGTAACGGACGTCTCGATGCCGTAAGTAACGCCATCAAGCAGTACTTCAACATCAGTTATGAGCTTTCAACATACGAAGAGCACGCTCTTTCAAGAGGTTCATCTTCCAAGGCTTGCACTTATGTCGGAATTACTTGCAAGGGTAAGAAATACTGGGGCGTAGGTATAGACGAAGACGTTATCATGTCATCCGTAAATGCTCTTGTTATCGCAGTCAACCAGATTGACGCCGTAAGAAACAGTAAGGAAGCCAAGGATGAGCGCATTAACACAATAATGAACTACATTCAGGAGAACTACCTTACAGTTACTTTGGATGATCTTTCAAGACAGTTCTATTTATCAAAGCCTTATCTTTCTAAGTTCATAAAGGAAAAATCAGGCATGACATTCGGAGACAACGTTAAGAGGATCAGACTTAACAAGGCGAGCACGCTCCTTAGAAACGGCAACATGAAGATTGAGAAAGTTGCTGAAGCTGCAGGTTATCAGAATGTTGAGCACTTCAACAGACTCTTTAAGAAAAAGTACGGAATGACACCTGTTCAGTACAGAAGTACCAGGTAAGATTCGGGATATGATATACTAAGGGAGCAAAGTTAATTCTTTGCTCCCTTAATTATTATTATACGGAGATTTATAATGAGAAAATTTTGTGCGATGCTGCTCCTTGCGGTCATGCTACTTACAGGATGCGGCGACTTGTCGGAGCAGAGGGTTGTTTTTACGACCGGCTTTACCGACAATCAGGTATTTAGAATAGAAACGGCTGTGTGTACTCTAACCGAGGCTATGGCATATCTTGTCAATATGCAGGAAGGTTATGAGAGCACTTTCGGCGCCGATATCTGGAATTCCGAGACGGACAGCGGAACGGTCGAAGACAGGTTAAAAGACTCTGTGCTTGCCAAGATCGCTCAGATCAAGGCGATGAATCTTTTAGCTAAAGAGATGGATATAAAACTCGAAGAGTCCGAAGAAAAGCTTGCGGGTGAAGCTGCAAAAGAATATTTTGACACGCTTTCCGATGCCGATAAAAAGGCGATGAACGACATAACTGTAGAGGACATCACTGCGATATATGCAGAACATGCTCTTGCCGATAAGCTCTACGACTACATAATCAGAGACATCAATCCCGAGATAAGTGATGACGAAGCAAGAACGATCACAGTCGAGCAGATACTTATAAAGACTTATAAGCTTGATGCGGCGGGCAAAAAAGAGAGCTTTGATGGTTCAGCCAAGGAAAATGCGTTAAACAGAGCAAAAGAGGTAAAAAGCAAGCTTGCCGAAGGAGCCAGCTTTGAGGAGACCATGGCTGAATACAACGAAGCTGACGAAGGAACTATTTCTTTTGGTAAGGGCGACATGGACGCGGCCTATGAAGAAGCGGCGTTTTCACTTGGAACCGAGGAAGTCAGCGACATTGTCGAGGCTGAGGATGGCTACGTGATAATCAAGTGCATCAGTACCTTCAACAGAGAAGAGACGGAAGCCAATAAGGTCAAGATTGTTGCGGAGCGTAAAAGAGAAGTATTCGGGCAGCAGTATGACACCTTCGTTGCCGGGCTTTCCAAACAGCTTAATGAAAAGCTTTGGGATTCGGTGAAGCTTGTGAGTGATGAAAACGTTACGACAACGGGACTTATGGATGTATACGGGAAATATTTCAAAAAAGATTAAAAAGATAATTTTTGTTAGCACTCATTCTTGATGAGTGCTAATTTTTTATTGACTTTTATTCACGCGAGAATTAAACTTTATTTTGTACGATAAGCGCAGGCTTATGCGTATATATAATGTAATGATACAAAGGAGTGAGAGTTATGGCTTCAAAAAAGGGTAATCTTTCAATTAACAGCGAGAACATGTTTCCGATCATAAAGAAATGGCTTTATTCGGACCATGATATTTTTTACAGAGAAGTAATTTCAAATGCGTGCGATGCGATCACCAAGATCCGCAAGATGGATATGATGGGGGAGTACGAGCTGCCCGCAGATTTTAAGCCTCGTGTTGATGTGATACTTAATGATAAAGATAAGACGATCAAGATCGTAGATAACGGTATCGGTATGACAGCAGAGGAGGTTGAGGAGTACATCAACCAGGTTGCTTTCTCAGGTGCTACCGATTTCCTTAATAAGTACAAGGACAAGGCCAATGCCGATCAGATCATCGGTCATTTCGGTCTTGGTTTCTATTCAACATTTATGGTTTCGGATTCCGTTGATATCGATACACTTTCATATAAGTCAGATGCTGCTTCCGTTCACTGGACATGCGACGGCGGCTCGGATTTTGAGATGTCTGACGGAGATAAGAAGGAAGTGGGAACAACCATCACACTTCATCTTTCAGACGACTGTCTTGAATTCTGCAACGAGTACAAGGCAAGAGAAGTAGTGCAGAAGTACTGTTCATTCATGCCATATGAGATTTATCTTTCAAGGGAAAACGAGCAGGACACGGAGACGATCAAGGCAAGCGAGAAGCTTGATTCCGATATTGTAATTGAAGAAGTTCATCCCGAGAAAAAAGACGGTGAGGATAAAGAGCCCGAGCTCGAATATAAGATCAAGAGAAGACCTCAGCTTCTCAACGACACACATCCTCTTTGGGGCAAAACACCCAAGGATTGTACGGATGAAGAATATCTTGAGTTCTACAGAAAAGTGTTCCGCGATTACAAGGAGCCTCTTTTCTGGATTCACCTTAACATGGATTATCCTTTTAACTTAAAGGGTATCCTTTACTTCCCTAAGATCAACATGGAGTTTGAATCCATTGAGGGAACGATCAAGCTTTACAACAACCAGGTATTTATTGCCGACAACATCAAGGAAGTAATCCCTGAGTATCTGATGCTACTTAAGGGTGTTATCGATTGTCCCGATCTTCCTCTTAACGTTTCAAGAAGTGCGCTTCAGAACGACGGTTTCGTTAAGAAGATTTCTGAGTACATCAGTAAGAAGGTTGCGGAGAAGCTTGCAGGTCTTTGCAAGACTGACAAAGAGAACTATGACAAGTACTGGGATGACATCAGTCCCTTCATCAAATACGGTTGCCTTCGTGACGACAAGTTCTGTGAGAAGATGAATGATTACATTCTTTTCAAGAACCTTGACGGTAAGTATCTCACACTTCCCGATGCGCTTCAGATCAACAAAGAGGCAGAAGCGGAAGCGGCTAAGGCTGTCGACGAAGACGGAAATGCAGTAGAGGCTGAAGTTGTTGATGACGGAGCCAAAGCCGGCGATTCCAAGGATTCCGAAGAAAAAGAACCTCGCACCATCTACTATGTAACCGACGAGCAGCAGCAGAGTCAGTACATCAAAATGTTCAAGGCCCAGAAGATGGAAGCGTTCATTATGAACCACAACATCGATACTCCTTTCATGCAGCAGCTTGAGTCTAAGAACGAAGGTATCAGATTCCGGAGAATCGACGCAGACCTTACAGATACATTCAAGTCCAGAACATCCAAGAAGGTTGCCGCGGAGCTTGAGGAAAAAGAAAAAGAGCTTGGCGAGAAGATCAAGAAGGCTCTTAAGAACGATAAGCTTAATATCAAGCTTGAGAAGCTCAAGGATAAGAAGATGGCTTCAATGCTCACCGTATCCGAGGATTCAAGACGTATGGCCGACATGATGAAGATGTATGCCATGAACGGGATGGCAATGGGAGACTTCGGAAATGAGGGACAGACACTTGTGCTCAATGCCAACCATCCTCTTGTTCAGTATGTAATGGATAACAAGGACGCAGAGAACACAACGATGATCTGTGAGCAGCTTTACGATCTTGCCCGTATCCAGAATGCACCTCTCGAAGGTGATGCAATGGCCGCTTTCGTGACAAGAAGCAACGAGATCATGATGGCACTTGCAAAATAATACAAAATCTGTAATAATAGATTAACAAAAATTTATTATTAAAGTTTTGTCGGGGAAAGATAATGAACAGAATAAACGCGATAAAAAGAGGAAATACGCTGCTAAAGATCTTTTTGATAAGCACCGCGATGCTTGTATGTTATTACATATGGGATCTTTTTAGCGATCCATTCGGATTTTCGGGATTTCGCGATAGTCCGGTGTGGTTTGTGGTCAAGATATTATTGATAATACTTGCGGAAGCCATACTTTTTTGGATAGGAATAATCCTTGTATACATTAACTGTAACCAGCTTGGGATCAAGTGGAGAGTGCTCGGCGCCGTTTTTGGAATGGTACCGATCGCTCATCTTATCCTGCTTGGAAAGATCATAAAGACTGCAGACGAAGAGGTCAAAGTTGAAACTGAGAAGATCAATCTTAATGCCTCACGAAAAGAACAGCAGATATGCAAGACCAAGTATCCCATATTGATGGTTCACGGCGTGTTCTTCAGAGATTTTGAGCACCTTAATTACTGGGGAAGAATACCTCAGGAACTTATAGATAACGGTGCAACGATATTCTACGGAGAACATAACAGTGCTTCACCTGTTGCTGCCAGTGGCGAGGAACTTGCTAAGAGGATTAAAGATATCAAGGCGCAGACAGGATGTGAGAAAGTAAATGTCATTGCTCATTCAAAGGGCGGACTTGATATGAGATATGCGATCTCAAAGTGCGGAGCATATGAGGATGTTGCTTCTCTTACAACGATAAATACTCCTCACAGAGGCTGTGAATTTGCGGATTTTCTTCTCGAGAAGATTCCCACTGCACAGAAAGAAGCTGTTGCGCGTGCCTATAATGCGGGTGCTGCGAAACTTGGAGATATCAATCCCGATTTTATCGGTGCCGTTACAGACCTAACACATTCAGCGTGTCATAAGCGCAATGAAGAAGTTCCGGACAGAGAAGAAGTATATTACCAGTCTGTCGGATCAATACAGACAATGCCGGCAGCAGGCAGATTTCCTCTTAACATGTCCTACAATCTGGTGAAGTTCTTTGACGGACGAAACGACGGACTTGTCGGAGAAAAATCATTCCCTTGGGGAAGCGATTTTAAAATGCTTATACCCTACGGAAAAAGAGGAATATCTCACGGAGATATGATCGATCTGAACCGTGAGAATATCAAGAATTTTGATGTCAGAGAATTTTATGTGCAGCTTGTGAGTGATCTGAGACAAAAAGGATTTTGATTCCCCGGATTCACGGTATTTTTGCTGAGATGCTTGTTTTCGTCGCATAGCGATTTGCTTATAATTCAAAAACAGGAAAATGTCTCATTTCGTGTTACTCATGGAAATCGACATTTTCCTGTTTTTATCATTTAGCAAATCAGCCATGCGTACAAGAACAGCGCATCTCAGAAAATAATACTGTGAATCCGGGGGATTCCTGCACTATGCAAAAAAAGAAGTATGTGATATTATGTTAATTAGAAATTTACAAATGCGCTTATAAGATAAAAGGAAGGATAGGGGAAATGTCTGAAAACAAAGTCTTTATGGACACTAATGTCTTTACGGAGATAGTCGATTCTATCGGCACCTCCGCGTCTACCTGTGTCCTTTCCGATGCTGTACTTAATAACGTAAAAACCTGGAATAATACCGCTGTTGGCAAGAAGATGACTAAACTCTTAAAGGATGTCCTTCAGTCATCAAAGGCTTATAATGCGGAGTCGGCAGTGACGCTGCCACCTGCTTATATCAAGATGCGAGACAGCATGATAAATGTAGATAAAGAAGCTGCTTCAAGTATAAAAGTCGAGACAAGTAAAAGATGATGGGGAATAAATATGAGATCTATAGAAGATATACAAGCAGAGATAGATGCGCTTTGGGAAAAGATAGGAAGAGCGAAGGATCTGAAAGCAATCTTCATTGATTCACGCGGGCGCA
>JAEEGJ010010946.1_pt1 | contig 23273 bp, 14 predicted proteins | sample 8958761 | NCBI WGS metagenome assembly JAEEGJ01 (sample SAMN16246546, study PRJNA631951) | gut metagenome | biome: gut microbiome; feature: rumen; material: RS-attached | host: Bos | place: Iran: Karaj | collected 2018-10 | reverse complement strand
CCTCAACCTCAGGCAGAGAGGTGAAGGTCACGTCGTCTACGATACCAATGGTGAAGTGGTTCTTGGGCTCGGGCATAGCGAGGTTGTTGAACACGCTGATGATCTGAGCGGGAGTGGTGTCATGAGAACCAAGACCGTAGCGGCCACCCACGATAACAGGACGATTCTCTACATCGAAGAAGGCATCCTTCACGTCGAGGTACAGAGGCTCACCGTTAGCACCGGGCTCCTTGGTACGGTCGAGAACGGCAATCTTCTTCACGCTCTTGGGAACAGCGGCCAGCAGGTGCTTCACGCTGAACGGACGATAGAGGTGAACAGAGATCATACCCACCTTCTGACCCTGAGCATTCAGGTAGTCGATGGCCTCGCGGGCTGCATCGGTAGCAGAACCCATCAGGATAATCATGCGGTCGGCATCCTCGGCTCCGTAGTAAGAGAAGAGGTGATACTCACGACCGGTAATCTTAGAGAGCTCGCCCAGATACTTCTCAACCACCTCGGGAACTGCATCGTAGTAGGGGTTGCAGGCCTCACGGTGTGTGAAGAAGGTCTCGGGGTTCTCAGCGGTACCACGGGTGATAGGACGCTCTGGGCTCATAGCACGATCGCGGAAACGCTTGATGTACTCTTCCTTCACGAGAGGACGGACATCCTCCTGATCTAGCAGCTCAATCTTGTGATACTCGTGAGAGGTGCGGAAACCGTCGAAGAAGTTCACGAAGGGAACGCAGGTCTCGAGAGAAGCCAGGTGAGCAGCGGCAGTCATATCCATCACCTCCTGTACAGAACCCTCGCAGAGCATAGCGAAACCAGTCTGACGGCAAGCCATCACGTCCTGGTGGTCACCGAAGATACACAGAGAGTGGCTGGCCAGCGTACGGGCAGAAACGTCGAACACGCAGGGAATCAGCTCACCGGCAATCTTGTACATGTTGGGGATCATCAGCAGCAGACCCTGAGAAGCAGTAAACGTAGTGGTGAGGGCACCAGCCTGCAGCGAACCGTGAACGGCACCGGCAGCACCTGCCTCAGACTGCATTTCCTGAACACTGACGGTCTGGCCCCAGAGGTTCTTGCGACCACGGGCAGCCCACTCGTCAACATGCTCCGCCATAGGCGAAGACGGGGTGATGGGGTAGATAGCAGCTACCTCCGAGAACATATAGCTCACGTGAGCCGCAGCCTCGTTACCATCACAGGTGATAAACTTCTTTTCTTTAGCCATTTTTTTGATATTTATAAAATGAAAAACTAATTGTATTTGTTTAGTTATATAATTAACTATTTACTTTTTATCTTTAATATAGGAATCCCAAGAGCCATAGTGGTATCTGATTGCCCTTGCCAATCTCCGTGTTGTAGCGGGCGTAAATGATATCGGGCGACAGGCGCATCTTGGTCGGAGCCTTTGCATCGACGATGCGGAACTTCTGCTTGCCGTCGACGATGTAGTTGCAGTCGCGGCTGCCAGAGTTGACTTTGTGGTCCTTCCACAAGGAGTTGACAAAGAACGTCTCCATGGCTTCCTGCTTATCGACCTTGATGGGGTAGATGGCATACATGAGGTTGGAGTTATGGAGCATGATCTTCGCGGGCTTCTTGGGGAAGTCCTGTCCCAGGGGATAGATGAGATTGAGCAGTCGTGCATCGGTGAGATACTTGATGTAGTTCATCACAGTGGCTCGGCTGGTCTCGATGTCCTGTGCCAGTTTGCTGACATTGGGGGCCTTCGACGGTCCGTCTTCTGCAATCTGGTAAAAGAGTTTCTTGATTTTTGTGAGGTATTTCAACTCGATCTGCTTGATGAGCAGGATATCGACCTCGGTCATCATGTTCATCGTCTTCAGGAGGTTCTCGCTGTAATTGCGGTGCTCCTGGAAGAAGGGATAGAATCCATGATGGATATAATCCTGGAAATAGCGGTTGGGCGACACTTTGGGCAGGATCTGCTTGATGATGCGCTCGTGGTCGCTGAGAATCTCCTCGAGGGAGTAGGGGTGGAAGGTGTTGCCCGTAAGCAGGTTGATGAACTCGCGGAAGGATAATCCACGAAGGTTGTAGGATTTCACGATTCCGTTGAGTTCTGGGTTTTCGTCCTTCAGTCGCATCACGCTGGAACCTGTAAACACAATCTTCAGGTTAGGGTAGAGGTCATAGCACTTGCGGAGTTCGTTGCTCCAGTTAGGCTGCTTGAAGACCTGGTCGATGAGCAGGACGCGGCCACCATGGCGGTAGAAGTTGCCTGCGAAATCGGCGATACCCTCTCCCTGGAAGTAGAAGTTGTTCATGTTGATATACAGGCACTGTTTGTCGAGTATATCGAAGTGTTCTTTGGCATATTGCAAGAGGAATGTGGTCTTTCCGACCCCACGCGTACCTTTGATACCGATCATGCGGTCGTTCCAGTCGATCTCATCCATGAGAATGCGACGAACTGGAGCATTGACGTGCTCAACGAGGTATCTGTGCGTCCTGAAAAAAGCTTCCATTCTTGCTTGATTTGTTTCGTTTACTTTATAAAGTGGTGCAAAGGTAAACAATTTCCCGCAAATTGCAAAGTCTAAATAGCAAAATATTCAAAAAAAGATAATATTTTTCTGAATTCTCAAGATAGAGCGTCGGTTTTTCTTAGAATTTGTATGAAATCTGGAATGTAAACCATCGTCCTTTCTGAGGAACGACTCCTGTTCCCATACCACTTCGCTCGTAGTAGGTATTGAACAGATTGCGTACATTGAAACCGAGTGTGAACTTCTTCAGCTTGTATTGTGCCCCGAGGTTGACGAGCAACAGCGGCTTATGGTCTTCGGTCTCGATTCCGGGACTATTATTCAATTTTTCCAGCGCAGTTTCTAAAGTCTTCAGATCTTCCATATTACCTGCCTCCTGAGCTTCCTCGATCTCTTTCTTGATGATTGACTTGAATGCTTCGTTTAGGGTATTGATGAAATAGGAGGTCTTGTTGCCCTCAAAGCTGATGTGGCTATGGAAGAGCAGACGCTTGTTGACCTTCCATCCCAGTACCAGATTGGCTGATATATTCGGAATGTTGAAGGCCCGATCGTGTTCGTAATTGAAGATAGAAGCCGTGCGGATGTCCTGCCAGCAGACTGCCAGGTTAGAGGAGAATTTATCAGATTCATAGCTTCCCTGGAACTCGATGCCATAAGTGTCGTATGACCCCGTATTCACATGCTCGATGATACTTTGGTAAATGAGGTCGCGAGCCTTGTTGTAGAACCCATTGAATTCGAAGTTCAGTCCTTTCACCCAGTTTGTTGCGCCAAATGTGAGCTGGTAGGAATTCATGGTTTCCTTAGTCAGAGGAATGACTGCACCGTCCTTGAGATATCCAATATGTTCATTTCCCTTGCGGTAGAGGTAGGGTGCGTTGATAAACGACTTGGAATAGCTGAGTTTCAGATTCCACTTAGGTTTGGACCAGATTAAAGCCACTCGTGGCGAGAATTCCTTGATGTTGTCGTCATTGTAGTCCAGCATGTGGTCATATCTCAGTCCTGCATTGATGATGAACGAGCGCCAGTGGTGTTTCAGCTGTAGGAAAGCATTGAAGCTGTTCTCTCTACCCTTACCAAATTCGCTCAGCACTGAAGCCTCTAAGCCGTCGGTGAAATTATAGCCTATGAGATAGCGCGCATCATCGACCTTGAAATGGATATACTCTGCTCCGAAAGAGAGTGTTCCTTGATGACTGTCATTATTGATGTAATTGAGATCAGCCTGGAGTTGTCCCTGAAGGGTCTGTTCCTGTCCGTTGATGTATCTTGATAGTCCAGGAACGGTGTCAAGGAATGCTAAGTTATCGTTATTAAACCCAAGCAAATAGGTAAAAGCAGGCACAATCGAATCGGAGATGACCTGATAATGCGTGAGGTCTCCATTATCGTATCTGAAGGTACCCGTAAGGTTCAGTTTGTTGAACCTGTGCTGATAGCTGAGGTCAGCATGGTGGGCCTGTGTGGCAAAACTGGGGCGTATGCCGTTGAAGGTATTATAGGCATCGATATTGTAAGGCGTGTGTAGATAGCCCATGCTAAAGGGTGATTGGACCTGAGAGAAATGCGTGTCGTACATGAATCGCACATCGCCCCATTTGAGTTGCAGCCCCAGTTCAAAGGATGGTTTGTCACCAATTCCGCCGATGATGACATCGCCTTTAGTGTTGCCTCTTATGAGATCCATGATTGAGACGTGGTGAGACTGTCCCTTTGCCTTGTAAAGGCTTCCCCACACCATGATGTCGATGTCGTAATAGCGTTTTCCGAATAGGATGTTCCCTCGCATCTGTCCATAGTTACCGAACGCCACAGAGGCCTCGACGCCATCGATATCAGCTCCCTGTTTGGTAATCAGGTTGACGACTGCCGTCAGTGCCACGCCGCCATAGAGAGACGAAGCTGGTCCTCGGAGTACTTCGATCTGCTTGATCTTATCGAGATTCATGCTGTAATCAGGTGAGGAGATGTTGGTACAGTAGCTGTTCATGCGGTGTCCGTTGAGCATGAAGAGTATTTTCTCCTGTCCATTGCTATAGATACCTCGCATGGCGATATTGATATCATCGTTGCAATCGACGATGGTCATGCCTGGTACGAAGGCAGCGAGTACTTCCTGCAGGTTCTGTGCTCCTGAATTCTCGATCATCTCGGCTGTGATGAGCGTGACAGGCACAGGCACCTCGTTCAGATTCTCTTCCTGACTGGAAGCGGTGGTGATGGTAGAGGAGAGGCCTGACTTCAGTGTGGCAACCATCTCGGAGAAGCGTTGCGGATCCTGCACGGAGGTCGTGTAGTAGGGGTCTTCTTTCAAGAGAAGGTTGGCATAGCGTTCTGCCTCCTCAAAATTGTCGAGTCCAAGGTTACAGAGTGAGAGCAGACGGTAGACACTCACCTTGAGATTGCCGGAGAACGACGTCATATTATCCTGCAGCAAGTCCATCGCCTGTTCAATACGCCCAATCTGATAATCGTTTTCAGCCTGGTCGTATATCTGTCTGACGTTGCTCTCCTGTGCGTTGACGGTGAGCACCGTGGCCATTGCCCATAATATAATAAGGTATAGTCGTTGTCTCATTGTCTTATAACTTGATACCAGCACTAATCATAAACCACCGTCCTCGTTGTGGTATGAGGCCTGTTCCCTGACCACTCTGTACATACTTCTTGTTGAATAGATTTCGCACATTGAGTGCCAGTTGAACTTTCCAGATGGTATACTCTGCACCCACATCGCATAGGAATCGCGAGGGGACATCTTCGTATTTGATCTGATAATCAGAGAGCTCCTGAATCAGTTCTCCCAATTGTTGCATTTCTACCGGATCTGTTGTATTATAATATTTCGCCATGGCATCGTATAATTCTCTCACGACATCCAGATTGACCCGGTAGGCCGTCTGCTTGGAGTAGAACATCAGGTGGGTGAACAATTTCAGATTCTTGGTGACATTCCAAGCCAGGACGGTATTCGCCATGAAATCCGGGATGTTCGGAATGCTACTGAGGTTCTTATCTGCTTCGAAAATAGTAACATGGCTGGATTTCTGCCATGTGGTATTGATATTGGCAAAGAACCGTTTCTGACGGTAGGTGCCCGTAAACTCCAGTCCCATTGACTTATATTCACCCATATTCTGATAGTCAATGGTCTTGACATAGATGAGGTTTTTTGCGTGATTGAAGAAGGTATTGAGTTCGAGGTTGAGACCTTTTATCCATTCTGTTCCTCCAAGGGTGAACTGCACAGAGTGGAGGTATTCAGGTGACAGCTCGAGGTCGGCAATTCCTTTTATCTGCATCATCTCAGACAGCAAGTCATTCAGTTTCCGATAAAGAAATGGTGCATCGATAAATGACTTGGAATAGCTGAGTTTTGCATTCCATTTGGGTCTCAGGTAGATCAATGACAATCGTGGCGAAAACTCCTTGATACTTTTGTCGTCATAGCGTTTCCTATAGTCGAATCTCAGACCCGCATTGAGGATGAGTGATTTCCATTGGTGTTTCAGTTGTAAGAAGGTGCTGAAGCTTTTCTCCGTACCCTTTCCCATATCCTTTGGGATGTGAAGGCTATCCACCGTCATCATGTAGTTGTATCCAATGGCATAGCGCATGTCGTCGAATTTGAAGTGGCTGTATTCGGCCCCAAAGGCAACGGATCCTTTATGGGTGGCGTTGTTGATGTATTTAACATCGCCTTTCAGTTGAAATCCCAGGTTCTTTTCCTGTCCATTCACGTATCTGAAGACTCCTGGGTAATCAGCCATAAGCAATCCCAGATTGGATTCATAGGGAATAGCGAAGGAATCAGAGAGCTGGATCTGGTTCTCGGAAAACACCTGATATCTCGTCAGATCATTATTATCGTAAGACACGGTCCCCCTCAAATAGAGATGATCGGAGTGGATTTGATAGCTGACCTCGGTATGATGCGTCTGGTTCGTCGTGCTGGGGCGTATGCCGTTGAACGTCCTGTACTTCTCGATGTTGTAGGGGTGATAGGTATAGGAAGCCGTGAAAGGACTGATGGCCTCGGAGAAGCGTGAAGAATACATCATCTGAAGATTGTTCCAACTCAATGTTGCTCCGAAGTCGTATGAAGGTTTGTTCCCAAATCCACCCACTATGACATCTCCTCCCTGTGTCATGGTAGGGTAGCCCGTTTCCTCTTTGGGAACGTATATCCGTTGTCCGTCGGCTTTATACAGACTTCCCCAAATGGCAAAGTCGAGGTCGAAGAGTCGTTTACCCATATTGATATCCGCCCTTAACTGTCCATAGTCTCCGACACCTACTCGTGCACTGAAGCCATCGATATCGATACCTTGTTTGGTGATGAGGTTGACCACCGCCGTCAGCGCCACGCCACCATAGATGGACGAAGCAGGACCCCGAAGAACTTCAATCTGCTTCAGTTTGTCGAGACTCATGCTGAAGTCAGGGGCTGCGATATTGGTGGAGTAGCTGTTCAACCTGTGTCCGTTAAGCATGATGAGGATTTTCTCCTGATTGTTGCTATAGATGCCACGCATGGCGATATTGACTCCTTCATTACAATCGACGATGCTCATACCAGGTACATAGAAAGCCAGAACCTCCTGGAGGTTACGAGCCCCACTGATGCGGATCATCTCTTCAGTAATCAGAGTGGTAGGTACTGGTACCTCTCGGAGGTCCTCCGACTGTGCCGAGGCCGTGGTAATGGTCGCAGTGAGTCCCATCCTGAGATTCGACACCAACTCAGAGAAACGTGGTGGATCCTGTATAGACGGGTTGTAATATGGATCCTCGCGCAGCATGAGTGTGGCGTATTGTTCGGCCATGGAATCATTTTCCATGGAGAGGTTACAGAGCGAAAGGAGTCGGAAAGCGCTGACCCTGAGGTTGGAGGGGAAAGACTTGATATGCTCTTCAAGCAGATTTGCGGCCTGTTCTACACGCCCATCCTGATAATCGCTTTCAGCTTGGTCGTATATCTGTCGCATGTTGCTGTTCTGCGCCTGTGCAGAAAGCAGGCAGACTGTGCAGAGAAATATCAAAAGAAGTCTTCTGCTCATTTTCTGGCGGGAATGGTAAAGGTGAATGTCGTTCCTTTGCCCAGTGTGGATTCGAACGTTACCTTACCTTTATGTTTATTCTCAATGATGTCGCGTACGATGGACATGCCCAGACCTGTTCCCTGTCCAATGGGTTTTGTGGTGAAGAAATTCTCATAGAGACGTTGTTTCACTTCATCATTCATGCCCTCGCCGTTATCAGTTATATTGATGATGATTTGGTTATCCTTGACAGCCACACTAACCGAGATTTCGGGGGCATACCCCTCGGGATTCTCCTGCGACTTCTTTCGTACAGCATAGCAGGCGTTGTTCATCACGTTGAGTATGGCCCGGCTCAAGTCCTGTGGGATGACCATCATCGGAGGGAGATTCTCCTCATAGTCCTCATGGATACTGATGTTGAAACTCTTGTCGTTGGCTCGCATGGCATGATAGGAGAGCCAGACATACTCTTTGACCAGTTTACAGATATCTGTGGGGCGGAACTCATTCTCCTTGCCTCGCGATACGAGTAGGATACCTTGTATGATGCTGATGGCACGTTCCCCATGTTCTGCAATTTTCTTCAGGTTCTCCTGGAGATCCGCCACGATATCATCAATCTCTTCACGGTCATCCTCAGAGAGTTTGTCCACCTGGTCCTCGAGAATCTCTGTGAGATCCTGAAGTAACTTATCAGACATCTTACTGAAGTTGATGACGAAGTTGAGCGGATTCTGAATCTCGTGGGCAATTCCTGCACTCAACAGTCCTAGTGAGGCCAGTTTCTCCTGTTTCTTCAGTTGCTCCTTGAGCTGTTCAATTTGATTCTCCATAAGCCTTATTGTTTTAGGACGGGTAGCGTGATGATAAAATCACTGTATTCGTCTTTGACAGATTTTACGTTGATATCTCCACCGTAGTTCTGAATGATCTCGCGGCTGAGGTAGAGTCCCACACCAGAAGCCTCACCAGTGGTCTTTGTGGTGAAGAAGGGGTCGAAAATCTTATTGATGATTTTATTCTCAATACCAATACCATTATCGTGGATGGTTATCTCAAACAGCTGATCCTTGGTAACCGCAGTCAGAGAGACCTCAGGTTCATAGGCCTCGCGCTGTGCTTTCTTCACCACTGCATAGATGGCATTTCCCAAGAGACTCATGATGGTCTTGCTCAACTGGTCGGCATTACCCTTGATGGGCATTTCACTGTGTGGATATTGGAACGAAACCTTGATATGGTGGTCAGCAATATCCTGTGCATAGTATTTGTAGACCATCTTCTCGTTGAGCTGGAGAAGCTGTGAGAGGTTCATGTCGACAATTCCACCGCTGCGGTCCTTGAGCATCTCTTCCATTGCTTTCAGGGTGCGGCTGGTGTTCTGTCCATGTTCACCTACCTTCTGCAGGTTGTTCCGCAGCATATTCAGCACATCCTTTGTATCCTCATAGTTCTCCTCGTCGAAATGCTCCTTCTCATCTTCGATATTGGCCTCAATGTCCTTGACAAGCCCTTCAGAGAGTTTCGAGAAGTTATTGATGTAGTTGAGCGGATTCAGGATACGGTCGATCAGACCCTGTGTCAGTTTACCGACTGTCGCCATCTTCTCTTGGCGTATCAACTCATTCTGGGCTTTGTTCAGGTCGTTGAGTGCCGTCTCCAGACTCTTCGATTTCTCTTCAATCTCGTCCTTCTGTTTTACAACCTCTGCTGTACGGTCTTTCACGACTTTCTCCAGACGAATCTTATCCTTTTCTAGTCGGCGCAGCCTGAGTTGTATGAGGAGATAGACCACGATTATCAAGAGGATGAAATAGAGTGCCATCATGTACCATCGCATATAGAAGGGATAGCTGATGGTGAACTCCACGGATGTGCTATCAGTAACTCTTCCGAACGGATCGCGCGCCTGTACATTAAATTTGTAAGAGCCATAAGGCAAGTTAAGGAAGTCTACGTCGACATCCTCACTCCAGGCACTCCATGCTCCGTCGTTGAGCTGATGCCGATAGAGCGTAGTACCTACAAGCGGTACAAATTCGAGCGAGTAAGAAAAATGCAGGTTGCGTTCATCACTTCCGAAGCGGAATTCTCTGTCTACTTCCCCTGGCCCTTTCCAAACGATGCTGTCGCTGCCCAGTGTAATGGACCGGATGAGCAGATGAGGTGGTGTCTGAAGTGCAGGGTCCTGGATATCGGTGTTAATAATCGTCAAGTCGCTGTTGCCACCGATCCAGATCTCATTGTCTTCGCAGAAAAGTGCTCGGATCGTTTTGTCATCAAAAGGATGGAGCAACATATCCAGGTCATCGAGTCTCTGATTGTTCTTCCATCTGTAGATAGCTTTACCCTCATTGTTGGTGAGCCATGTTACCCCTGTATTGTCCGTGAAAGAGAATTGGGGGTAGGGGAAAGGCTTCGTTGCTTCTGTACTGATGATCTCTACCTGATTACCTATTCTTACCAGTGTGGCCAGCTGGTCGTCTTTGCCGTTGCCCACCTTGTATTCCTTGAATTTCTCTTCTCCCGCTTTCTTATATTCAATTTCGCCGAAGATGTTCTGCAGCCAGATGGTACCCTGTTCGTCACGTATGATCTTGCTTACATTCTCAAGTTCACTGACTTTCATGCGGCGTTTACCATCCTCCTCATTGATAAAGACACCATCGAGTTCACCTGTATAGAACAGGTTGCCGTCCTCCATGACCGCCGTAGAGTTTGTAGATGTCAACTTGCTGATAGTTCCGTTCGATGAGATACGATAGACACCATTTGCTGTGGCCACCATCAGCCCGCGACTGGTTAGGGTCATTTGCCAACAAGCATAATGGATTTCTGGGATCCTGACAAGCGTTTCGCCTTCAAGGCGGAAGAGTCCGTTGATGGTACCGATATATTTCTTTCCCGCGAAGGCGGTAATAGATAGTACCTCGTCGGACAGGCCTTCGCTATTGGTGAAGTGTGAGAATGCCGAGGGATAAGCAATAGAAAAGATACCATTGTCTGTGGCTCCCCAGATCTGCCCATGTTCGTCGTAGTCGATCCATACAATGCTGTTGGTAGGCAACCCGTTATTCTCAGTGATTGTCTTGATGACTTTTCCCTCTTCGTTTCTGATAATGATGCCCTGGCCTTTTTTGATAGCTGCTTTAAGTCCGTTACCGATTGACACCTCGCGCGTGATGTCAGACAGCACCACAGCCTGATTATTATTCAGCATATTCATGTCGACCACGTCGGAAAGACCGATGTTAAGCCGTTCTTCGCTGACCTGTTTCCTGATGGTTATTTTGTCGTTGTCATCTACTTGGTAGATATAGCCGTTATCCACGAGGAAGATGGCTTTGCCTTCTGTCTCAGAAATCTCTATGACCTCACCCCTGAAAGTACTGACGTCACCCACTCTTTGGAGATACACTTCACCATTAGGCTTGCGCTTGATTTTACCGAAATAGTTATATCCTCCGCACCAGATGTTATCCTTGCTGTCTCGACGCAAGACCGTGACCCGTGTGGCGCCAGGGGTGTGGATGATATCCCATTTGTTCTTATCGTAATACAAAACACCTTCAAAGTTCGCGATAAAGACCATTCCGTCATTGCCGATTGCCACATCAAAATTTCGGTTGTGGGCATGGTAGTCATCAGGTGTGAAGTTCTTGATGAAGGGGACGCCCTGTGCAAATGCTACACAAGTAGAAAGGAGTAACAGACAAAACAGCCAACATCTTTTCATCGTTTCGCCTCCTTTCCTTTAATAAATGGTTCATAAGGCACATTCTGTCCGATGTAATAATTCCATTCGTCAGTCGTAAAGTTGCGTTTGATCTTCTTTTGGAGTCTCTCCTTCATGAGTGGAACGGAGATGGTTGCCTCTGTGATATTTCCTCTTTGGTCGCCCGTCCATACCGAGTTCTTGGAATTGTCGAAGGTGAAGGTGTAAATCCAGCTACCCGTAGAGAAAAGCGTCATCGGCTCAACCTTCTCGTTGGTTGAGACCCAAAGATTCAGTTTGCCGTCATAGCTGCTGGAGTAGAGATCCGTGTTGTTGATCTTCATCTTTGAGATGCGCGAGCGATGTCCCTGCAGTCGGGTAATCTTCCCATTCTTGTCAATGAGGTAGATTGTTCCGTCGTTCATGCCGTAAGCCTGCAGTTTACTGGACTTCGAGCTGGCATAGGAAGTCACCTTTCCTTGAACTGGAATTTTCTTGGTGGTGAACTTGTCAATGGACTCCACAATGTGCATCCTACCTCTATCGTCGAAGAGCAGGGGCTTATAGTCAACCCTGCTGGCCGATATAATCTTGAAATCCAAGTCTCTGAAAGAAATCACTTTATAAGTCTTGCCATCCAACAAAGCCAAGGAATTCTCTCCAGAGACCAGGTAAAACTCGCCGTTGTTAACCATGTCGATGCGGTTAGGATGGTTCACCATTTCCATAGGCATAATCGTCTTTGCTTTAAGATTCTTGATGATCACCAGATGTCCCGTGCGACTGACTGCCAGAATATCGCCTAATTGTGTAACGACCAAGAATCGGAAATCATAATGTTTGTCGTTAAAAATGAGGCTGGATCTCATCCTATCGCCAATTTTCTGATGTATCATGATTTCTCCGAAGTCGCTAGCCGTCACCATCATGTTCTCATTGCCTTGAATAAAATCAAGACAAGTTACCGCCCCATGGTGCTCTGACCATATATTCTTACTCTGACTGGTCTGCATCAATGACGAGAATACAGCCGGATAGTGCAGGTCACCATTATACCTCTCCGTATACAGACATGCCGCATAACTGAGCATGTTGGCCAGTTCATCATTTCCTGTCTGGTATTGAGTCATGGAAAGCGAACCTAATGAACGTCCCAAGGCAATATAGCTGAGCGTATCAGCGACCCGTTTTGAGAATTCAGCCTGGATGCGCTGGTGTTCAGCCATCTCACGCTGTTTCTCTGCGAGATCGAAAGCCTCCAGGGCCTTGTGCTCAGATTCAAGCGCATTATTCTGTGCGATGATCGCATTCTGTCGCTCTATCTCAGAACGTTCGCGCATCTCATTGGCATATTTTGTCTGTTCGATTGCTTCAAGACGTTGTTCATCAGAGATTGACTTCTGCTGATAGGCTATCTCTTCCATCTGCGAACTGACGCTTCTGAGGACAGCTGATCGCTGCTCCTGACGTCGAAGTGTGTCGAGACGGGCCTCCAATTCTTCCACGCGGTTGGAATCAGATTTCCACCCCATCAGTGCACAGATAGATGCGATGACCAGCAGCACACTGAGAATGCCAATGATGATGTTTTTCCTATCCACGTTTTCTTCTTAAAGCCAACATTGTGATGTCGTCACTTTGTTCCGCCTCTCCAACGAACGCCGCCAAATCTTCCTTGGTGGCATCGATGATAGCCTGACAGTCGGCAGAAGATGCCTTTCGGAGTGTTTCTTCAAACCGAGGCTCGCCAAACTCCTCAAACGCAGGATTCATAGCCTCCGTGACACCATCTGTGAAGAGTACGAGTGCATCGCCCTCGTTGAGTTGCATCTTCTCCTCTTCGAAATCATATTCATCAACGATGCCGACAATTGGTTGTGTTGGCATGGGGAAAGCTTTGATCTCACCGTTCTCCTTGATTATATAAGGCGGATTATGTCCCGCATTACAATACGTGAATTCGCCCGTTGTCGTATTCAGGATACCATAGAAAACCGTGACGAACATACAGTTGACGGACTCTTTCGCCAATAGTTTGTTGGAGTAAGTCATACACTCCGAAGGGCTGACATCATGAAGTGCGGTGGCGCGGATTAGTGTACGGCTGACAGCCATAAAAATGGCTGCAGGAATACCTTTTCCACTGACATCGGCTATGATGAACCCGATACGCTCATCGTCGATCTTGAAGAAATCATAGAAATCCCCCCCAACATCCTTGGCTGCTGTCATGGTAGCAGCAATTTCCACCTTATCTGCCAATTCAGGGAATGGTGGGAATATACGAGGTAGGATTGCCTGCTGGATCTCATGAGCCACCGCCAGATCACCTTTGAGTGACTCCAGTTGGACATGCTCTTTCTCCATGGCACGGATATACTTGATCTGTTCGATAGCTTTTTCGATGGTGACACTCAGGTCATCGAGGTCTATCGGTTTGGTGGCAAAGTCGAAGGCACCATTATTCATGGCCTGTCGGATGTTGCCCATATCGCCGTATGCCGAAACCATAATACACTTAAGGGCCGGGTTCTGCATCTCATTGATTTTGGTGAGCAATGTCAGACCGTCCATTTCGGGCATATTGATATCCGACAGGATGATATCGTAGTCTTTATTTTTGAGAAGCATGGTCAATGCCTCCAATCCATTATGAGCGAATGAGAACTCATATTCTCCCTTACGGATCTTTCTTCTGAAGTATTGTGTCAACAATAATTCGAGATCCATTTCATCGTCAACACTAAGAATCTTGATTGGCATAATAATTATATATAAAGTTATTTTCTGCAAAAGTATAGGAAAAAATCCATATTGCCAAATTAAAATGGTAAAAAATAACATTTTTTTCTTACCTTTGCGCTCAAAAAGTATGATACTGCATATATTTAACCCCGAACATGACTTGGCATTAGCCTCGAACCTGGCTAATTTCACGGCTCCTCATGCCGGACGTCAGTTGCGTGCAGACCTCGGTTTTCTTCCTGCACTTTGGGCGAAGGAAGGCGATTATGTGTTGGTGGAGAACGTAGATCAGGCTCGGAAGGCTTACAGTCGTCTGAGAGCCAGAGTTGGTGGCGTACAGTGTCAGTTTGTTGACAAGTATACGTTAAGACAATTACCTATTGACGCTGTCGAGCCATGGGGCTGGGATCTGGCGCTTCGGAGCTATTTGTTGCGCTATGGCGTGGAGTGTGTGCCTACGGAAGAGGAAATCAGCCTGATTCGTGATCTTTCCCATCGTAGGTGTGCAATCGAGTTGCTTTCAGCCCTGATGCCGATGGCGTCGGACGTTCTTCAGATGCCTGTTGTCTGTACAATGCAGGAATCGGTAGATGAGATGCTTGCTAAGTTCCACCGTGTTGTGATCAAAGCCCCTTGGAGCAGTAGTGGGCGTGGCGTACGATTTGTTGAGGGTAAAATCAGCACTTATCATGAAGGCTGGATTCGACATGTGATAGAACGTCAGGGTAGTGTGATAGTAGAACCCTACTATCATAAAGTGAAAGATTTTGGTATGGAGTTCTATAGCGATGGGATGGGGCATGTCAGGTATCTTGGTCTCTCACTTTTCCATACGAGAAATGGTGCCTATACTGGTAATATCATTGCAACTGAGGATGAGAAGATAGAAATGTTAAGTCGCTATATTCCAGACAATTTTCTATCGGATATTAGAGAAAATATTCGGAATAGTTTTGGTAGACTTTTTGGCAGTCGCTATCGTGGTCCTTTTGGCATCGATATGATGATTATTTCTACACCGCATCAGGATGGCTTTTTGTTGCATCCTTGTGTGGAAATCAACCTCAGACGTACGATGGGACATGTGGCTCTTTCGATACCACCATTTGCTGATGGGTTTCCTCGTGTTATGCAGATTGCCTTGACGGATAAGTATAGACTAAGGATTCGCAAACCATAGAAAAAGCCCGCCATCAAGCAAGGTAGGCGGGCTCTTTTTCGCTATTTTCCGATAAGGCGAACTTGGGAATTGAGACCACAGGGAACAGGATTCCAGTTCTCGTAAGTTGTCCGTTTGTAATTGATGTCCACCACATTGATCTCCTCCATCTTACGCCACTTCACACCTTGACGGTCCAGATATGCAATACGGTTTGCAGGCAGATTGGTTACCTCGATGCGGATCTCGTTGTTGCCTTTCTTGAGCGTGTTCTTGCAGTCGAGGATAAACGGTACACACCATGCGCAGCCGATAAACCGTCCGTTGATATAGACGCGAGCTGATTCGCGCACATCGCCCAGATCGATTTGCCATTGTTTCTGTGCATCAGCCTTTGACAGTTTGAGGTGGGTGGTGTAGATGCCAGTTCCCATTGTTACCTTGGCACTGTCGTCATCGAGTGTCTCCCAGGATTTGAGAGTGTCGAGGGAGAAGGTATTCTTCACTTTGGGTGATTCCTCAGTGAAGGAGAGAGTCCAGGGGGAGGTAAGGGGGATGGATGTTGTATTTGCCATCCTTGGGATTCTGGTTATCTTGGGCACCTCCAAACTGTTGTCATAGGTCTGGAGGATCATGGATTCTCCACTGCGAAGATGGATGTCGACACTGTCGTTGGTGATAGCGGCAGGGATGATATCGCCGTTTAGGGGGTTAAACCATGTGGCATCCTGGAAACTGACGGCCAGAGGGAGACTGTCGTCGATGTCGTTGGACGAGAGGTTTGCGATGAAGTAGTGATAGCCTGTGTCATTACGGCGGCGGATAGCCTTCAGACCACACTCTGTCTTCATGGGTTCCGGCTTGGCGGAAGCCTGGAGATCGGCGGCTTTTGTGCCATATATAATATGTGCTCCTTGGGCTTTGAGGCCTTCAATATGCGCTTTCACGTTTTCAGGCATCTCGCCGCTGCCAGGAATGACGAGGCCTTTGTATCCCGTACCCCCTTCGGTTACAAGTAAGCCATCTTTGTAAGAGACGTTCATGAGCAGACGTTCTGAGATGTAGTCGCAGTCAAAGCCTGCGCGTTCGATATCGAGAATACTTTGTATAAACTCGGGTGCCAGTTTGCCCATTGCATGGATGGAGAATTGCATGAGGAGTTTCTCAGGCAGTTTCTTCCACATATCACGAACAGGCAGATACACGAGAAAATCGTTATCTGGCTGTCCCCACTGGAGGAAACTCTGGCAACGCTCGACGTACTGCATGAAATAGGGTGCATCGCGCCATATGCTGTTTGTTGGGCTCATGTCAATGGATGCATAGAATTTCCATCCTGGCCATGGGTCATTCTTCGGTGAATAGCAGGTGCCATGGAAGAACATATGGTTGACGCCCGCACAGAACATCAGGTCGATATCGGGTTTCAGTTGGGAGAGACTTGTACGGAAATGCTCCGTCAGCCATGTGAAGGTCTCACTCGACGTAAACGGTTTGCCGCAGATATGAGCTGCTGATGGGGCATATTTCAGCATCGAGAAGTCAGAGTCGTTCTTACGTGTCTTCCCTGGATCTTTCCTCAGACCCTTGATGCCGAACTCAGAGAGTCCGAAGCCTTCAATCTCGGGGATATCCACTGCTGCATAGCAATCGATCAGATTGGCAGGAGAGCCATGTGCCTGATTACGGGTTATGGCTCCGTGTGAATGTGCCCATGCCGTCCATTGTTGTGTGAAGTTCTCAAGCAGGAGATCCCCAAGCGTTTCGCGATAGTCAGAGAGAATAACAGGTTCGCCTCTTAATAGTTGAGGCAGCTGTTCCTCCAGCTTGTATCCCCTTCGTTTCTCGAATTCCTCCAGGAGGGTAGGTGTCCATGTGGCTGCCTCCACCTCATATGAGTCGTTGAAGAATGTGTGAGGATAAGGTGTCTTAGTCCTTTCAAAAGCCTCCTCAATATGTTTCAGGTAATGTGCCACTGCCTGCTTGTCGAAATGATCGACCACCAACCCTTCACCTCCAGGAGCCGCACGTTTCACTTTCATCACACCATATCGTATGTAGATGGCGATTACCTGCCAGTGAGCCGTCTCCATCTCCTTCAGCCTGAGTTTCAGAGCCTTTTTGCGCGTCTTATTGGTAGCAGACTTGATCTGCTCCTCCAGCTGTTTGGCGGGTGACCACGTCAGTTGACCATCCTTCACGAAGGCCGTCACGTCATAAGGATCCCCCTGCCAGAAGGCCATGACTTTCTGCAGTTTGCAGTAGGGCTCATCCTTTTCTGGTACTTTCAGGTCTAGGCCTTCGACCTGAAGTCCCCTGAACAAGGTATCAACGAACACAGCCTTACACGCCGACTCCTCTAATGGAACCCAGGGACCACCAAAGGGCCATCCTGTACCAGTGGCCATATCGATCTCGATACACATTTGCTGTCCGTTCTTCTGAACTTCGCGCAGCATCTCCATCCACAGGTCAGAGAGGTAGGGAATATTGTTGGCTTGATTCCCTTGTACGCCGTAGATGGGTGTGATCTCCAGTGCTCCGATGCCGTGCTTGGCATATTCCTGCATATTCCACTGTAGGTTCTCTTGATCGACTGCCGATCCGAGCCACCACCATCGTGCTCCAGGTTTGGCTTCAGGTCTCACTTCAGGCCATTGTTGAGCCGTCATCGAGAGCGAGGTGCATAGTAGTAGAAGTGTAGAGATTAGTTTTTTGTTCATCTGATTAGTCTTTTTGTAGTTTCTTTTGTAGTTTTTAAAAAGAGAGAGAATGATACGTTGTCCATTCTCTCTCTTCTTATATAAATAAGGTGGATTACTCGATGACGATCAGAGCGTCGTCTTCCATGACACTCTCACCGATCTTCACGCAGATAGCCGATACCTTTCCGTACTTCTCAGCTGTCAGGTTATTCGCCATCTTCATCGCCTCCAGTACAATCACGGTGTCGCCAGCCTTCACCTCGTCACCCTCAGCCACACAGATGTCGGTAATAACACCAGGTAGGGGAGCCTTGATGGCATTAGCCTTGTTGACGGCTGCTTTGTTGGCAGCAGGAGCATCGTCGCTGCTGGCGGCAGTAGCTGCTTTTACCACGGGCTTTTTCTTCTCGGGCTCAGGCTGCTTCTCCATTTCTACTGTATACTCTTCACCGTTGACGGTCAGTGTAGCAATATTATCTGTAATATCGCCTACTACGACCTCGTATTTATTACCGTTGATGGTATATTTGTATTCCTTCATAACCAATCGTGTATTTAGGGATGTTGTGTGAATGTCTGTGCATAGCCGTTCCACTGCGTGGGGTGAGCATTAATGGTAATAATGCCCGGCTCTGCGTCGTGAACGTTATTGCCCAGGTGCTCGTGGAGCGCCATAGCAATGGCTGCATATACTTCGTTTGACATATTTACGAATTTTCGATTTACCATTAATTACATCGGGATATTACCATGCTTCTTGGCAGGCAGGGCGTCTCGCTTGGTAGCAAGCTGAGCCAGACCACGGCAGATGCGGAAGCGGGTATTACGTGGCTCGATGACATCATCGATGTAGCCATACTTAGCAGCCTGATAAGGATTAGCGAAGAGTTCATTGTATTCATCCTCCTTCTCAGCGATGAATGCCTTAACATCCTCTCCAGCCTCCTTCTTAGCCTTAGCCTCCTTGGCATAAAGTACGGCAGCGGCACCAGATGCACCCATCACGGCGATCTCAGCTGATGGCCATGCATAGTTCAGGTCGGTGTGGAGCTGCTTAGAGCCCATTACGATGTGAGAACCACCGTATGACTTACGCAGGGTGACAGTGATCTTGGGTACAGTAGCCTCTCCGTAAGCATAGAGCAACTGAGCTCCGTGCAGGATAACGGCGTTGTACTCCTGACCAGTACCAGGCAGGAATCCTGGTACGTCTACAAGCGATACGATAGGAATATTGAATGCATCGCAGAAGCGGACGAAGCGTGCACCCTTACGAGAAGCGTTCACGTCGAGCACACCAGCATAGCAAGAAGGCTGGTTGGCAACGATACCCACGCTCACACCATTGAAGCGAGCGAAGCCGACGATGATGTTCTTGGCGAACTTTGGCTGAACCTCGAAGAACTCGCCATCATCAACGACAGCAGCGATGACCTTATACATATCGTATGCCTCGTTGGGGTTCTCAGGGATAATCTCGTTGAGTGAATCCTCCATACGGTTGATGGGGTCGTTGGTGGGTTTGTAGGGAGCTGTCTCCATATTGTTCGAGGGGATGTAGCTCAGCAGCGTCTTGATCATCTGCAGACCCTCTTCCTCAGTAGCGGCTGTAAAGTGGGTTACACCCGACTTAGTGGCATGTACTGATGCACCACCCAGGTGCTCCTGGTCGATATCCTCGCCAGTAACGGTCTTTACCACCTTCGGGCCAGTGAGGAACATGTATGAGGTGTTCTCCATCATCAGTGTGAAGTCGGTGAGGGCAGGTGAGTAAACGGCACCACCAGCACAAGGACCGAAGATACCGGAAATCTGTGGGATCACACCTGAAGCAAGGATGTTACGCTCGAAGATCTCAGCGTAGCCAGCCAGTGCGTTGATACCCTCCTGGATACGAGCACCACCCGAATCGTTGATACCAATGACGGGGGCACCCATCTTCATGGCCATATCCATGACCTTACAGATCTTCTGACTCATGGTCTCAGAGAGAGAACCAGCATGCACTGTGAAATCCTGTGCGAAGATGAATATCAGTCGTCCGTCGACTGTACCACTACCAGCTACGACACCGTCGCCGAGGAACTGCTTTTTCTCCATACCGAAGTTATGGCAACGATGCTCCTTGAACATATCGTACTCCTCGAACGAACCTGGGTCGAGCAGCATCTCAATACGCTCACGAGCTGTATACTTGCCACGTTCATGCTGTTTCTGAATGGCTTTCTCGCCACCACCGAGACGAGCCTGTTCACGCTTCTCGATGAGTTGTTTGATCTTTTCTAATTGCTTTGACATTATAATCTAAATTTAATGTTTATGTTTAATCTTTAATTTAATGCTCGCAAAGTTCAGTCAGTACACCTGCTGTTGACTTCGGGTGGAGGAAGGCGATGTTCAGGTTCTCTGCGCCCTTACGAGGAGCCTGGTCGATGAGTCGTACACCCTTCTCACTGACCTCAGCGAGAGCATTAGCCACGCCGTCCTCAATGCAGAAGGCTACGTGATGAACACCCTTGTTACCCTTGTCAAGCCACTTCTGGATAGTACTCTCAGGAGATGTGGGTTCCAGAAGCTCCAGCTTCACCTCACCGCACTTCAGGAAGGCTGTCTTCACTTTCTGGTCCTCTACTACTTCAGTTGCATAACACTCCAAACCAAGCACGTCTGTGAAGAACGGCAGGCTTTCCTCAATGCTCTGGACTGCGATACCCAGATGCTCAATGTGTGAAATCTTCATATCTATAATTTTTTAGAATAGTTATAAATGATGTGCAAAGGTACAAAAGTTATTTGAGATTTCCATTTTATTTTGCTTTTTTTATATAAAAAAAGAGATTGTTGCATCATTCTGTGCAACAATCTCTGAATGTATAAACTAAAATAAGTATTATTTGAGCGTAGCATCCTTGAAAACAGACAAGGTATATACCTCCCCGTTTTCTGGATTCTTATACCAATTATGGTAACTGCCAGGAGTCATACCCCAGTTCACAAAATCTTTGTACGCTTTATTAATATTATTTTTTTCCAACGGATATTGGTAGTCGTAAGGAATCATAATAGCATGAGGATCCTCACCCAACCTTGAGAGATAAATATTACGATTGTATGTCTTGTTATATATATAAATCTGCTCTGAAGGATCTATACTTGCCATGCTAAATGTGGGACTAACCTCAATGATTTCTCTGATAGGGGTATGAGGATTTCCACCTTCAGTATTGATAAAAGACTCCTGATCAGCATTAAACATCGCATGAATCTCCTTATTGTCATTAAGAACATCTCCGTTAATATTCTTTAGATAAAGTTCATCGTATGCACCGCAAGCTTCCAGACTATACATAATCTGCGTCTGGTTAATTCGCTTTGCCTTGATCACTACGTCGTTCATATCATAGTCACCATCAAGACGGTCTTCAAAACAGTAGGTGTATGTAACGTTTGGTACCTCAATATTAGAGTCGAAAGTGACGATACCACCCTCTATTTCAAGAATCATATCGTTAAAGTCACTATCGGTACCAGGTTCTCCCAGGAGGTAGTTCTTGCCGTTGACTCCTATCCATACCATTCTTGGGTCTGTTTCACTGAGACCTGAATTACGAAGTTTGTTAGTCTTTCCATTAAACGACTCCAATGTGTTAATCTCCTTATTTAATCGTCCGTCACAATACAATTCACCTTGTTGATCTGATTTTTTCGCGTGAATAAAGAAGCCTATCTTATACCCTTCAGGGAAATAGAAAGAGCCCTTTGTATCTTTCGTGGGAATACCATCACCCCAATAAATGAGGGGGTATCCCGTTTCTTTCTTAATCACGTCTCTAGGAAGTCCTGTACTCTTATATTTGTTTCTTTCTGTGCGCCTGAGTTCTGCAGCCATATACTTCGGCAGACTTTTGATATATTGTAAAGGATCTTTGTCTTTAAGGTCTGATTCTTTAAAGTAGTAATAGTAGATATCACAATTAATAAATTCTTGAAAGCCTCCGTCTTGATAATAAACAGGTGAAAGAACTATGGGTTCGTTCTTGCCTGTTGTAATAGCATAGCAATTTTCATTAAAGAAGTCACTGTTCCTGATTTTTTCTACATTGAGACCTTTATTTGGAAGATATTCAAAAATGATATTTCTAAGATCATTTTTGAAATCAGAATCATAGTCGTTCAAAATAAGCATCAAAGCATCAGGGAGATATGTTTCACCTTTTACTGAGGAGTAGCCTTTTAATTGTACGTCTTTGATAGGATAGAGCATATCATTTTCCCATCCTTCAGAGCCATTCTGTTTGTTGAATGAAGCAATTGCATTTCCTAACTGAGGTTCTGGCAGCCCACTGAGTAAGTCTGCGCTTACACCTCTTGTGTGGCTTGCATTAGTTTCAAGTGAATTGAATTCAACTGTAGCCTGTCCAGGGTCGAATCCTTTAATGAAATATTTTCCATTGCTTGAAACACAGGCTGCATAGAGGCGAGTAATGTCAGATGGGGCATCATAGGTGAGTGTCACTTTCTGGCCAACTGTTACTGCTGCCTCATTGAGGATTTCAGAGCCATTGGCATCTTTGTTTCCAAATGGAGAACCAGTCAGAATCTGTACCTTCGCGATATTATCGAGAGCGGCATTAGCTGTAATAGTAACACTCCCGGCTTTGGTTGTACTCCAATCCTGATCGGGGCTAAAGGTCGTGCCAAAGATGTTCTGAACATTTTGTGCGATTTCTTCCTGAGTAGGTTCAGGTGTAATGTTGTTCTCACTATACTCAGGCATCTTGGTACACCCTGCGAAAACCAGTGAACAAACAACTGCGGATAAAGATAATATTCTCATATAGCTATATTTTTTAGTTTCTACACTTAAAAGATCTAAATTTGTGCAAAGTTACGAATTTGTTTATAATAATGTACGCAACGTGTAGAATATTTAAGGTTTATTAACCAAATTCGTGATGATTTGTATTTTTTAGAAGTCTATAGTCACTTTTCCGTTGATTTGTCGTCCTGTGAGGTAGTTGGGGACAGCCCATTGACGGTTGTTTACATCCGAAACCCAATAGTAGCTGTTGACGTTCGAAATGCCGAAGAGATTCAGGCAGTCCACCCCCAGCCAGAGGTTCTTGATACCACGTCCTTCCTTGATGGCCCGGAAACTCATACCGATGTCGGCACGCTTATAGGCAGGAGCCCTGAATGTCTGTGCTTCCAGTCCTCGATGAGGAGCTCCGAAGGGCAGTCCGTCGGCATAGGCGAGTCGCAGCGTCATGCGCCAGCGATCCGTACCAGGGAAGTAATCCGTGAAATGCAAATTCACGGCCCACCGTTGGTCTGTAGGCATAGGAACCCATTGGTCACCCAGCTTCTGTCGCGCACTCATCAGCG
>JAEEGJ010010942.1_pt1 | contig 23278 bp, 18 predicted proteins | sample 8958761 | NCBI WGS metagenome assembly JAEEGJ01 (sample SAMN16246546, study PRJNA631951) | gut metagenome | biome: gut microbiome; feature: rumen; material: RS-attached | host: Bos | place: Iran: Karaj | collected 2018-10 | reverse complement strand
CCTATAGGGAGGGAGCGAATACTCTCAGGCCCAGAACTACCTACTCCCCCTCCTTAGAGAGGAGGGGCCAGGGGTGGTTGATAAAGGAGGGTTTAGGGGTGGGGTATTCACCCTGAAACAGGGTACTGGTTCCAACTTTATTGGCGAATTTGGCACTTATAATGCAATACTCAAAGGGGTGCCCATTTCGTTCACCCCTTACACAAAGTCACTTTTACACTTTTACACGAAGTCACTTTTTATGTGCTGCGCCCATGATTTTTGGCTGCGCTCGGCATAGCTCAAGCAAGCTTGGCTCTGCTCTCACTTGCACAAAAATTCACTTTTACACGAAATCTCCGTTGGCTCGGCGGAACTATGCGTTCTTCTTGTAACTGACTACGGCCCATGTGCCCATGGCTGCGGCAAAGCCGGCAAGGGCAAGCACCTGGTGGGCTATGCTGCTGAAACCGCCACCACGGACGAAGACGGTGCGGACGGCATCGATGAAATAGTGCATGGGGTTGACGTAGGTGGTGGCATACGACCACTCGGGCATGGAGCGCACGGGGGTGAAAAGGCCGCTGAGCAGCATGAGGCACACCACAAAGAACCACATGACGAACATGGCCTGCTGAAGGGTGTCGCTGTAGTTGCTGATGAGCAGTCCGAACGACGAGAAGAACAGGGCCAGCAGCATGGCCAGCAGATAGACGAGCCACAGCGGTCCCTGGCAGGTGATGCCATAGACGCCCCACGCCAGCAGCAGGCAGACGGTGACGATGAACAGGCCGATGATCCAGTAGGGGATGAGCTTGGCCAGGATGAACGCCCACTTGGAGACTGGCGTGACGTTGATCTGCTCGATGGTGCCGGTCTCTTTCTCGCCCACAATGTTGAGCGCCGGAAGGAATCCGCACATCAGCATCATCACGATGGCCAGCAGGGCTGGAATCATGAAGAGCTTGTAGTTCTGATGGGGGTTGTACAGTAGTTTAGAGTTCAGAGTGTAGAGTTTTGAGTTTACTGCAGGGGTGTTACTGCTCAGCTGCTGGTTTACTATCTGGGCAAGGTAGGTGGCGCCGATGCCGCCCTTGGTGCCGTTGACGGCGTTGGCGGCGATGAGCAGCTGGGGCTTGCGGCCGATGGTGAGGTCGCGGCTGAAGTGGGGCGGCACCACGAGCACGATGTCGGTGCGGCTCTTCTCAACCTCTTTCAGGGCAGCATCGTAGGAGGGCTGCTGTCCGCTGAAGAGGAAGTAGTTGCTCTGGGCAATGCTCCGCACGAGGCGCTGGCTCAGCGTGGAGCGGTCGTTGTCGACGGCGGTGACGCGGATGTTCTTCACCTCCTGGTTCATCACCCATGGCATGACGCACATGATCATGATGGGGAACACAAGGATGAGCCGGGGCAAGAACTTGTTGCGCCGTATCTGAAGGAACTCCTTTTGTATGAGGTACTTTATCATAGACTGTGGGATTAGGGGGAAACGGGATTACTCGAGGCGCGTCTTGAACTTGGCCAGCGAGACGGCAAGCAGCAGGAGCGTCATGCCGCTGAGCACGGTGACCTCGGGCAGCACCTCGCGGATGCCTACGCCCATAATCATGAGCTTGCGCATGGCCTGGATGTAGTAGCGCGGGGGAACGATGGCCGACAGCCATTGCAGCACGGGAGGCATGGACTCGATGGGGAACAGCATGCCCGAGAGCATGACGATGGGCATGAGCAGCACCATGGCCGAGAGCAGCAGGGCCATGAGCTGGCTGGTGGCGATGTTCGAGATGAGCAGCCCCAGCGAGAGGGCCAGCAGGATGTAGATGGCGCTGACGAGGAATATCCAGACGATGGAGCCGGCCAGGGGAACGCCCAGCACATAGCGCGCCATGAGCAGGATGGTGACGAGGATGGCGAAGGCGAGCACCAGATAGGGAACGGCCTTGGCAACGATGATCATGAGCGGACGCACGGGCGAGACGAGCAGCACCTCCATGGTGCTTTTCTCCTTCTCGCGCACAATGCTGATAGAGGTCATCATGGCACAGATGAGCATGAGCAGCATGCCCATGATGGCGGGCACGAAGTTGTAGGCCGACTTCATCTGCGGGTTGTAGAGCATCTTGGTGTTGACCACCGCAACGGGAGAGCCAATGCCGGCGGCCACCACCTGCTGGGCATAGGCGGTCCACTGCTGGGCCATGTTAGGGTCGGAGGCATCTACAATGAACTGCATGCCGCCCCTCCTGGAGGCGAAGTCGTTGGCGAAAACCACGGCCATGTCGGCCTGCTGGTTGCGGATGAGCATCTCGGCCTGGCTGCTGGTGCCTGTAATGGCGGTGATGTTGAAGTATTCGGAGGCTGCGAGACGGTCGGTGACTGACTGTGTGAGATGGTCCATCTGGGAGGTGACGACCACGGTGCGCACGTTCTTCACATCGTTGGTGATGGCAAAGCCGAAGAGCAGCATCAGCACGACGGGCATGCCGAAGAGGATGAGCATGGTGCGGCGGTCGCGCAGGATGTGGCGTGATTCTTTCAGTACGAAGGATATGAACTGTTTCATGATTCGTAATGTTGCGTTAGGGTGGGGCGGTCAGTCGGCCGAGCGGGTGGCCTGCCGGGCCAGGTAGGTGAACACGTGGTCCATGTCGGGCTGGTGGAACTGGCGCTTCAGCTCGGCGGGGGTGCCGATGGCGCTTATCTTTCCGTCGACCATGATGGAGATGCGGTCGCAGTATTCGGCCTCGTCCATGTAGTGGGTGGTGACGAAGACGGTGATGCCGCGCGAGGCAGCGTCGTAGATGAGCTCCCAGAACTGGCGGCGCGTGGCAGGGTCTACTCCGCCCGTGGGCTCGTCGAGAAACACCACACCGGGCTCGTGGAAGATGGAGACCGAGAAGGCCAGCTTCTGCTTCCATCCCAGGGGGAGCGATGCCACGAGGTCGTTTGCATGTTCAGCGAAGTTGAGACGGCGCAGCAATTCTTCACTCTTCACTCTTATCTCTTCACTTTTCATGCCGTAGATGCCGGCAAACAGGCGGATATTCTCGGCCACGGTGAGGTCTTCGTAGAGCGAGAAGCGCTGCGACATATAGCCGATGTGCTTCTTTATCTGCTCGTGCTGGGTGCGGATGTCGAAACCCGCCACGGTGCCCGTGCCGCTGGTGGGCTGGTTCAGTCCGGTGAGCATGTGCATGGCGGTGGTCTTGCCGGCGCCGTTGGCTCCGAGGAATCCGAATATCTCGCCCCGTCTGACGCTGAAGCTGATGTCGTCGACGGCACGGAAGGTGCCGAAGGCCTTCACCAGGTGCTGCACCTCGATGACGTTGTCGGTGGCACGGTCGGCAGCGGCAGGAACTTCGCCCTTGCTAATGCCCGGCGGATTGAATATGTCGCTGAAGCGGTCGAGAATGGCGTCGGGGGTATCGATGCCCTGCAGACGGCCCTCAGAGAGGAAGGCCACCCGCTCGCAGCGGCGCACCTCGTCGAGATAGGGGGTGGCGGCCACGATGGTGATGCCGCGCTCCTTGAGCGACGACAGCATGTCCCAGAACTCCTTGCGGCTGACGGGGTCGACGCCCGTGGTGGGCTCGTCGAGGAACAGCACGCTGGGACTGTGGACGAGTGCGCACGAGAGTGCCAGCTTCTGCTTCATTCCGCCCGAGAGTGCCCCGGCCTTGCGGTTGCCGAAGCGCTCTATCTGCGAGTAGATGGCGCGGATGCTGTCGTAGCCCTCGTCGACGGTGGTGCCGAAGAGCGTGGCAAAAAACTCGAGGTTCTCGCGCACGGTGAGGTCCTGGTAGAGCGAGAAGCGGCCGGGCATGTAGCCCACGCGCCGGCGGATGTCGCGCATCTGACTGACGGTGCTGAAGCCGTCGACGGTGGCCGTGCCCTGGTCGGGCAGCAGCAGCGTGGAGAGGATGCGGAACATCGAGGTCTTGCCGGCGCCGTCGGGACCGATGAGTCCGAACACCTCGCCCCGGCCGACGGAGAACGACACGTCGTCGAGGGCCTTCACCTTGCCGTAGCTCTTGCTGATATGGCTTACCTCAATGGCATTCATAGGCATGGGTTAAAACTTCACTTCGCCGTACATGCCGATTTTGGCATAGCCGTCGTGGCGGATGGCAATCTTCACGGCATAGACCAGGTCGGCGCGCTCGTCGTCGGTAAGGATGGTCTTGGGCGTGAACTCGCTGCGGCTGCTTATCCAGCTCACGGTTCCCGCATATTCTTTCTTCTGATGGTCGCCATAGTCGGCAAACACCTTGACGGGCTGTCCCACCCTGATGGATTTCAGCTGGGCCGAGGTGACGTAGGCGCGGATGTACATGCGCTGGATGTCGGCCACCTTCAGCAGCGGCTTGCCGGTGGTGACGAACTCGCCCGACTCCACGTATTTCTCGAGCACCGTGCCGCCCGCCGGTGCCACCACATGGCACTTGCGCAGCTGGTCGTAGAGCTGGCTCACCTGAACGTCGGTGGCGGCTATCTGCTTGTCGAGCGAACGGCTGCTGGTGTTGAGCGTCGATATCTGGGCATCGAGCTGGCGCCTGAGCACCTGCACCTGCGACTTGGCATCGTCGAGCATCTTGCCGGGAGCGGCTCCGTCGGCCACCAGCTCCTGATAGCGGCGCTGCTCGGCCTGTGCCTTGGCCAGCTGCTGGCGGGTGGCGGCAATCTGCTTTTCCATGTCGGGCTTCTGGCTGCGATACACTTCCTTGGTGGCTCCCAGCTGACGGATTTTCAGCCATATCTGCGTGGTGTCGACAACGCCGATTTCCTGCCCGGGGGCAATGCTGTCGCCCTCGCTGACGCTGAAGTTCAGCAAGGCGCCGCTCTGCTCGGCATATATGGTGGTCTCGGTGGCCTCGAAGGTGCCCGTGGCGTCGTAGTCTTTGGCCTTTTCGCCGCAGGCTGCGATGAGCGACATGCCGACGATGAGGCTGGTGAATGAAAGGATGCGGTGTTTCATATTTCTTTTGGTTTTTTGTTATCTCAGTTGTTGCGGGTGTACTTCAGGTTGTAGATTTCCTTCAGCATCTCGATTTCGTGCATCGACTGCTGCACGCGCGAGGCGTTCTCGGCATTGATTTCGCGCAGCAGGTCGTTCACGTCGATGATGCCGTGCCTGAGCTTCGACTCGGCTGCCTTGCGCACCTTCTGGCGCAGTTCGATGATTTCAAGGTCGGAGGCCATCATCTGGCGGTAGCGGTCGATGCTCTCGCTCTGCTGTATTTCCTCGAGGCTGTTGTTGAAGAGGAACACCTCGCGGCTGTTCTCGGCCGTCTGCCGTGCCAGCTGCAGCCGTGCCTTGTCGTTCTTGCGGGTGTAGAGTGCGCCGATGTTCCATTGCAGGCGTGCGCCGATCATGCCGTTCAGCGACCAGCGGCGGTTCATCATGTCGTCGAACATGTTGTAGCCGGGATAGCCGTAGAAGCCCTGGGCAAAGACGCCGAACTTGGGCATCAGGGCCGCGTCGAGCGCTTTCTCCTGGGCCTGCGTCAGTTTTATCTGCGAGTCAATCAGCCGCAGCTCGGGGCGCAGGTTTCCCTCTTTTCCAACGGTTGGCGAGGGTGCTGGCTTGGTGGGATTGTTCACTTCTATGCCGCAGAACACGCCGAGCATGCGGGCAATGGTCTTGCGCTGCGACTGCAGGCTGGCGAGCTGCTGGGCGGCATTCAGCCGTTCGGCCTTCACGTTCTGGTAGTCGCTCTCGGCTGCCGTTCCGCCCTTCACCATCGATTGCAGCTTCTTCTCGTTCGCGCTGAGCAGTTCCTGCAGGTCGCGGTTCAGCTGTATCTGGTCGTCGAGCAGCAGCAGGGCAAAGTACATCTCGTTGACACGCTTGCGCACGCCGTAGATATTCACCTCGTTCTGCGCCACCTCAAGGTCGCCCTGTTTTAGGGCCACCTTTTTCTGACTGCTGATGGCGCCTCCGTCGTAGACCGTCTGCTGCACATCAACGCCAATGCGGTACTGGTCTTTGCGCAGCCCCTTCATGTCGATGCCCATCTGCTGGTAAACGCCCTGCAACTGTTCGGGGAAGGCCGTCACGTCGCTCTGATAGGTGGCCTGTGCCGTGCCCGTCACCTGCGGCAGCCATCCCTTCTGGATGTTGTCGACGGTGAGGTCGGTGGTTTGCCTTATCAGGTCCATTCGCTGAATGAGCGGATAGTTTCGTTCGGCTGCCTGCTGGCATTCTTCCAGCGTCTGGCCGTTGGCTGCCGAAAGGGCTGCTGCCGTGAATAACAGACATATAAATCTTCTCATGTTCATCATTATTGTGATTCCAATTGCAAAGGTATCATGAATTTAGCAATCTTTTGCTATCTTTTTCGATGAATATATGTCCTTTTCGTACAAATTCATCATTTTAGGTATGGAAATACCAATTATTATATGTATTTTTGTGCCAAAATGAAATATGAAATGGCAAATAACTTGAATCAGTTCACGCTGAAGCAGCTCGGCGAACTGCTGTTGGGCGACAGTAACGAGCAGCTGCTCGACGACTATATCTCAGAGAACCTGATTGTGGCGAGCAATCCTCCCGTGGCCCGACTGCTGTCGCAACTGTCGGAAGATACCTATGTGCTGCCCGAAATGCGTGTGATGGTGCTGACGCGCGGTTCGGCAGAGCCCGTGATAAACCTGATGCCGCGCCATTTCGAGGCAGGGCAGGTGATTTTCATCAGCCACAACAGCATTGTGCAGATGGGCGACTACACACCCGACGTGCAGGGCTTCGGCATCTCTCTCACCGACGAACTGGCAAGCCTGGCACTGGCCAATGCCATGCCGCAGATGCTCGACGGACATGTGCGCGACTTCAACTTCGCCCTTGCTCCCCACGAGCTGCAGCAGATGCAAGACATCCACACCTTATTATATAACACCATGCAAAGCCCCGAGCGGACTTCGCAGGTGCTGCTTCATCTGGTGTCGGCATTCCTGTGGCAGACCGACCACTACTGGAGCCGCTACGAGAACAAGAACCGCAGCTCGCTCTCGCGCGAACAGCGGCTGTTCACGGATTTCGTGCAGCTCGTCAGCCGCTATGCCACCCAGGAGCACAACATCGGTTTCTATGCCCAGCGCCTCTTCATCTCGCCCCGCTATATGAGCACGCTGGTGAAGCAGGTGAGCGGGAAGGCCGCCAAGCAATGGATTGACGATGCCATCATTGCCCGCGTGAAAGTGGAGTTGCGCCACACCAACAAGAGCGCGGCACAGATTGCCGACCAGATGAACTTCCCCAATCCCTCGTTCTTCTGCAAGTACTTCAAGCGCATGACAGGCATGACGACACAGGCCTACCGCGAAGCCAAATAGCGTTTTTTCTTCCTCAGCGGAAAATAATACCGGTAATCTGTAGCAAGTTCATCGGAAATTGTGTATATTTGCAACAGAAATACAAAAGTTATGCTCAGAACCTATAATATTTCGACTTATCGGTTTGAACTCCGCCAGAAAATCCTTCAGACAGCCATGCAGCAGTTTAAGGAGATGGGAGTGAAGAATGTGAAGATGGACGACATCTCGGCCATCATCGGCATCTCTAAGCGCACGCTTTACGAAATCTACGAGAACAAGGAGGAACTGCTGTTGGAGGGCATCAAGTTCGACCGCGAGTGCCGCTTCAAGGAACTGCAGGAGTTTGTCAGCGAGAAGGAGCGCAACGAGATTGAGGTGATGGTGAAGTTCGTGAAGATGCAGATGGAGGACCTGAACGTCATCAATCCCTTGTTCTTTGTGGAGATTCGCCGCTATAAGCGCGTGGTGAACTATCTGCAGGAATACAACGAAGAGCGGCGCAAGAACACGATGCAGTTCCTGCGCAAAGGTGTGGAGCATGGCTATTTCATGGAGGGCATCAACTACGATATTGTCCACGAGATGGGCAATGCCGTTATCAACCACGTGATGGAAACCAAGCTGTATGAGCGTTTTCCCATTCAGGAGATTTTCCGCAACTACGTCAGCGTGCTCATGCGAGGCTATTGCACCGACAAGGGCATCGCTGAACTGCAGAAACTATTCTAAAAGAACAGCTTGAAAACGCTGTCGATGATGCCGTTCAACCACTCTGGGAACACCCAGAAGAACAATACGATAAATACGAATCCTATCCAGCCGCAAGCCTGCGTGACCGTTGCCGATGGCTTACGGCCAGTAATCATTTCGTAGATGGCGAACACGATGGCCCCGCCGTCGAGCGGATAAACGGGCAGGATGTTCAGCACCGCCAACAGCAGGGATAGTCCAGCCAACGGACTGAGCAGGTGGAAACAATCTGCCGGAGCGAATGGCAGGGCAACATAGAGAATGAGGAAGGTGGCGATATTGAACAGCACCCCGGCCGCAGAGATTAGCATACGTTGCCAGGCGGGCTTGTCTTCGATATAGGGTGAGACGGCATCGACATAGTCGTCGTAGGGCGTTCTGCGCGACTTGAACACCGTGACTCCACCCAGTGGCAGCGTGCCCAGGCTCCATTTGATGTTCCGCCACGAGTTGCCGGCCGTAAGATGCTTGGGCTTGTAGCTCACGAAGGGGAGGAAGAACACCTGCATCTCCTTGATGTGGCATCCGAATGACCTTCCCATGATGACATGGCCCAGTTCGTGGATGACCACCGCGATGCCCAGATAGATATAGAAAGTCCAGTCGTCGGTAAATGCGCCGTTGACCATCATGTAGCAAATGGCTCCTCCCAGGAACAGGTTCAGCCAATTGAAAGTCAGCCCGTCCTTGGGCACGTTGTTTATCGTTTGCTCGTTCATGCTACGTTCATGCTAATAGTAGATAAATCGTTTTTTAAAAGTATTTGCTCCCTCCCTATTGGGAGGGCGGGGGAGGGTCCTCACACCCTTCCCACTTGCTTCACGCCTTTCACGGTGCGCAGCTTTTTGATAAGGGCTTCCAGTCGGCTGTTGTCCTCCACGTTGATAGTCAGGTTTCCGCTGAACAATCCGTCGTGGCTGTCGATATTGATGGAGCGCATCATGATTTTCTCTTCCTTGGCAATGATGCTGGTGATGTTGTTCACGATGCCGATATCGTCGTTGCCAATCACGCGCAGGGTGGTGCTGTAGGTGCTCTGTCCCTTGCCGCTCCATTTCGCCCTGACGATGCGGTAGCCGAAGCGCCGGCGCAGCTCGGGGGCATTAGGACAGTCGGTGCGATGAATCTTGATGCCGCCGTTGATGGTGACAAAGCCGAACACCTCGTCGCCGTAGATGGGATGGCAGCACTTGGCCAGCGAATAGTCCACGCCCTTCAGGTTGCGGTCAATCACCAGCACATCGTCGTTCTGCTGGATAATCTGCTCGGTGGGATTCTGGTATTCGAACTCTTCGGCCGAGCGGGTGGGGGCCGAGGGCAGCTCGTTCTTGTCGTACTGCTGCACTTCCAGGTATTTGTCGATTACCTGGTTGGGGTCCAGGCTTCCGTCGGCAATGTGCTTATAGAAGTCGCGCGTCTCCTTGAACCCCAGCTTCTTCACCGTGTGGTTCATCACGCTTTCCTCGAACTCAATCTTGCGGTTCTTCATCCTGCGCTCCAGCAGCTCGCGGGCGAAGAGTCCGTCTTTCACCTGCGTCTCGCGCAATGCCTGGCGTATCTTTGCCTTGGCGCGACTGGTCTTCACAATGTTCAGCCAGTCCTGCTTGGGCGTCTGGTTTGTGGATGTGATAATCTCCACCTGGTCGCCTGAGCGCAGCTGGTGGCGCAGGTTCACCACCTTATTATTTATGCGCGCACCCGTACAGTGGTTGCCCACGTTGGAGTGTATCTGATAGGCAAAGTCGAGCACGGTGGCACCCTTGGGAAACTTGCGCAGCTCGCCCGTGGGAGTGAACACGAACACCTCGTCTTCGTAGAGGTCCATCTTGAACTCGTCCATGGCCTGCAGTCCGTCGGTATTCTCCAGCGCCGTGCGGATGCTGTTCAGCCATTCGTCGAGCCCGCTTTCCCCTTTCACGCCTTTGTAGCGCCAGTGGGCGGCCAGACCGCGTTCGGCCACTTCGTCCATGCGCTCGGTGCGTATTTGCACTTCCACCCATTTCTGCTCGGGGCCCAGCACGGTGATATGCAGACTCTCGTAGCCGTTCGATTTAGGCACCGTCAGCCAGTCGCGCAGTCGCTTGGGGTTGCCCTGATACATGTTGGTGACGATGGCAAAGGCCTGCCAGCAGAGCGACACCTCCTTCATGCGGTCGGCAGCCGAAGCCTGGTCTTTGGGCGACTCGATGATGATGCGGATGGCAAACAGGTCGTAGATGCCCTCGAACTCGCATTTCTGCTTCTTCATCTTCTGCCAGATGGAGTGTATGCTCTTGGTGCGCCCCTTCATGTGGAACTTCAGCCCGGCCTCCTTCAGCCGCTCCTCGATTGGCGCGATGAACTTGCTGATGTAGGCGTCGCGGCTTTTCTTCGTGGCATTCAGCTTTTCCTTTATCATGTAGTAGGCGTCGTGCTCCATGTATTTCAGCGACAGGTCTTCCAGCTCGCTCTTCAGCTTGTAAAGTCCCAGCTTGTGGGCCAGCGGGGCATATAGGTAGTTGGCCTCCTGGCTCACCTGCAGCTTGGCCTTCTCGTTCTTCGTGTCGCGTATCTGCCGCATCAGGTTCACGCGGTCGGCTATCATAATCAGAATCACGCGCATGTCTTCGGCAAACGAGAGCAGCAGGTTCCTGAAGTTCTCGCTTTCGATGACAGGATTCTTCTTGTAGAGGTCCTGTATGCGCACCAGTCCGTGGATGATGGTCGAAGCCTGACCGCCGAAGGTGGCGTCGATTTCCTCGAGCGTCACCACTCCGCTTATCACGCTGTTGTAGAGCAGGATGGCCAGCACCCCGTCGCGCTTCAGTCCCTCTTCCTCAACGGCCAGTATAGCCGTCTTCAGACTCTGATGGATGGGATTCAGTCCGAAAACGTCGCGCTGGATAACATTGCTCTTCAGCGCCTTCCTGGCGTAGCTGAGCATCTTCTCCTCGTCGCCCTTCTGGAGCGAAGTGGCCAGCAGCACCCTCAGCTGCTGCAGCAACTCGAGCGTTTCGGTGCGTTCTGCCTTCGTAAAAATCAGTTTTTCATCCATGCTTATTGTTATTTTATTGCAAAGATATTAATTTTTCATATAAAAAAACGCAGTTTTCAAAGAAAATAACTATATTTGCAAATGATTTACCATAAATATTGTATCAATAATATAACTCACTTATGTTAACACAGCAAGATCTACAGCAAATCGCTCAGAAAGGCATCACGCCAGAGCAAATCGACATCCAGCTCGAAGAGTTCAAAACCGGTTTCCCGTTCCTCCGCCTCGAGGCAGCTGCCAGCATCGGCCATGGCATCGTGGCTCCCGATGAGAACGAGCAGCGGAAGTATATCGACGCATGGAATGCCTACAAGGCCGAGGGCCGCAAAATCGTGAAGTTCGTTCCCGCATCGGGCGCTGCCAGCCGCATGTTCAAGGACATGTTCTCGTTCCTCAGTGCCGACTATGATGTGCCCACCACCGATTTCGAGAAGAAATACTTCGCCGAAATAGAAAACTTCGCCTTCTACGACGCACTCGACGAGAAGTGCCTCCAGAACAATGGCAAGGGCATCAAGCAGCTCATGGCCGAGGGCAACTACAAGGCCGTGGTGGCCAACATGCTCAACAAGGAGGGACTCAACTACGGACAGCTGCCCAAGGGCATGCTGCTCTTCCACAAGTATCCCGAGGGTGCCCGCACGCCCATGGAAGAGCACCTGGTGGAGGGTGCGCTCTATGCTGCCAGCAATGGCGAGGCCAACGTGCACTTCACCGTCAGCCACGAGCACATCGAGTTCTTCGAGCAGAAGGTGGCCGAGAAGAAAGACATGTTCGCACAGAAGTACGGCATCAAGTACAACATCTCGTTCTCTGAGCAGAAGCCCAGCACCGACACCGTTGCCGCCAATCCCGACAACACCCCGTTCCGTAACGAGGATGGCTCGCTGCTGTTCCGTCCCGGCGGTCATGGCGCACTCATCCAGAACCTGAACGACATCGATGCCGACGTCATCTTCATCAAGAACATCGACAACGTGGTGCCCGACCGTCTGAAGCAGCCCACCGTCGACTACAAGCAGATTATTGCAGGCGTGCTGGTAACGCTCCAGAAGCAGGCCTTCGACTACCTGAAGGCGCTCAACGCTGGTCAGTACAACCACGAGAAGCTGGAGGAAATCATCCGCTTCGTGCAGCGCGACCTCTGCTGCCGCAAGGCCGACATCAAGGACCTCGAGGATGCCGAGCTCGTCATCTACCTGAAGGAGAAGCTCAACCGCCCGATGCGCGTCTGCGGTGTGGTGAAGAATGTCGGAGAGCCCGGCGGAGGCCCGTTCCTCACCTACAACCAGGACGGCACCGTAAGCCTGCAGATTCTGGAAAGCTCACAGATTGACAAGAAGAACGAGGAGTACATGAAGATGTTCACCGAGGGCACTCATTTCAATCCCGTCGACCTCGTATGTGCCGTGAAGGACTTCGAGGGACGTCCCTTCGACCTTCCGAAGTATGTTGACAAGACCACGGGCTTCATCTCTTCCAAGTCGAAGAACGGCAAGGAATTGAAGGCCCTCGAGCTGCCCGGACTCTGGAACGGAGCCATGAGCAATTGGAACACCGTCTTCGTAGAAGTTCCCCTGGCCACCTTCAACCCCGTGAAGACCGTCAACGACCTGCTTCGCGAGCAGCATCAGTAAAACGAACGGTTAATCCACTAAAAGCGGTCGCATGGCTTCAATCATGCGGCCGCTTGTTTTTTTGTTCTGTGCAGCTGGAGGCCTCCCCTCGGGGAGGTTGGAGTGGGGCGTTTTACTCCTCAAACAAATACCCGAACCCTGTGCGGCTGACGATGTTTTGCGCGTATGGCCCCAGCTTTTTCCGTAGGCGGGTGATGTTCACATTCACCGTTCGTTCGCTGACGATGACACCAGCCCATACCGTATCCATCAGGTCCTGCCGTGAGAGCACTTTCCCGCGATTGGCAAGCAGCAGCTGGAGCAGCTCGAACTCAGTACGGGTGAGACTGACGGGCAAGCCATCCACGGTGACCGTCTTCTTGTCGAGGTTCAGAATCAGACCGTTGTAGCAGAGCAGGCGCTTGCCCAGTCGGGCTTCCACGATATTCATCACATAGTCGCCAATCTTCTCGCAGTCGGCCACGATGTCGTTGTAGATGGTGCCCAGCGCGTACGAATACTGATGCGAGTTCACGCCCTTCACGTTCTCTTCTTTCAGCTGGTTGCGTAGTTCGTTGATGTCGTTTTCAATGGAAAGCGAGTCGGCAAGCGAGAGGTCGTTGCGCCGCCCGCTCACCACCACAATCATCTGCACCACAGCCTCGTTCACCAGTCGGAGCATGTCGTGCAGCCTGGCATATTGCTCGGCTGTGAAGTCCTCTTTGTTTTCGCGCAGATGACTCACCGCACGTGCTATCTTATAACAGGCGTCGCCAATGGATTCCAGCTCGCCAATCTGGCGGAGCATCACTCGCGACTTGTCCTTTGAGTCGTCCGACAGATGTTCATTGCCCACCTCCTCCAGGTAGTTCGCAATCTCTATCTCCATATTGTCGGCAATCGTCTCGTAGCGTTCTATGCGCGCATACTGGCTTTCAATCTCTTTCTTGTCCTTCTCGTCAATCAGCACGCTCGTCATTCCAAACATGCGGTGCATGCGTTCGGCAAAGTGCACGATTTCCTTCTGTGCCTGCAGTATGGCAATTTCGGGCGTCTGCATCACGCCGCCGCGTATGAAGTGCAATGTGGTGGGCAGCTTGGCTTCCTCCTTGCTTTCGGGCAGCAGCTTGCAGACCAGTTGCTCCATCTGGGGAATAAAGCCGATGAGCAGCGCGGTATTCAGGATGTTGAAACAGGTGTGGAACATGGCAAGCACCACGGGAATCCGCTCCGCCTGTCCCGACAGAGAGGGGTCGTAGCCAACCAGTCGGCACACCATGTTGACAAAGGGATAGAACACCACGAGCACCCACACCACGCCGAACACATTGAACAGCAGATGCGCCAGGGCTGCCCGCCGAGCCTCGGTGCCCGCTCCCAGAGCCGCAAGGTTGGCCGTGGCCGTGGTTCCGATATTCTCGCCCATCACCAGGGCGATACCCATATAGATGGGCAGCACCCCCGTGGAGCAGAGCAGGATGGTGATGGCCATTACCGCTGCCGACGACTGCACCACGCAGGTGATGACGGTGCCGGCGGCCAGGAAGGCCAGTATAGTGAGATAGCTGTTGGTATCAAACGAAGCAAAGAAGTTTACCACGTCGGGGTTGTGGGCCAGGTCCATGTCGCGTCCCACGCTGCTCAGCATCACCAGCGACCAGAACAAGAATGCCAGTCCGAAGAGGAAGTCGCCAGCCACCCGATGGCGTTTCTTGTAGATGAGCACCATGCCCACCAGGAAAGCAGGGAATACGAGAGCGGTCAGGTCGAGATTGTAGCCAAGCGACATTATCCATGCCGTGAGCGTGGTGCCGATGTTGGCGCCCATGATGACCGATATGGCCTGAGCCAGCGTGAGGAGTCCTGCCGAAACGAACGAGACGGTCATTACCGTTGTGGCCGACGACGACTGCACGGCGCAGGTCACCATTGTTCCCGTCAGCATTCCGCTCAGCCGGTTGCCAGTCATTCGTCCTAATATGTGGCGCAAGCTTGGTCCAGCCATTTTCTGTAAAGCGTCGCTCATCATTTTCATTCCGTAAATCAGCAATGCCAGCGAACCAAGCAGCCTAAAAATCAAACCAATCGTCATATCAGTGCATGTTTATTATTTCGCATGCAAAGATACGAAAAAGAGGGCCAAACAGAAGAATTTCAGCGATTACAATTCGGTTACGATTTGCATTTCAAGGCGAAATTAACCGAATAGAACAGTTTTGCCCTACAATGTGCGACATTCCATAAATCGTCGAAGACTCCCCATCGGGGCGCATAATTTAGGGTGTAATCCTGTAATCCTGTAATCGCTTGGTGCCAATCAACCCGTTCTGAGTATTTTGGCACGGATTTCACGGATTTTCACGGATTTTTTTTTCCATTATTTTGTTAACGGGGGATTCCCCGTTCACATTTTAATTCGGTAAACTCTTGTATATAGCAAACCTCTGCAGATTGGAATATGCCTTTATCAAACGCTTTCTTATATAACTTCTGATGTTTTTTGTGACTTTTTCTTTTTTCTTTATTAACCTTTCGTAAAGGCATAAAACAGTAGGTCCTACTGGATTGCATAATCAATTCAATATGATTACAATTATCGGATAATTGTAGGTTTGCATCTTCCATTCCAACGTACCTAAAAGATAGTTTGTTGACAGGCAACGGCGTTTCAAATTGAAAACACCCGTCTGCTCCTGTTGCTCCTATTTGGATGCTATCGTTTAAAATGATACCTACACCCATAAGGGGTTCAAGGTCCCAGTCATCTATAACCTTGCCTTGGATAACTCTGTTTTGAGAGTATATTGAACTGATGGATGAGAACACTAATAATAATGAGATAATATGTTGCGTCATAATAAGCTGTATTTCTGTGTAATCGTTGTGTGTGAACGGGGAACCGTCCCTGTGCACTTGCATCTTTATCCCTAGCTTGCAGATAATATAACGGAATATTGTCGCCTATTTGCTTCAAAATATCGGCTTCACCACCTCAACCCTCATGCCGAGAGCAGCGATGATACGATAGAACATGCCGACGCTGGGAGTGATGACACCATTCTCTACCTTCGAGATATACGACTTCGTGGTCTGAGTACGCTCTGCCAACTCCGCCTGTGTCACTTTTGCTTCACGGCGGGCCTCCTGAAGAATCTGGCCGGAATAGAAATTCCATGCTTCCTCTTCAAATTGTTCACGCTCCTTAGTGCCGACTGCCCCGTATTTCCTGTCGAGCTCGGCGCTATAGTCCCTGATTTTGTGATCGTTTGTCTGCATAATATGCCTCCTTTATTTTGTTTGCCTTATCTATTTCTGACTGAGGTGTCTTTTGTGTCTTCTTCTGGAAGCCACTGAACAACACCACAATATTCCCTTCATCGAAGATGAAAAACACACGGTATATATTATTCTCCCACATCACCCTCAGTTCATACAACCCATTGCCAATGTGCTTCATAAACTTCGTTGGCAGGCGATTCTGAGTGGCAAGTAGTGAGACGACGTAATCCACCTTACGTTGTTCTTTTTCATTGAGAGACTCCATGAAAGCCTCAAAATAGCCGCCGTATGTGATTATCTTTCTCATCCTGCGAATTATTTCGATGCAAATATAAAGAAAGTTGTCAAATATTGCAACCTTTTGGCATTAGTTTTATGAATATTTAATTAAAATGAATAGGGTGACTCTCGTTCATATTCTCAGCCAGGACAGAAATGGATTCTCCAAATTCATCTGTCCACAAAGATTTGTGACAGATTTTTGTCCCATATATACCCTTTGTGCATTTAAAGTCTGGAAGGATTGCATTTAAAGTCTGGATGCATTGTTTCCAAAGTCTGGATGCGTGGCTTTTAAAGTCTGGACGGGATGTATCTATTGGACGGAAGCGGGGCTTCTGATGGATGGAAGACGGGACGGGATTGGAGGCTGCCTTATAGTGGTATGGTTGACAGGGGCGATTACAGGATTACAGGATTACACCCTGTTTTTTGAACCCCGGGTTTCTGAAACTGCATATTTATACTATATATTTATTAAATTATATATTATTATTTATATATATACATATATTTATATATAAATTAATAAATATACATAAATCAATCTGCGAAAAATTGCTTATTTCGTTCTATTTTTAATTATTTATATACATATTTATTTATATATATAGATATTTATATATAATAATAAAAAATGAGAAAAACGGGCTCTTCGGAGGAAGGGGGCATAATTTGGGGTGTAATCCTGTAATCCTGTAATCGCTTGCTCGGAGAACCATTGATTTACAGGGAGTTACGGAGGAGTGGGGTGTAAGCGGCATCTCTTTTGCGTCGATTTCTGGGACAAAAATCTTCAAAAATCGGGCATAAATCTTTGTTATTTGCATTAAAATCAACCAGCCTCAGCCCCTGCTAGAACAAATCCGTCAAAAATCTGATTTTAATCTTTGCTTTTAGCCTTATCATCAACCACCCCCAGCCCCTCCTTTCTAAGGAGGGGAGCGTTTTGTTGCGGCCGAAAAAAAAAAGGAGACCGTGCTGAATATTGCACAGTCCCCCTGTTTAGGATTTGCTCAGTTTGACGCCTACGAATCAGGCATCTGCCTTCTTGGCCTTGGGAGCGGCCTTCTTGGCGGGAGCCTTCTTGGGAGCTTCCTTCACCTTGTCGAGCTTGGCGTGGAGCTTGTCTTCTTCGGCCTGCATCTTCTCTACCTTGGCCTGCAGGCGGGTAATCTCCTTGTCCTTGCGCTCAATCTCGTCGCCCTGGTTGCGGATGGTGGTGAGCAGGGCATTGAGCTCGTCGTTGTCGATGCTCTCGGGATAGAGGCTGTTCACGCGGCTCATGAAGTCGCCCAGGATGTTCATGTAGTTGGTGAATGCGTCGAAGGGCGAGCTGTAGATGCCGCGGTCGAGACCCACGTTGCTGGGCTTGGTGGTCATGAAGCGGAAGTTGTTGCTGGCCTGCAGATAGTCCCAGTCTTGATTGATGCGGGGATCGTTGGCTATGCGTACTCGGTCGGCCACGCTGTAGAGCTTGTTGAAGGCCTCGCGCTGCATGGGGTTACCGAGCCAGCAGCTGACGTCGCGCTCTTCGTCGACCCACGACAGGGTGTCGGGCACGTTCAGGTTGTCTACGCTCTTCATCTTGGCGATAATCTCCGACGGTGTGCTGAAGGTGATGCCCTTCTCTTTGGCGCATGCGGGGAGAGCCTTGAGGAAGTCGAGGATGTTGCTGCTGAGGGGCTGGGCAATGCCGAGCGCTGAGAGCTCCATGAAGATGTTGATGACCTGCTCTTCCTCGGGCAGCTGTGCGATGCGGTTGATATAGTTGTCGGCGAAGAGGGGGTAGCCGTCCCAGTCGGGATTGTTGAAGCGCAGCGAGATGTCGTCGGAGAGCTCAACATCGCGGAGCAGCAGCTTCAGCGACGGGGCGAGTGCGCAATGGTAGACATAGTGGGGCGACTTCCATCCCAGCACGTGCTTGGCTCCTTCGGTGAGCATTCCCTTGAATCCGAGTGCGGCAGCCTGGGCACCGATGTCGTCGCTGTAGATGAGCGAAGAGTTGCGGAGCACGGTAGGCTTCTTGCCGAAGTATTCCTCGATTTTCAGGGCCTGCTTCTTCACGTCGGCGGCGAAGGTCTCTTCGTTGGCCAGCGATGAGAGTCCGTGGCTGTAGGGTTCGGCGAGGAACTCCACGCTTCCGGTCTGGTTGAGTTCCTGCAGCTTTTCGAGCACCTGCGGGGCGTGCATCTCCAACTGTTCGATACCCGTTCCAGAAAGAGAGAATGCCACCTTGAATGCCTTGCCGTTCTCCTGAATCATCTGCTGCAGAGTGTTCAAAGCAGGCATGTAGGAGCGCTCGGCGATGTCGGTGATGGAACGTTCGTTCTCGTAGTCGTCGTAGTAATAATGGTCGGTACCGATGTCGAAGAAACGGTAGCGCTTGAGATGAATAATCTGATGTATCTCAAAATATAAACAAATTGTCTTCATTGTTATTTATTTTTTTACCTTTTTACTTTTTTAGTTTTAAACCCAACCGAGGGTACGCATGTAGAGTTCGCGAATCCAGGTGCCCACCTTGACCCATGTGATCTGGTCGACTTCCTTCTTGCCTTCTTCCTGCAGATAGCGGAAGAGCGACTCGTTGTTGCAGATGCTGTACATGGCGTCGGCCAGTGCATGCACGTCCCAGTAGTCGACCTTGATGCAGTTGTTCAGGATCTCGGCGCATCCGCTCTGCTTGGAGATGATGCTCGGGGTGCCGCATTGCATGGCCTCGAGGGGCGAGATGCCGAAGGGCTCGGAGACGGACGGCATGACGTAGACGTCGGAATCCTTAAGGCACTCGTACACCTGCTTGCCGCGCATGAATCCGGGGAAGTGGAAGCGGTCGGCAATGCCGCGCTGGGCAGCCAGGTAGATCATGGCCTCCATCATGTCGCCGCTGCCGGCAAAGCAGAAGCGGATGTTGCGCGTGCGCTGGAGCACCATGTTGGCAGCCTCGACGAAGTATTCGGGACCTTTCTGCATGGTGATACGTCCGAGGAAGGTGACCACCTTTTCCTTGCCTGTATGGTCGGGGCGCGGAATGTCTTGCAGCTCCTGCTTCAGGGGATACACGGCGTTGTGCACGGTGAAGCACTTGCGGGGGTCCTGGTGGTAGTGGTTGATGACGGTCTGGCGCGTCAGCTCCGACACGCACATGATGCAGTCGGCATTGTCCATACCGTCTTTCTCGATGCCGTAGACGGTGGGGTTCACCTTGCCGCGCGAGCGGTCGAAGTCGGTGGCATGCACATGTATGCAGAGCGGTTTTCCGCTGACCTGCTTGGCATGTATTCCGGCGGGGTAGGTGAGCCAGTCGTGGGCATGGATGATGTCGAACTCTTCAGTACGCGCCACTACGCCTGCAATGACCGAGTAGTTGTTGATTTCGTCGTGCAGGTTGCTGGGATAGCCACCGGCAAACTCCATGGCACCCAGGTCGTTGACGTGCATGTAGTTGAAGTCGGCATAGATATGGTCGCGCAGCTTGAAATAATAGTCGGGGTCCATAATGTTGCCCACGCGGTTGCGCACATAGTCGTAGTCGACGTCGCGCCAGGCTATGGGCACGGCATTCATGGCAATGATGCGTGCGGCATGGGTCTCTTCGTCGCCGAAGGGGTGGGGCAGGCAGAGTGCAATATCGATGTCGCCCTGAGCCTTCAGTCCTTCAGAAATACCGTAGTTGGCAGTGGCAAGACCACCGAACACGTGAGGGGGATACTCCCATCCAAACATTAATACTTTCATACGCTTGTAATGTCTTTTAGGTTTCTACTCATCTGTTATAGGTATATTTCTCGAGCATGTTCAGAGTGCGCAGAATCTCGGCCACGTTCATGGCGAAAGACATGGCTCCGCGTGCACGGAACGGCGGGTTGCCGTCGGACATCTCGGGAATGGTTCCCAGGCAGTTGAGCATCATCTCGTCCTCGTATCCCACCATCTGACGCTCGACGAAGCTCAGACGTGTTCGCTTGTAGAGTTTCAGGCATGCCTCCATGTAGAATCCGCCGAGCCAAGGCCAGGCCGTTCCCTGATGGTAGGCATAGTCGCGCTGGGTCTGCGGTCCCACGTACATGGGGTTGTAGCCGCCGCTCTTTGGTGAGAGCGAGCGCAGTCCCTTGGGCGTGAGCAGCTCGCGCGTGCAGATATCGAGCACCGACTTCTTCTGGTCTTGTGCCAGCGGAGAATAGTCGAGTGCCACGGCAAAGATCATGTTGGGGCGCACGCTCCAGTCGATCATGTTGCCGTCAACGTAGTCGTAGAGATAGCCGTAGTCGTTGAGGAAGGTATCTACGAACGACTCCTTCGTCTGTGCTGCCATCTCCTCGAGATGTGCGGCGGCTTTCTCGTCCTTGTTATATTTTGCCAGCTTGGCAGCGAATTTCAGCGCATTGTACCAGAGGGCGTTGATTTCGACCACGAAACCTGTGCGCGGCACTACCGGGCGGCCGTTGGCCGTGGAGTTCATCCACGTCATGGCTTTCTCGCGTCCCTCGATGCGCACCAGTCCGTTGTCCTCGAGTGTCAGGTTGGGATGGTTGCCCTCTTCGATGAACTTCACGATGTCGGTGACCAGCTTGCTGTACATCTTGATGGCTTTCTCTTCGCCGGCCTCCTTGGCATATTGCTGTACGGCCCAGACAGCCCACAGGGGAACGTCGGGCATTTCCATCTCGGTGATTTTCTTCACGGGCTTGCCCTTCATGAAGTTGCGCAGCTCGCGTTCGGCGGTCTTCATCACCAGCTCGAAGTAGTCTTGCTCCTCGATGGCAAGCGTGAGTCCGGGCAGGGCGATGAATGTGTCGCGTGCGCGGCACTTGAACCATGGATAGCCGGCCAGGATGTAGCGCTCGTCGTTGCCCAGGCGGTTGTGGAACTGGTGGGCGGCATTGACCAGGCAGTGGAAGAAATTGTCGCGTGGTGCGCGCTCGGCCACTTCCTTGTCGAAGAGCGACTTCAGGCTGCTCGAACGAATCTGAGAGGTGGATGCTGCAAAGACGATGCTCTCGCCCTTCTTGATGTTCATCTCGAAGTAGCCAGGCACGTAGAGGTCCTCGTTAGAGGCATAGCCGCGCTCCTGCTCCTTGGGATATTCCACGCCACGGTACCAGTCGGGCACGAAGTGGAACTCGTTCTTCTTGTTGAACTGCATGAAGAGGTCGGGATATCCGGCATACATACAGGTCTTGATGCCGTTGTCCACCTCGTGGTATTCGCGGCTTGCCACGCCGTTCTCGTGGGTGAACTGCCTTACGCTTCTGAAGGCCAGGAAGGGCCTGAAGCGGAGCGTGGTGGCCGAATGGGCATCCTCGAGCGTGTAGCGGATAAGGATACGGTCTTCGTAGTGCTGGAATACCACTTCTTTCTTCAGTATTACACCACCTACACGATAGACGGTCGTGGGAACTTTGTCACAGTCAAACTCTCGGATGTACTTGTGACCTTTAGGACTGTAGTTGTTGCCCTGATACTTGTGGAGTCCAAGATTGAACTCTGCTCCATGCTGGATGACTGTCACGTCGAGCGACGAAAGCAGCACGTGGTTCTCGTCGTCGAGTTCCGGCACGGGTACCACGAGCAGTCCGTGATACTTGCGCGTGTTGCAGTCAACAATAGTGGAACATGAGTAGGCGCCAGAGCGGTTGGTGCGCAACAGCTCTCGCGGCAATGCTTCCTCCAGGTTCGTCATCAGAGCCTTTTCGAATCGCAGATAACTCATAGAATTTCTATTAAGGTTTGTAGATTACAATTTTCTAAGATTATTATTGTTATTGAGTTCAAAGTTAGTCATTTTATTCTGGAATACAAAATTATTTCGGGGTATTTTTCAAAAATAGAAGGTTTTTTATGTTTTATAATATAAAATATGTGGTTTTTTTTATTTTTGTCGTGGAAAATCACTACCTTTGCACGCGAAAGAACAGGTAACAGCTTTTTTAAAACCACAGGTTAAATATGATTGTAATGAAGGATTCAAAAAAAGAAGAGATAGCAAACGAGATATGCGCATTGTGGTCGCCTTTGGACGATGAAGAGCGGGCGATGATTTCGAAAGAACTTACCGTGGAGCAGTTCCGCAAGAACGAAATCATCTACGACGAGACCGACCGCCCCAGCAGGATGATGTTTCTTATCCAGGGAAAGGTGAAGATATTCAAAGACGGCATCAGCGGAAGAAATCAGATTGTACGTGTTATCAAGCCGGTAGGAATATTCGGCTATAGGCCTTATTTTGCAGGCGAAGACTACCGCACCACAGCCACGGCCTTCGAGCCTTCGGTGGTGGCCTTCGTTCCCATGGAAATCATTGTGGAACTGATGAAGCGCAACTTCGGCGTGGCGTCGTTCATCATCAGGCATCTTGCCATCGAACTGGGACAGTCGGACGACCGCACCATCAACCTCACGCAGAAGCATATCCGTGGGCGTCTGGCCGAAGCACTTCTTTTCCTCAGGGACAGCTATGGTATGGAGGAAGACGGCTGCACGCTGAGCATCTACCTGAGTCGCGAAGACCTGGCCAATATGTCGAACATGACCACCAGCAATGCCATTCGCACGCTCTCCACCTTTGCCAACGAAAAGCTCATTGCCATCGATGGAAGGAAGATAAAACTGATAAGAATCGACGCACTTGAAAATATATCGAAAAAAGGTTAGAGCAAATCTCTAACCTTTTCTTTTTATCATCCTGGAATCAGGAAATTTACAACTTCTTGTTCTATCTTAATTTTGAAGGGTCCCACGGGCGTGTTCATCAGTCGTCCGTCTACTCCCACGAGTGCCCTTTGTGCCTCTTCCACCACCACTTCCTGGGTGCGGTAGGGATGCACGTTGCGGTGGTTCAGGAACTTACCGCGAAGGAACAGATAGAAGCCCTCGAACAGCTGCACCATCTCGGGATGATACACCACCGATACGTCGAGCATGCCATTGTAGGGAACGGCATTAGGCGTCTGGCCGTAGCCCTGGGCACTGCCAATGCAGACGGTCATCACGCGGCGGTTGATGCGCTCGTTGTTGA